>Ga0209100_1001136_pt1 | contig 19008 bp, 19 predicted proteins | sample lystaG_FD_185480 | JGI IMG/M metagenome (GOLD analysis project Ga0209100, IMG submission 185480) | Glacier valley bacterial and archeal communities from Borup Fiord, Nunavut, Canada, to study Microbial Dark Matter (Phase II) -... | ecosystem: Environmental > Aquatic > Freshwater > Ice > Glacier ...
GTGAATTAGGTTGCATGGAGTTATCTACCTTAACGGCTAAAACATTTTCCTTTTCTCCGGCGACCAACCAGGGTGTCAGTTCGTACCTGAAAGAGCTGTAACCGTAAAACCGTTTTCCGAGCGAATGACCATTGATCCAGACTTCACTATTCTGATAAACGCCATCAAAATCGATAAAAACACTGCCTTTCAAATCTTCCGTTGAAACCTTGAAAGACTTCCTGTACCAACCGATTCCTCCCGGCAAAGCACCACCACCAGGAGTTGCCGGATTTTTTTCGTTGAATTCGCCCTCGATGCTCCAATCATGCGGAACATTTAATTTTCGCCATGATGCATCAGCAAAGCCAACAGCTTCTGCTCCGGGAACATCACCCAACTGAAATTTCCAGTCTTTACCAAAATTAACAACCGAACGACCTTTTTCTTGCTTCGAAACACATTGATTTAAAACAAGTAAGAGGAAAAATCCCAGCGAAATATTTCTGATTAGTATTTTCATTTTTTCAAAATTAGTTGGAATGCTGATTTGTTTTTTTTACCGTAAACGTAAACAATTACTTGCGATTTAGCCAATTACGCCATCAATTCTCTGAATCTTTCAACCCGTTTGGCTGGATCATAAAGCATTAGAATACGCTCTCTTGCCTGATCACGTAATTGAATATTATTGTGATTCAATCGAATATAATCAACCAATATTTCCGGTTTCCAGTCATCAATCGTCAATCCGGTATTTCCGATGGTGATCTGAATATCGCCCACATTCGTCCCGACAGGAATGCATCCGCATAACATTGCTTCGCAAAGTGCATTTGGCAGACCTTCGGAACGTGACAATTGCGCATAAAAAGAGGAACGCTCGTAATGTTGGGTCAGTTGATCGAATTGCTGTGGCGGCATTAAAGTCAGATTTGCAGGTAAAGGTTCAAAATAGGACTTTACACCATCAGTTGCTCCGATAATAATAAATTCAAATTCTGGCAGATAAGTGGCCAATTCCCGGAATCGGTCTAGTCCCTTTACCATCAAACGTTGGTGATTCTCGGTCCCGGAAACAGTGATAATACTTTTTGACCTTTCATATTCTGAAAAGTTAAATTTCTCCACATCAACACTTGTTGCAATGGTTTCAGCTTTTGCTTTCGGATTGATGAAGAGCAGTTTTTTTCGCAAAGCGTCAGCTACCGGGAAGCAAATGTCGACAAATCTGAAGGTATTCCGGGTAAAGAATGCCCTGATTGGATTGCTGAATGACCCGTATTTATATTCCGAGAGCGTCGAAACATCATATCCGCCAATCACAACAAACGACTTCTTCCCGAATATCTTAGCAAACAGAACTGGCAGCATTGAATGGTAATCGCCAAACCAGACAAACACCGATTCAAACTTAAATCCATTGAATATCAGAAATATCAATTCTTTCAGCACTTCGATCCCTGTTTTGAAAACCCCTTTCCCCGGTTTAAACTGATATTTTGTAACGTTAGCAAACGATGACAGAATCTCGAAATCAGCTTTAACGAAAGACGAGTAATTCACGTAAACAAACAGAATCGATTGCTTTTGCATATTGCAGAATATTAATCGATTCGGGAGAATGGATGCGTCGAAAGCGATTTCGCGGCAAACGGATGGTAATCGCCTTTTAATCCAACAGGTGCCTGGTTCCGGATGTCGTAAACAATCTCGATCGACTTTCTTGCCTCGCCAATCTCGAATCCATTCCCTTTGAGAATTTCTTCATAACTTCTTGTATGAAGGTCGGTAAACCCTTCGCTGAATTCAATCTCCTCCCCTTCAACGGTGATCGACCGAAAGGTTGTTTTTCCGCTCTCTTTCACTTCCTTGGGCAATGTATCACTGTTGATACTCAGGAACCAGCGAACCCTTGCTTTTTCGAGCACAAGAATTCCTGAAGCCCTATCGTGTGTGTGGAGATTTACAGTGTTTTCCTTGACATCACCGAAAATCCAGGTCAGCATATCAAAAAAATGAATCCCGATGTTTGTGGCAATTCCACCTGATTTAGAGATATCACCTTTCCATGAAGTGTAATACCAGTTTCCACGTGAAGTGATGTAGGTGAGATCGATATCGTAAACTTTATCTGCCGGTCCGGCTTTGATTCTTTCTCTTAAAGCAATAATAACCGGATGGAGACGAAGTTGTAAAATGGTATAGATCTTTTTTTCGGTATCGGCAGCGACATGCTCCAATGCCTCAATATTCCAGGGGTTTAATACCAGGGGCTTTTCACAGATCGCATTTGCGCCACGCCGTAATGCAACACGGATGTGCGCATCGTGAAGGTAATTGGGCGAGGTAATGCTCATATAATCAATCGTCATCCCTTTATCATACTTTAGTTTTTCGAGGTAGCGATCAAATCGCTCGAACTCCACAAAAAACTTTGTGTCAGGCGAATAACTATCCATTACCCCAACACCATCATAAGGATCGTAAGCTGCAACCAGCTTATTTCCTGTGTCCCTGATGGCTCTCATATGTCGCGGAGCAATATAACCGGCGGCTCCAATCAATGCAAAATTCTTCATATCAATTATTTAATTCCCCAAATAGGGCTCAATTAATTTCATTTTATTTTCAGGGACAAAAAACAGGTCACCTTCAATCGCTTCAAGATGATCCCCAACCGGGAAAAGCAATTCATTTTTTAGATAAAAGGCCGAGTAAGAAAGCGTTGTAAGAAAATCGCTGATTGATTTCCGGTTAACAGGTTCAATTTCAATCTGAATAATTGGTTGAAAGGGTTTTAAAAGGAATCCGAGCTGTGGAATAATATGAATCTCGTAACCCTCAACATCACATTTGATGTAATCGCAGTGTTCAAATTTTCCGAAAATGGTCACCGGGGTAAACATCTTCTCGGTAAAAGTAAATTCGAATACCTCTTTTTCATCTGTGTCTAAAACCCGTGTCAGACCATGGCGAAGGTATTTATTACTTTTCGGAATCCCCATCTCGATTGACTTATTATCCTCAGCTCCCAATGCGTAGGGGATGATGGTTGTATTTTTGAATTTTGAAGTATTGATTTTCAATATCTTTCGGAACAGCGTCACAGGTTCAACGCTAAATACTTTTCCATTGTGGCCGACTAATTTTGCAAACAACCGTGAATAGTAACCCAGATTGGCCCCAATATCAATTACATGGTCTCCTTTTCGAATTAGATTCTTTATAAAATAATGGCAATCAAAGGTTTTATCTTTTTTCAACAATCCAAGGCTGTAAGAAATAAAGAACAACCGACTGACGACTATAAGATAATTTTTGACCCCAAGTATTTTATAAAGTGCTTGTTTAATAAACATTCGTTATTCTTTTATTAAAATTTGTAATCTTAAGATCAAGCTACTGGCCGCTAGCTTCTCGCATCTGGCCACCTCCAGCGATCTTCGAGAAGCCAGTTGCCAGCCGCCAATAGCATTTTACTCGCAAACAATTAACCCGATCTTGCTCACTTCGTTGTTCAACAATAGATATTTTTCGCCGCTTTCAGGGCAAACTGCAAATCCTTCACTATCGAAGTTAAGTTTGTGCCCGTATTCGCTGACCCATCCATTTTGACGCGCAGGATTTCCATAAACAAGCGCAAAGGCAGGCACTACCTTCGTGATGACAGCGCCAGCACCTATCATCGCGTATTGACCGATTTCGTTACCGCAAACAACTGTGGCATTGGCACCTATAGATGCTCCTTTACGAACAATTGTCTTCTTGTACTCATCTTTGCGAATAATGGCACTCCGCGGATTAATCACATTCGTGAAAACCATCGAAGGACCAAGAAATACATCATCTTCGCAGGTAACGCCGGTATAAATGGAGACGTTGTTTTGAACTTTCACATTATCACCCAGAACAACACCCGGTGAGACTACAACATTTTGCCCAATATTGCACCTTTTCCCGATTATGCATTCAGACATGATATGACTAAAATGCCAGATTTTTGTCCCTTCACCAATTTTACAATTTTCATCAATGATGGCTGAAGGATGTGCAAAATATTGTATCATAAAGAAATCATTGAATGAAATAAGGTGTTGACAATATATTCCTGCTCTTTTGAAGTTATTTCTGTATGAACAGGTAACGCAAGAACTTCGTTACAAAGCATTTCAGCCACAGGGAAATCACCTACTTTATAACCCAGGTAGGCATATGCTTTTTGAAGATGGATTGGTGAGGGATAATAGATCATCGAAGGTACTCCTGCTGCTTTGAGTAACTCTTTTACCTGATCGCGCTTCTCTAACCGAATGATATACTGATTATATGTATGTTTCGACCAACTGTTTTCTGAAGGTCTCACAACTTTGGGTAGGTTTTCAAAAAGCTGATTGTATCGGTGACCAGCATCAATACGATTTTGGATATAACTATCGAGATTCCTAAGCTTTACACTTAATATGGCAGCCTGGATGGTATCGAGACGCGAATTGCATCCAACCATCTCATAAGCATATTTTTGTCCTTGCCCGTGGCGTGAAATCATTGTGGCTTTCTTAGCAAGATCCTGATCATTTGTTGAGATTGCACCGCCATCACCAAAACACCCCAGGTTTTTTGTCGGAAAAAAAGAATAGGTATTGATGTCACCCATCGTTCCTGTCAGTTTCGTTTCTCCATTAGAGAACTGATAAACAGATCCAAGCGATTGTGCATTATCTTCGATTACTTTCAGTCCATACTGGCGCCCAATTTCAAGAATTGGTTCCATATTAGCAGATTGCCCGAATAAGTGAACCACTACAATCGCTTTTGTATCAGGAGTTATTTTTGCTTTAATCAGATTTTCATTGATATTGAAGGAATCTTCCCAAACATCTACAAATACAGGTTTGAGACCAAGCAAGGCAGCAGCTTCGGCAGAGGCGACATAGTTAAATGCCGGCATTAACACTTCATCACCGGGTTTGAGATCGAGCGCCTGGTAAGCAATCTGAAGTGCATCAGTTCCATTGGCACATGGAACCACCTGTTTTACACCCAAATAATCAGCCAATTCACCAGCGAAGGCTTCGACAGGTTTTCCGTTGATAAATGCCGAAGCAGAGATTACATCCTGAATCGCCTGATCGACTTCTTCTTTGATTTTCAGATATTGACCATGAAGGTCAACCATTTTTATTGAGTTCTCCATATTCTCGTTTAAATCGCGATTACAAAATTGCTAATAATTTCGCGATTGTTTCGGATGAATGGATGTCTCATGCCAAATTATGCGAAAAAATGGGGAATTCGACCGAATTCAATTCTCAATCATCTTATTCAAAACCCCCGCCAGTTCGGCCGTAAGATTCTTTCTGGCGTATTTTTCGATTCCCTTGGGGCGATTATTTAAATTGTTGCTTAAATAATTCTCGAACAGTATCGAAACCGTTTTTTTGATCCCTTCCAAATCATCGTATTCCGAAATAAAACCCGTTTCCGTCTCTTCAAGTATTTGTGACAGATCGCCATCGGAGGGTCCAATGGCAAAAATGGGCCGGCCCGATGCCAGGTATTCAAAGATCTTCCCGGTTAGTATTCCTTTTGCATTCGGGCTGTCTTTATTAATCGCCAAAAGAAGAATGGCCGATTGTTTCATCAGCAAAGCTGCTTTATCGTGGGTAACGTATTCAATACTTGTAAATTGATTACCAAGATTAAATGCGGAAATATCATCAGTTATTGATTTGTCAACTTTGCCAATAAGCTTAATCTCCAAATCATTTCTGAAATTTGGAAGTGCTTCAGACAAGTTGGACAACACCTGCCATAAACCCTTCAGATTAATGCTCGGCGGAAGTGTTCCAATGTGCGAAATTGAGAATTTTGTATCCCGAACGACATCCTGAACGTTCATATCATCCGTATCGAATCCATTTGTGATCAGGTGCACATTGTTCGCTCCCATCCTTTCGTAGTTCACTTTCATATCGTGGCTCACAACCACCATTGCACTGCAACATTTAATCGTTTTTAATTCAAGGCGTTTATGCTTTCGGTCTGCAAAAGCCGATATCTTCATATCCTTGTAATAATCGATATCGGTCCAGGGATCACGGAAGTCGGCCAACCATGGAATATTTAAACGTTCTTTCAGCGCCAAAGCAATCAAATGCATCGAATGTGGCGGCCCTGTCGAAACGATCGCATCGATTTCATTTTCTTTAAGGTATTTGTTCAAAAAACGGACCGAAGGTTTTATCCAGAATTTGCGCGCATCTGGTATAAAAAGATTTCCCCTGATCCAAACCGATAACTTTTCAACAAGCCCGGGTGACCTTTTATGGTTCAGGAACCCGCTGTTGATTTTAACGGTACTTTTTTTACCCGTAATTTTCTTGTAAAACTCGTATGGCTCCCAAATAGGAGTTCTGATCACTTCAATTCCATCAGGAATATCTTTGGACAAAGTATCATCAATCACCGGGTATTCGGCATTCAATGGCGTGTAGATGACGGGGTCCCACCCAAACTCTCGAAGATGTTTCACGAACTTGAGCCAACGCTGCACACCAGCACCTCCGCTTGGCGGCCAATAATAGGTAATGATCAGTACTTTATGCATCGATTAACAATTGCGTTTTCAGGAATTTAAATTTGATCACTTATGAGAACCACCATTAAAAATGTTCTTTACGGGAATCGTGGCAATGAAATCCTTCAGATAAAATGGTTCATAATAAGCCACATCAACAAATTTCTGAAGTTGAAAATCTCTTTCTGATAAAGGAATCATGTTTTCAGCCCAGGTAATTATTCCATTGATAAAGATTGCATTCGGATGATTGATTGCTTCGCGGCATTTGGCCGAACCATTGCCAAAAAAGAGAACAGAATTGTTTTCAAGAAAGGGCAGGTATGATTGATGATCAATAATATCAGCCTGTATGCCAAGGACTTGTTTTCCCTCTTTATCGTAAAACGCCGTATAAACCTCCATTCGTCGGGCATCGATCATTGGGCAAAAAAGCACATTGTTGGTTTTAGGAAGCTGATACCGATCGGGATGATGGATGACATGATGTGCCATGGCCTCCAGCGATGTAATTGATATCAACGGTAGACGGGATGCATAACAGATCCCTTTTGCAACCGATACACCAATCCTTAAACCGGTATAGGAGCCAGGACCGCCCGATACCGCTACAGCATCAAGTTGTTCCATTGCCAAATTCGATTCTGCCAGAAGTTCTTCAATAAAAACGGTAACAAGCATGGCATGGTTTTGACCTGTAAGGTTTTCGCGCGAATGAACGACAACGCCATCGCGGGCAAGTGCCACAGAACACACTTCGGTTGAAGTTTCGATATTTAAAATAAGAGCCATTTACTTTTTTTGCAAAGATGGGAAATATTCAAAAGAGTTAAAACGATACGACCGGTTAAACATTCTAAATCACTATCTGTTGATAAAAGTAACTTGAATTTGCGATAAAATATTTATCAATTAAAATATTAATCCCAATTTCTCTACTTTTGGCCGATTAAAATAAAACATCAATTAATTAATCATTTTCGAAGATTGTTTGTTAATCTATACAAAATGGGTCACATATCATCTTTTCAATGAATAAGTCCGGATATTTATGTCACTTGGAAAAACAAGTTTGAACGATCAGAATATGCTAAAAACAGTAATAATAGACGACGACTATGTTTCGAGAATGGTTTTGCGCGAAATGCTCGAAAAATTTCTCGACAACATTGAGATTCTTGGCGAAGCCGGTACGGTTGCAGAAGGTGTTAAATTAATTGAAGATACTGATCCTGAATTAGTACTGCTCGATATAAGCATGCCTGACGGCACAGGTTTCGACCTGTTGGATAAATTGAAAACAATCAATTTCAAACTGATTTTCATTACTGCATACAGCGAATATGCTGTAAAAGCTTTCAAATACTCCGCTTTTGATTATATCGTTAAGCCACTTAATGTGGATGAACTGACTAAGGCGATTATGCGGATTCCGCAAATTAAAAGGGTCGATAGCAAGGTAAGGGTGAAGACGCTTAAAGAAAATTTGCTGGCGCCCGAAGAGAGTGCAGTAAAAACTGTTGCTTTGCCCGAAATCAACGGATTTGCGATTGTAAATGTGGAAGATATCGTTCGTTGCGAAGGCAAAAGGAATTATACGCGTATCATTTTAAAATCGGCACCCGAGAAAGTGGTGAGTCGTACACTGCTGGAATTCGAACATTTACTGGCTCCTTTGGGCTTTGTAAGAATACATCGAAGCCACCTGGTAAATATTATGAATGTGGTTCGGTACCTTAAATCTGACGGAGGGATGGTTGAACTTAAAACCGGAGAGTTGCTCAAAGTTTCGCCAAAACACAAGGAAAATTTATTGAATAAACTACTATTTAATAAACTGTAACTGTAATTTTATCCGGTAATTTTGGATAGGCAGAAAAAATAATTCAGAAAGCATCCTCTTGGATCAATCCTGAAATTATTAGTTTGTGAAGAAGATTAAAAATATGTACTTTTACCTCTTTGGAACATAATTTAATAATTAAGCTGATCCATATGCATCAAAAGAATCTACTCCTTGTACTCTTTTTAACCTCTTGCATTTTTGTGACTTCCTGTAGTAAGGATGACGAAATTGTAGTGAACAAGACTTATGAATTGAAAGAAATTTCGTGGACGCTGAAAGGGGACGACGGACAGGTGATCATAGAAAAGAAGCTGCCAGAGCAGGTTTTTCACAATGATGGAAATTCAACGATGCCGGTTTCTATTAATCCCTTGGAAGGACTGAAGGGAACATCGCAGTTTTACAACGATAACGTCCAGGACGTTTCTAAGTTGAACGGGAAAGAAGTCAACGTTTCAGTTCCATCACTGGTTGAACTTTTATCTTCTTCCGACTATCACTATGTTGTTGGCGGAGTAGAGGCGCCTTTCCAATTGGAAGAATCTTCGTTTCCTTTCTCCACCGAGATTAAAGCAACAACCGATTTGCCTCCGCATACTGAGTTACGCTACACTGCAACCATTTATCTCAAGAAAATAACAGCGACTTATTCTGCCCGGGTAGAGGAAAAGGAAGGATCTGATAGTTACGAAACTTCAGGGAAGTGGACAGGCGTATTTTTTCATACGATAAACAGTTCGTCTGTATTTAATGACAGACCGTAATATGATCCCGAAATTAGGCGCAACAACCTAGCAATTGAATTTACAATGGATATTTTCTGAGGAGGCGGGAAATAGAAAAAAAATAACCCTGGTTTTGCAACCAGGGTTATTTTTTACAGTATGTTTAAAATCAGCATTAAATCCACCTAAGTATTCTAAAATCCTGACGATTAGGAAGCTCAATATTCTTAGGGAAAATTCGGACGCCGTAATTATACGAACCCGGCTTTGTTAACGTGAGACTAAGTGAATAATGCGTCAAACCATTTGACTCTTTTCCCGGTGTGAATTCGTGTCTTTCAACATAATCAGGATGTTCTGTTCCTGTGGCAACAATTACTTCAACACCAATTTCGTCCGCCGATAAACCTTTCAGATCGAGTACGATTTGCGATGGATATTCCTGTCCCATTTTGTAGGTATTGGTGATTCCATCGGCAAGCTGAATGTTTACAACTTCGATCTGATCCCATACGGAAAGAATCTTTGCCTTCCATGCGGCGATCTCTTTCGCCTTCGAAAAATTGTCAGCTTTTAAGCGGGCAAGTCTTGTCGAAAGTGGAATATAATAACGATTGAAATAGTCCTTCATCATGCGACGTGTCGTAAAGTGAGGAACAACATCGGCAAAAGTATTTTTAATAAAATCAACCCAGCGGCTCGGGACATTCTTCTCATTCCTGTAATAGTAGGCTGGAATGATTTCATTTTCGAAGATGCTGTAAATTGCTTCAGCATCGAGTTCATCCTGCAACTCTTCGTTATCGAATGTTTTTTCGAGCGGAAGCGACCAGCCCGCATCTTTCTTATAACCTTCAACCCACCAACCGTCGAGGACAGAGAAGTGAAGTGTGCCGTTCATTACCCCTTTTTCACCCGATGTTCCGGATGCTTCAAGCGGGCGTGTAGGTGTATTCATCCAGACATCACAACCCTGAACCAACATTTTGGCAAGATTCATATCGTAATTCTGAATAAAAAGAATGCGTCCGATAAACTCGGGACGTTTAGATATGTCGAAGATGAATTTAATCAGATCCTGACCAGCTTTATCGGCCGGATGCGCTTTCCCTGCAAACAAAAACTGCACGGGACGTTCCGGATTATTCACAATTTTCGCAAGGCGATCAAGATTACGGAAAAGCAAATGCGCTCTTTTATAAGTTGCAAACCTTCGTGCGAAACCAATTGTCAGTGCTTTCGGATTTAGTTTTGATATGGCCTCGGCGATGTATTTCGGATTTTCATTCCGTTGAATATGCGTGTCCGAAAAGCGTTGCTTCACATAGTTAATCAAGCCTTCACGGAGTTTTGACTTGGTTTCCCAGATTACATTATCCTGAATTTTATAAATATTTCGCCATGCCCTTGTCTCTTCTTCTTCATCATAATCATGTATGTCTTCAGGGAGTTTTTCCGGCTTTAAAAATTTCTCGTGTATCGATTTCCATTCAGGTGCTGCCCATGTAGGGTAATGTACACCATTCGTGACATAACCAATATTCTCAAGTTCCTCGGGTAAAAATCCTTTATATAATTCAGATAGTAACTCTTTGCTGATCTTTCCGTGCAACATGCTCACACCATTGATCTGCTGCGACATATTAGATGCAAGGAAACTCATGTTATAATGATCGTCCTGAGCCGATGCTTTTCCAAGGAAGAGAAAATCGTCAAGAGATAGATTCAACTTAGGAGCCATATTGCCCATATACAGTTTGAATAGATCGACATGAAACGAATCATGACCGGCAGGAACCGGAGTATGCGTAGTAAACAACGTGGATACCCTGATCATCTCCTGCGCTTCGGGGAATGACAATCCTGAAGACTCTATGAGGTTTTTTGTTCTTTCGAGACCGATAAAAGCAGCGTGTCCTTCGTTACAATGGTAAATATCAGCTTTGATTCCGATCTTTTCCAGTAATTTTATTCCACCCAAACCAAGCACCATCTCTTGTTTTAAACGATTTTCATTATCACCACCATACAAGTGATGTGTAATGAAACGATCGGGATCCTGATTTGCATCGTAATCGGTATCAAGAAGATATAAGGTTACGTTTCCGATTTTCACAGACCATGCATGTGCGTAAACCGTTCGGCCGGGCATATCTATACCGATGGTTACCCATCCATTCTCGTCCATCACCGGTTGTATCGGAATCTTCGAGAAATGTTCAGAATCGTATTGCGCAATCTGCTCTCCCTGTCCTGAAATAATCTGTTTAAAATATCCAAAACGATACAGAAGACCTACGCCTGTCATATCCACTTTCGAATCACTTGCCTCTTTCAGAAAGTCACCAGCTAAAACACCAAGACCTCCTGAATAAATTTTAAGACTTGAATGCAGACCAAACTCCATACTAAAGTAGGCAATCTTTGGCCCAAGCAAATTCTTGCGGTCATTCAGGTATTTTTCGAGCAGCATCTCTGCCGTATTCATTCGAAGTATAAATGCCTGATCTGATTTCAGTTCGTCAAAACGCTCAAGACTCGTTTCTTCGAGCAAAACAATCGGATTGTGCTCGCATGCTTCCCAAATAATGGGATCGATTTCGCAGAACAAAGCTCTTACTTCGTCACACCACACCCACCAAAGATTTCGCGATAAAATTCTAAGTGGTTTAAGCTCTTCCGGAACGTTCGATTCAACGATTATTTTCTTCCAGGTGGGTCCGGCATTTCCCGTTTGCCTGATTTTATATCCTTGTGTATCCATATGTCAACTTTCTAATATAAGATAATGTAAAAGACACATTATCACTGCAATAATTTCGACGCAAAGGTAGTTTATTTTAAATCACGGCTAAATGATTTGCAAATTGTTAACAATTTATTGATCTGAAAAGCTCCTAAAACCGGAAATTATTTGATATTGATTTGCCTTTCATCTCTCCTTTATGTCTTCATTCCATCTTTTATAGGATGAATCTGAAATAAATACCTCCTTTAACAACCAATGTAAGTGTTAAGTTTCAATACAGTCAATAAAATAAAGTAAGCCATAAGTAATATCCTGTAAGAAAGCAATAACGCGGCAACTGCTCAAAAGAAATCTCCCTGCCACAACCCGACACGGAGATTTTATTTAAACTATTAATATCAACATTAGTAATGCGATACCGATAATAATCGAGATTACTTTGTGGCTTCGATGATGCCTCTGAAATAGCCGATCGATTCAGCAATACCCATAAAAGGATCGGTCATATCTTTCTCGTGTTCGAGACTGCAAACGCCTGTATAGCCAACTTCACGAAGCATTTTCACAAATGCAGGGAAATTAATGACGCCACGGCCAACTTCAAGCGAATAACCAAGCTTCGTTGTTCCTGTAACATCTTTAATATGAATATCGAATACACGTGACTGATACAGTTTAAGGTCGGCAACAGGATCTTTTCCGTTGCGTGTGTCATGACCAATATCCAAACACATGCCAATCCGTGGATCAAGGTCTTTAACATGATTCCAAACATCTTCAGCATCAGGATAGGTTGCAATATCCGGTCCATGAAGATGGATCGCGTAATTGTAGCCGTATTCTTTTACTTTTTTGTCGACATATGGGAGGAGATCATAATTTGGAACGCCAATAATCAGCTTTACCCCTACCCTTTTTGCATATTCAAAAGCATTATCGATATCTTTTTCCGATTTCATGTAAATAGGACCCACCGCATAACCTGTTACACCATTTGCTTTCAGTTTTTCATGAAATTCAGCAATCTGCGCGTCAGTACTCGCCATCGGAAGGTGGAAATCCTTGATACAAAGATAATGCACATCCGTACGTTTCAGGGTCGCAAGTGCCTTATCGAGATCGAACTTGGCAAATGTGTATCCCGCCATCCCAACTTTAAACTTCTCACCTGTTTCGGGAGGCATCCGCTGACCTGGACGCTTCTCCTGCGCTGTTGCCATCTGCGAGGTAACAGCCAATAATCCAATAACCAATAAAATGATTGCTCTCTTCATCTGTTAAATAATTTGTTTTCCGGATGATCCTTCTGCCGACAAATCAGAACTCTTTTTGATGGCGCAGTATTTCCGGGTTGAATGAATATAGAAAGGTCAAAAATAATAAAATGGTAATATCTTGAATGATTAACCAACACTAATTTTCATCAAATCGTGTACACACACGAAAAATGTAAAGTGAAAGAAGACAGATGGAAGCGTTTTTGTGCTATTTTCGTCCTGATTTTCAATTCCAATAACATGCGCCTCAACAAAATTCATCATAAAGCAAATATAAAACTCGACTTGACGGCTGACGAGCAAAAAAGACTTCGGGCGAATAAGATTAAATATTCAGAATTAACGGAATACCTCGTTGACGATTTAAGCGCTTTACTGAATGTTCCAACAACGAGGGCAAAGGAAATCTATGCATTGGCTGAATTTCAATTAATTCCTTCCATCGGAATAAAGTTTGCGTATGATTTAATTTCATTGGGATATTATTCGCTCGATGAACTCAAAGACAAAGACGGGGCAAAAATGATTGAAGATCTGGAGCATTTAACAGGAACATGGATCGATCCATGCGTCGAAGACCAGTGCCGCCTGGTTGTGGATTATGCCAATAACCACGATAACAGTAAAAAGTGGTGGGATTTTACCGATGAACGAAAAAAATACCGGCTCGAAAATGGTTATTCTGCCAACCGCCCTCAGAAAGCATGGTTTGAACTTGAGAAATAACGGATCGAAAAATCCAGATATTTCTTTGGTATTAAATAGGCTTATCATACTTTTAAACTTTTCATTTAATAACTTAAAAAATGGTCTCCTTTAATTACATTTTTACTTTGTGACTTTACAAAGACCTTTTCCGTAATTACATTTTTACTTTGGAACGTTACAAACACCTTTCCTATACTTAAATACTCTCTTTGGAACTTTAAATACATTGTTTGGATGCTAAAATGTTCTATTCGTCAACTAAAATAGAGTGTCAGGATGCTGAAATATTCAGTTTCTAACCTAAAATAGGCTTTGGGGGTGAAGAAATTTTTACACGATGATCTTAAACGGATCTTTTGGATACTTAAATATTCAATGGTGCTCCAAAAATGGCGCATTTCTATCAAAATAGGTAAATGACAAAAATCTAAACAGTTAAACAATACCGAATAAATAATACGGTACAACCCATCATCACTCCTGTTTTTTCAATAAATTTGTTGACTTAAAAGCAAAGCGACCAAAACAGATTCATTTTCCCCAAAAAAGCAAAGTATAAACGACCTTAAAACAAAACCGATGAACAATAAACTAACGCTCATTCTTCTTCTTGCAATCTTCACCTCATGCAAAAAAGAGAAACCGCTTATCATCGAAAATCCAGGTATTCCTTTACTTGAAAAGGTGATGTACGGTTCCGAATTATCCTACGTTTATACCTGGAATGAATCCTACCTGATCAGCGAGGAGAAAAGCAAATTCTTTTATACCAGGCATAATTACAACAGCCAGAATCAACTGGTTTCATCTGATTTTTATGTCGATCCAGGGATTTATAGCAGCGATTCGCATATTGCACAGGCAACGATGAATCGAACTGAATGGGTAAATGCGGATAATACGGAGAGAGATATGTTCCGGATCTATGAATATAATCAGAACGGACAACTGATAAAATATTCAATTAACCGGATAAATACCAATTACAAGTCGTATTCAAACTTCGAATACAACGCAAAAAATCAAATCAGTAAAGAGACCTGGTATTCTGAAGGGAAGGCCAATGGAAATACAATCTACACCTATAACGATGCCGGAAATTTGATTCTTAAAACGCGTAATGATATTTTGGCCGATGGAAGCTTTAAACTTAGTACGACCACAGAATATGAATTTGATAACAAGAAGAATCCATATCTTCTGTTTAAAATGCAGATTCCGGGCATTTACACAAATCAAAACAATATTATAAAAGAGACTTATCAACTCTGGTTTGCAGTTGATGCGTTTATTGATAAAATTCAGATCACGGAAACAACCTATGAATACAATGAAAGTGGTTATCCGGTAAAGAAGAATGGAATTGTTGAATTTACCTATCGTTAAGAACGTTTTTCAAATATGCATATAACCCTCAGACCTGCTGTTGAGAATGATTTCCCCGCAATTGTTGAAATGTTCAGGGAATTTGCTCATTTCGAGCACCTCGACGAGCGTTTAACCAATACGGTTGAACGGATGAAAGCCGAAACAGAATATTTCAATTGCTTTGTTGCGGTGAACAATGAAGATGAAATTTTAGGTTATGCCACCTACTTCTTCTCCTATTTCACATGGACTGGAAAATCGCTTTATATGGATGATCTCTATGTGAGAGAAAGCTATCGCAGCGCCGGAATCGGAAAATTACTAATTAATAAAGTGATCGAAATCGCCAAAACAACCGGATGTCATAAATTAAGGTGGCAGGTTTCCGACTGGAACGCCACTGCTATTGGATTCTACAAGGGTTTGGGAGCTGAAATCGACAAACAGGAACGCAATTGTGATTTAGATTTGTAGGAAAGGCACTCAGCAATAGATGAATAACTTTTCCAGAGAAATAATCACACCATTCCTCTCAGTTATTGAATTTAATAAGAATTTTACTTGATTGAACATATGATCAGGATGCGTTGTTGTTATTTTGAAATTTGCATTTGATAGTGGATGGTAAAATACTTTCAACTGCATTTTAGAAGTGATGATCATTTACTCTTTAATTGATGAAAAAGCAGATGAAGAAAGTATTACTACTTTTGGCAGACGGCTTCGAGACCCTTGAAGCAAGTGCATTTATAGATGTGATCGGATGGAACCAGGTTGAGGGAGACAGCAAAACTCAGTTATTTTCGTGCGGATTGCGACGTGAAGTTAAAAGTTCGTTCAATCAGCGAGTGGTTGTTGATTATTTAATCGAAGATATTAATACGGAGGAATTCGATGCGCTGGCAATCCCGGGCGGATTCGAAGAGTACGGATTTTACAACGATGCTTACAGCGATGAATTTCTGAAACTAATCCGGATGTTTAATGCACAGAGCAAAATCATCGCATCGGTTTGTGTTGGGGCATTACCGATTGCCCGAAGCGGAGTATTAATTAACCGCAGGGCGACCACTTACAATAAAAATGCAGTAAGAATTGAAGAACTGGCAAGTTACCAGGTCAATGTAATCGAAGAACCGATTGTCATGGATTGCAATGTGATCACCTCCTGGGATCCATCAACTGCACCAGGTGTTGCCTTTCTGTTGCTCGAAAGATTGACCACAAAAATGCAGAGTGATTATATCAGGGAGATCATGGGTTATAAAATGAAATGATACAATAATTTCACATTAAACTCAACTCAAACTATACTAAAACGATTTTACTATTTTTGTCTTTCATTACATACGTTCAAAAGCATTCAATTTACGATTCAAGTAATATAACATGATGAAATTTCAGAAAATGCACGGATTGGGAAACGATTTTATCCTTATGGATGAGATCGATCCATCGAAATATGATTTGGCAGCGCTGGCAATTAAATTATGCGACCGTCACCAGGGGATTGGAGCCGATGGTATTATCCTGATTCTTCCTTCAGAGATTGCAGATGTAAAAATGCGGATTATCAATTCGGATGGCAGCGAAGCAAACATGTGCGGCAACGGTATTCGCTGTTTTGCAAAATATGTCTACGACAATAAGATCAATACAGCCAAATCATTTACGATCGAAACAGGCGCCGGTATTATGATTCCGGAGTTAATCATTGAGGATGGAAAGGTTTTATTTGTAAAAGTAAATATGGGAGCTCCCCATTTGGAGCGTTCACAAATTCCAATGACGGGTGCACCCGGTAATGTGATCAACGAATCCATCAACATTGCCGGTAAAGATTATAAAATCACAAGTTTGCTGATGGGTGTTCCCCATACCATCGTTTTTGCAGATCATCTCGCCGAAGAAGAGCTTATATCGATTGGTAAACTCATTGAAAAACATCCTTCTTTCACACAAGGTACCAATGTGAACTTTGTGGAAGTGCTCAATGACCATGAAGTCAATGTAAGAACATGGGAACGTGGAGCAGGAAGAACGCTTGCTTGTGGTACAGGAAGTTGTGCTTCAGCAGTTGCGGCCTCGTTGAATAGTCTCACTGGCAAAGAAGTCACGGTGCATCTTGCGCTAGGCGATTTACTGATTGAATGGATCAACGGAATTGTTTATATGACCGGAAGCGCCAATCATGTCTTTGAAGGAGAGGTCGAAATTTGAAAATATCGCTTAATTATAACGTTCAATGACGGAACTCAACCTGATAAAGGCCATCGAAACCATTGTGGTGATTCTGATACTCCTTGCGGCGAACCTCTTTACGCGGAATGTTGTGAAAAATATATTGAAACGTTTTGCTTTTGAGTTTCAACGAAGGAAAATCACAATGAAACTGATCAATATCCTGCTTTTCATATTGGCCGTAGTAGTTATTGCAGCGATCTGGGGTGTCAATCAGTCACAGTTAATTCTGTTTATCTCCTCATTTCTCACCGTTTTAGGAATCGCCTTTTTTGCACAGTGGTCGCTCCTTGCCAATGTTACTGCGGGACTCATTCTTTTTCTGAATCATCCGCTTCGTCTTGGCGACAGGATCAAAATAATGGACAAAGATTACAACATTGAGGGACGCGTTGACGATATCACCTATTTTTTCCTTCACATACGGATGGATAATGGCGAGAAAATCACGATTCCCAATTCGGTGGTGCTTCAGAAAACCATTTCAATCATTACTAAACCAGAAAGTCAGGTGAAACCTTGAAAGATTAGAGACATTTCAACTTTAAGAAAATCAAGGTATATTTACAAAGTTTAAAATAAATAGCAGAGAGAATGGTCATTTTGGAAGAGAAGCATAAAGCATCGTTTTTAATCGGAATTTTATTCATAGTGATCGGCTTTCTGGCAAAAGTATTCTACCGCGAATACATCAACAGCCATGGAATAGATGACTTTGGTCTTGCCGGTTCATTACCAAGCTTCTTCTATGTGATCGGATTCTCACAATTATTACAGATCAGGCCGATCAAATATCCGTCTCTGGTGATTCTTGTTGTCACAATCGGATCAATTATCTATGAATTCAAACAGCAACCCTCCAATTTGGCTGGCCTTGATGTAAATGATATCGTTGCATCCATCGCTGGTGGCGCCATTTCATTGCTGATCTTATACATTGTCGGTAAGAAGTTTAAAAATCAGGAAAAATATTCTGGATATTGATTTGACTTTGGTGTAATTTGGTGTTTTTGTGATTTGGTGGCATTCAATTTTTTTATTCTTTATTACGATATCATCCTTTTAATTTAGTATTTCCCTTGTCGATGTTCTTTTCTCGCCTATTCAACCCTAAATCCCTATCTTTGCAAAAAATAAAGGTTTTTCAAAATAGATTGTCATGAGCGAAAGAAGAGTAAGGGTTCGTTTTGCCCCAAGTCCAACGGGACCGCTTCATATCGGAGGTGTTCGAACAGCATTATTTAATTATTTGTTTGCAAAAAAGCACGGCGGCGACTTCCTGCTTCGGATTGAAGACACCGATCAGGGACGTTATGTTCCCGGAGCCGAAGATTATATACAGGAAGCACTGGAATGGTGTGGAATGAAGGTCGATGAAGGTCCAAAACAAGGCGGACCATTTGCACCCTACCGTCAAAGTGAACGAAAAGAGCTCTATCGTCAATATGCAGATCAGTTACTTGCAAGCGGAAATGCCTATTATGCATTCGACAGCCCTGAAGAACTTGATCAGGCACGTGCAACCGCAGAAGAAA
>Ga0209100_1001143_pt1 | contig 18966 bp, 13 predicted proteins | sample lystaG_FD_185480 | JGI IMG/M metagenome (GOLD analysis project Ga0209100, IMG submission 185480) | Glacier valley bacterial and archeal communities from Borup Fiord, Nunavut, Canada, to study Microbial Dark Matter (Phase II) -... | ecosystem: Environmental > Aquatic > Freshwater > Ice > Glacier ...
AATGAAACAGCGGCTCGGCATCGCCAACGCCCTGCTGACTCCGCGGCGACTGCTCGTGCTCGACGAGCCGACGAACGGCCTCGACCCTCAGGGGACTCGCGAGGTGCGCAGCCTCATCCGGTCCCTGACGGCAGAGGGGACAACCGTGTTCGTCTCCAGCCATCTGCTCGCGGAGATCGAGCAGATCTGCACCGATGCGGCAGTGATGAGTGTCGGTCGTCTTGTGGCGCAGGGCACGATCGCCGAGCTGCGTGGGGTCGGCGGTGCGCGCGTGAGGCTGGAGAGCCCGGACCGCGATCTCGCGAGCGCAGTCCTCTCCCGCTTCGGGATGACCGTTGCCGAGTCGGGAGCGGATGACACGGAGCTTCTGGCAGCCTTCGGCGAGCATGAACCGGACCCGGAGGTCGTGGTCGCAGCCCTCGTCGAAGCGCGGGTGCGGGTTCGTTCCTTCACGGTCGATCGCCCGAGCCTCGAACAGCGTTTCGTCGATCTCACCGGAGAGGGATTCGATGTCGCAGGCTGATCGGACCGCTCTTCGCTCCCGGCGGGCGCTCGGGGCGCCGCTACTGGCGTCCGAGATCTCGGTTCTGTTCCGCCGTCGGCGCACCTGGGCGATGCTTGCATCCCTCGCGCTGATTCCGGTGCTGATCGCACTGGCGGTGCGGCTCACTTCATCTCGCCCGCCCTCCGGACGCGGGCCGGCATTTCTGGACCAGGTGAGCCAGAACGGCCTCTTCGTGAGCTTCGTCGGACTGCTCGTCTCCGTGCCCCTCTTCCTGCCGCTGACCGTCGGGGTCGTTGCCGGAGACACGATCGCCGGGGAGGCGAGTGCCGGTACCCTGCGCTATCTGCTGATCGCGCCGGCCGGTCGGGTGCGGCTCCTCATCGTGAAGTACTTAGCGACTTCGGTCTTCTGCCTGGCGGCGACACTCGCCGTCGCGATCGCCGGCGCGGTGATCGGGGCCGCACTGTTCCCGATCGGCCCGGTCACGTTGCTCTCGGGGGACAGCATCGCGGTCGGTGACTCGATCGTGCGGTCGCTGCTGATCGCCGCCTACATCACCGTCTCGCTGCTCGGACTCTCGGCAATCGGCCTGTTCGTCTCGACGATGACCGACGTGCCGGTCGGAGCGATGGCCACCACGATCGTGCTGTCCGTCGTCTCGCAGGTGCTCGATGCGCTGCCGCAGCTCGACTGGTTGCACCCCTGGCTGTTCAGCCACTATTGGCTCGGGTTCGCGGACCTGCTTCGCCAGCCGATCTCGTGGGACTCGTTCGGCAACAATGCCATTCTGCAGGCCGGATATGTTCTCGTCTTCGGTGCTCTCGCCTTCGGACGCTTCACCACTAAAGACATTCTCTCCTGAGTGGATGCTCGAGCGTGGATGCTCGATAGGTCGGTGTCAGTAGGGTCGGGCATCCTGTTGACATGGCAGAACCGGTCGAACTGTGGTGGGCGAGACGCCAATGGTCGAAGGCACGCGAGATCCCGTATCCGATCGGCTGCTACCGCAGTGACTGGGAGCGTTACCCGGTGCTGGTTCGGCAGTATCATCCTGACCTGAACTCGGGAATCACCCTGACCCAGGTGCCGCCCGCCGCCGAGGTGTATCTCGTCTGGCAGTGCGACGTCGGGCATCGATTCGTGGCGACACCGGACGAGCAACGACAGCGGCCCGGGCAGTCGAGGCGGCGCTCGACCTGGTGCCCCGAGTGTGCGGCGGGAGCGACACAACGGCGTGCAGCTACCCCGTCTCACAGCCTGTCTCCGGTGCGCCCTCGATCCCACCGCACGCCGTCACGACTCGTGCCTCCGGCCGGCGTGGTGGGCGAGGCCTTCGTCAGCCCTCTCGCGCCGAAGCCAGCCTCGGCGGCCGAGGCTGACCTGCGGCATCGACTCGCCAAGCGACTCGATATCGATTTCGGGCGGAACGCCGTGCGGGTGCCCCGACCGTTCTTCACACACCACGAGGTGTGGCCTGATATCGTCATCGACGAGTTGCGGGTTGCCATCGAATACGACACCACCGGCCGGGACGGTCTCGAGCACGTCGGGCGACGCGAAGAGACCGATCGGCAGAAGGATCGGCTGCTGCGCGCGGCAGGGTGGGAGGTCATCCGCATCCGCTGCGGGAAGCTGAAGCCGATCGGTCCGTGGGATCTCGTCGCCACCGGGGTCTCCGCGAAGACCGTCGACCGGGTCATCGAGCGGCTGTGCGAGATCCGGGGTGACCTTATCGTCGAGTGTTACCGGCTCACTGCCAGACTCGGCTGATTGGGGGAGTAGCCCGGACCGCCGCGCCGCAACCACGGCCTCGTAGCGGCTGCCGGCCTCGAGCTTGCGCATGGCGGATGACAGGTAGCCCTTAACGGTGTTCTCCGTGAGTCCGAGTTGGCGTGCGACGGTCGCGTTGTGTCTGTCCCGGGCGATCTGGGCCAGCACATCGAGTTCTCGCGGTGACGGCGTCGGCGCGTCCTGCGTGGCAGTCGCCTGCCGTGGGCCAGGGCCCTTCGAAGCGCGTTCGAGTCGGCGAGCGAGCGAGGGGTCATCAATCTCACGTCCGATCTCGCGAAGTTCCGTGAACAGTGCGCGATGATCCTGGCGCTCGACCGGGTCGGTAATCCGCTGCCCGGGGAGACCGCCCTCGCTCGCCAGGGCGGCGAGGCTGAGCTCCCCTTCGTCGTGTGCCGAGTATTCCCAGGCGAGATCCCGCGCCACGCCCAGGGCACCCTTGAACACCGTATCGCCGAACCGGGTCGACCGCCGATGACCGCCGTAGATCACCGCACGCACGGCACCGTCGACCACAATCGGCACCGCGAGCAGGGAGACGATACCCTCGGCGGACCTCACGGTCATAGCGATGGGTGATCGACGTCGCCTGGCGCTAGTCGGTCGCGGTGACCGGCCTGCGCTCGGCGAGAGCGCGGCTGCCGAGACCCTGCATCGGTTCGATGACCAGGCCGTGGATGCTCTGCCCCAGCGTGCCGACCTCAGGCGGTAGTCGGGCATTCCGATGTTCCCTGAGCCTGCGTCATTACGGGCCGGAGTCACCGACCCCCGAATCGTTCACGATGACCATTTCAAGGGAGGAATGCCATGCCGACGACCTCACACCCGCTCGATTCGGCAAACGACTCGCCGCCCACTCCTCTGCGCTTCCTCCAGTACTAGGCCGAGGTCTTCCCCGCCAAGACCGCCATCGTCTACGGGGCCAGGAATTACACCTGCGCGCAGTTCGCGGTGCGGCTCGCCGGCTGCATCCTCGTTGCACTCAACCCCGGTCTCGCGCCCGCAGAGGTGCGTTGCCTGCTCGATCACTCCGAGGCCAGCCTGCTGTTCTACGACGCCGAATTCGCCTCCGCCGTAGGCGATTCCCTCGAGCAGTGTGCCGCTGTGCGAGCTATCGTCGAAATTCCCGACGCCGAATTCGGATGTTCGGAGAGCGGCGTCGCGATCGGCCAGGATTCCTACCTCTCCCTCAGATCCACCACCGCGACCGACGAGAGCCCAGTGCGCTGGGAGATCGACGACGAGCGAGCGGTCATCTCGATCAACTACACCTCCGGCACCACCGGCAAGGTCGTCGAGGCCTCCGTGCTGGCCCTCTCTCTGCAGTCCAGTCGCATATCAACAGTGTGATCCCCTCAGCCGCCGGGACGACACCCGTCGACCCGGCACGCACGACGCCCACCACACGAAGGAGTGTTTCATGAGCACGATCACCACCGATCACCGGTCAGTCCGCTCTGGAGTATTTGATCCTCACACAATCACAGCGGCCACTTTCGAGCCGCGGATCATCGCGGATCCGGCCGCTCTCGGTCTCGGAGCATTCGATCTCACGCCCTTCGTGCTCAATCTCGCCAACTCGGGCATTGTGGGGGGAACAGGAACGGCGGTGCTCGCAATCGCCCTGTTTGACGGCGGAATCGCGCAGCTCGGCATCGGCATGTGGGAATTTGTGAAGGCTAATACCTTCGGCGCAACCGCCTTCACCTCCCGGGGAGCGTTCTGGCCTGCCATCGAGAGGCCGCTGAGCAATCCAGAGGTCGAAAAAGCGGCCGGTGCTGGGGGAGTGGGTGCATTCCTGCTCGCCTGGACGACCTTCGTCGCGCTGACGATCGGCGCCTTCACGGGTGTAGTGGGCATCACACGACTCGGCGGATGGCTCGGGCTCGTCGCTGCCGGGCTCGCGTCGTACGGATCCTTCGCGGTCGTCACGAACGCCACCTGGAAGCGCGGGCTTCCGGTCTGGCCGAGCGCCTGACACCCCGGCAGAGGTCGGTGGACCGGTATAGCGTCAATTCGACAGGATGATTTCCATCCATCGAGAGGAGACAGCCATGACGATACTCACGGATCGGCCTCACACCGCGCTCGTGGTGATCGACGTGCAAAACGGCGTCGTCGCCGAGGCCTATCAGCGTGACGCGGTCGTCGCCAACATCAACACCCTCGTAGGCAAGGCCCGCGACGAGGGTGTCGCGATCGTCTGGGTGCAGCACTCGGACGACGAACTGGAAAAGGGAAGCGACGAATGGAAGTACGTGCCGGAGTTGGCACGCCGTGATTTCGAACCGGTGGTTCACAAGACCTTCGGAGACTCTTTTGAAGGGACCGACCTTGAGCAGGTGCTCGCGGACATCGGGGTCGGCCGCCTGGTCGTAACCGGTGCGGAGACGGATGCCTGCATCCGGTCCACGATCCACGGTGCGTTCACGCGCGGCTACGACGTCACCCTCGTCAGTGACGCCCACACCACCAGCGACCACAGCGAGTGGGGTGCTCCAGCGCCCGAGAAGGTAATCGCCCACACTAACCTCTATTGGCAATTCCAGCGTGCTCCGGGTCGCACTGCCGCCGTGACAGAGACCGTCGGGGTGTCATTCGCCGGGTGAGTCCGGCCGCACTACAGTTCGACCAGGATTCCTGCTTCGGCCCCGTTGGCGTCTGTGGCCAGCACCACGATCATCGGCCCGTAGGGCGGCAGCCATTCGCTGTGCGGCTCGTTCGCCTCCGATGCCGGGAGGCGGATGCAGGAGCTGAAATCGTCTCCCGCCCTCGAAACATCCGCTTCGGTCCCGTTCAAGTACACCCGCACGGCCAGGCTCCCCGCGGGAGAAGTCGCCCAAGCAGACACCGTGATCACGCGTGAGCCATCGGGTTCGTCGATGACGCGCACCGGCTCCGTCCGCAGCTCGATCGCGACGGGCGATGTGGCATCCCTTTGCCCGGTGTCGGCCGAGTCGTCCAGCTCGGGAGTGCGCGGCGGCGGCACCCGCAGCCGGGTCGCCGTCTCGTACGCACCCGCGAACTGGAGCAGGCGCGAATCGTCGTACGCCGCGCCGAGGAAGCTCAGCCCGACAGGCATCCGAGTGTCCTCCATCAGTCCCATCGGCACGGTGACGCTGGGGATTCCGAGGTGGCGGGGAACGAGATTACCGTTGGCGACCCAGGTGCCATTTCGCCACGCCTCCTCGGCCGACTGCAGTGAGGTGTCCGAGTCGGAGCGCCCGATATCCGCGACGGCCGGAAAGACCACCGCGTCGAGGCCCAGCGCCACCAGCCAGTCCTCGAAGTCGACTCGGCGCGTCTCTTCGAGGCCGAGCAGCCCCTCTCGAAGCGACGGAATATCTGTGAGCGGAGAGATCCCGACCTCTCGGGCTCGCGTTACGTAGTCCGCCAGGTCGAAATCGAGCTCTCCATACCGGTCGGGCAGCGCGCCGGAGGGGTGCGGGAAGATGCGCGTGCTGTCGACGTCAGCGAGTGCATGCAGCGCCGGGTCGTTGTTGCTCGCGAGGAAATCGTGCCAGGCGAGCATCGACAGCTCCCACAGCTCCCGGTCGGCGAATTCTGCCGGAACGATGCCGCGGTCCACCATCGACAGTGCTCCCGGCCGGTCCCGTTCGTAGTTGGAGACCACCGGGAAGTCGACTTCGACCACCTCGGCGCCGAGCGATTCGAGGGCATGACGCGCCTCTTCCCAGAGCGCGATGACCGAGGCACGCGTCGCGATGGGAGATGGCGCGCCGTCGTCTGCATTGATGTACATGCGCGGCACGCCGAGCCGCCGACCGCGTAGCGAGGAATCCTGTCGGAGTGCGTGATAACTCGCAGGCCGCACCCCCGAGGCGGCCGGTATCGATACCCACGGCTGCTCACGCCAGAAGTCGCCACGGCTGTGGGGATCGTCGGCGACGACCACGTCGAGCACTCGAAGCAGGTCACCGACCGACCGCGTGTGCGGTACGACCACGTCCATGGTGGGCACCAGCGGCCAGTTGCCGCGCACCGAGATCACGCCTCTCGACGGCGTGTACGCCACCAGGGCATTGTTCGAAGCGGGAGCGCGACCCGATGACCAGGTCTCCTCGCCGAGACCGAATGCGGCATAGCTCGCTGCGGTGGCCGTGCCTGATCCGTTGGAGGAGCCCGAGGCGAAAGCGGAGGTGAGGTAGTCCGCGTTGTAGGGACTCTCGGCTCGTCCATACAGGCCGCGCTGCATGCCGCCGTTCGCCATCGGCGGCATGTTGGTGAGTCCGATCAGCACAGCGCCGCCCGCGCGGAGGCGACCGATCGTGAACGCATCATCCGTGGCGATGAGGTGCTCGAAGGCAGGGGAGCCGGCCGCGACGGTCATCCCGCTCACCCGGTAGCTGTCTTTTGCGGTGTACGGGATCCCGTCGAGCAACCCCAGGCTCTGTCCGCTGGCCCGGCGCGCATCCGATGCCGTAGCATCCGCGAAGACCTTCGGGTTCAGCACCGGAACCGCATTCAGGCGGATGCCACGCCGATCGTAGAACGCGATGCGATTGAGGTACCGGGCGACGAGGCCGACGCTTGTGACCGTGCCAGAGGCCAGGGCCTTTGCGAGATCGTCGATGCTCGCGTCGACGACGCTGAATGCCACGGGGGAGGGGGTCATCCGGTGGCTTCGAAACCAGCGTTCGGGCTGCGGGGTTGTTGTTGTGTGATGCAGTGGATTCCGCCTCCACGGGCAAGGATCTCGCGCGCGTCGACAGTCACGACCCGTCGACCGGGATAGGCCTGCTCCAGGATGTCCCTCGCCGCAGCATCCGCTCGCTCCTCGCCATAACCGCAGGCCACGACCCCATCGTTGACTACGAGGTGGTTGACATAGTTCCAGTCCACAAAACCCTCGTCATCCCTCAGGGTGGCCGGCGCCGGCAGGTCGATGATGTTCCATTCGCGCCCGGCTGCATCTGTGGTGTGCTCGAGAAATGCTCGTAGCTCGCGACATACGGTGAAATCGGGATGCTCGGGGTCGTCCTGACGGTGGAGTAGCAGAGTGCCGGGCGCGGGGATCGCGGCCACCATGTCGACGTGCCCGCGGGTTCCGAGCGCCTCGTAGTCGCGAGTCAACCCGCGGGGAAGCCAGATGACGTGGGTCGCGCCAATTGTGCGCTCGAGCTCCCGCTCGACTCGCAGCCGGTCCGCGTGGGGATTGCGGGCCGGATCGAGCTGCACGGTCTCGGTCACCAGCACCGTTCCTTCGCCATCCACGTGGATCGCGCCGCCCTCGTTCACCAGCATCGACGACACCAGCTCGGCCCCGGCTTCCGCTGCGACAAAACGCGCGATTTCCCGATCTTTGGCCCAGTTCGCCCCGGCCATCCCTCCCCAGGCGTTGAAGACCCAGTCGACCGCGCCCAACTTTCCGGTGTGGTCGAAAACAAAGGTGGGGCCGAAGTCCCGCATCCAGAAATCGTCGAGCGGAGCTTCGCGAACGGTGATATCGGAGGAGAGCATCTGCCTCGCTCGATCCGCCTCGATGGGGTCGACCACCATCGTCACCGGCTCGAACTCCGCCACGGCATGGGCGACACTCGTCCACGCGGCATAGCCAGCCTCAGCCTCGGTGGAGCTCGAGCCGAGCACCGGTCCTTGGCGCGGGAACGCCATCCAGATGCGATCGTGTGGTGCCGTCTCTGCCGGCATCCGCCAGCTCATGCCTGGTCAAGCGGCGCGAGTGTGGTCATCGGGAATCCGCTCGTCTAGGGTGGGGGAGACCCTATTGGTATATGCACCAATAGAGGGTGGTGCCAGTCAATCTCACGGGAATTGCGATGTCAATAGTCGGCTCACGGTCTCGCCGAATGGATCCTGCCGAACGCCGGCAAGAGATTGTCACGGTCGCGAGCCGGGTCGCCGTAGGGGAGGGGCTCGAGCGCGTCACTGCGAAGCGGGTCGCCGAGGAGCTCGGGGTGGTGCCCGGGTTGATCAACCACTATTTCGGTTCTGTGGATGACCTGGTCGCGGCGGCCTTCGGCCACGCGGCTGAGGCTGAGCGCGCCGTTGTGTTTGGCTCGGTCTCACCCAGACCTGGACCGGTCGATGAGCTCAACCGCCTACTGGCCTCATTCCTGCAGCCCGATCGCGACCCCGTGAGCCTGTTGTGGCTCGACGCGTGGCAGGCTTCACGCCGGCGCCCAGCGCTGCTGACGGAAGTGGTGCGGCAGATGGAGGCAGATACCGCGCAGCTTTCGATGTTGATCACGCGAGGTATCGAATCGGGTCATTTCGTCACCGTCGATGCGGCCTCGACGGCCCTCCGGATCATGGCGCTCATTGACGGCCTGAGCATTCAAGCCGCCACGCGGGCGCAGATCGACTACAGCGCGGTTGTCGACCTGGTCGTGGGCACGATCCAATCGGAGCTCGGACTCGCGCCGGGGCAGCTCACCGGCTGACAGTCTCTCGCCGAGGTCCGATTCGTGTCAGGGAACCGGTGTTTTACCGGGCCTTCCCTCGGAGTGCGGGTGCCACGATCTTCCGCAGTCAGGCCCCCGTTTTCGCGGGGGAGCGCGGCCTCGCCAGGGTCCCGACGGCGATTGGCGCAACGCTAAGAACGCCTTCCGGGTCAATTGCTGAAACTCTAGGGTTGCAGTAATGGATTGAACGGAAAAGAATACGACAATTACTGAAAACGAGCCCTCCCTCGTCGACAGCGACGAGTTCACAGTACGGCGCACCATCACGATCGCGGCTTCGATCGAGAAAGTTTGGGATGCAATCCCGAAGGCGACCCCCGTTGCGCGATGGTTTGGGCAGTCCGCAGTGCTCGACACGGTCACTGTGGGTTCGGGTCTGCTGTCGGTTTGATTGACTTCGTCGGGATGGCGATCATCGCGTATCTGCCGACAGTGAGGTCGGGTCCTCGCTCGACCACCACCATCTCGACGTCGAGCGGGGCGAACCACTCGCGCCGAGCCGTGCCGGAGCGCCTCGCGCTCACCCGCCGCTCCGGCTGGGCACTCAACTGTGGTCACTTCTTCGTCTGAAATCGTCCGTCGGGCGCTGTCCTGTCGGGTCTCGGGCAGTGGTTCGGCATGCTCATCCACGCCGACGAAACTACGATGGACAGGTCAGAAGATATCCCGCGTCTCGCGCCGGTATGACCATGTCCGATCAGCGAAGATTAGTCAATTTATAGAGGTGTTCTGCCGATGTCTTGTGAATCCGCCCCAGCCGAACTGTTGCCAGTGGGCGGCACGCTCGAGACTTTCATTGCCGACTACTACGAGCACCTCGCACGTGAAGACGCCCAGCACTACGACTTCGAGGTGCTCCGCGCTCGGGCGATCGCTCACTGGCACCTAGCCGGCAGCCGGATGCCCAAGATCGCGAAGGTCGACATCCGCAACGAATCGGGCTGCAGCGTCGTCTACATCGTCACGGATGACATGCCCTTCCTGGTTGACTCGGTCAACGCCGAACTCGTGCGCCAGCACTCGGCCATTCACCTGGTGGTGCACCCGCTTCTGATGGTGTCTCGTAACCGGGCGACCAACGAACTCGTCGGTGTGAGACGGATGCCGTCGAGCGTCGGCGTCTCGAGCGGGGACACCGCCGCGATGCCCGACATCTCTCACCTGCTGGGCGGCGATGACGACTCCGCCTACCTTGAGTCCTGGATTGTGATCGAGATCGACCGCGCCGGTAACGAGGCGCAGACACAGCTGATCGACGGCCTCACGCGTGTCCTTGGCGACGTGCGTGCTGCTGTGGAGGACTGGCAGCCCATGCGCGCGAAGGCCGCGCTCCTCGCCGACCGGCTCGGTGCGATGCCCCATGCCCAGGAAATCCGGGATCTCACCCAGACCCAGGAACTGCTGCGCTGGCTCGAGCGTGACAACTTCACCTTCCTGGGCTACCGGGAGTACGATCTGGAAAGGGCGGAGGGTGAGGATGTCCTGGCAATCCGCGAGGGGAGCGGACTTGGTCTGCTGCGGCCTTCGGGGGACGGACACCCGCTCCAGCACCTGACCGAGGTCGGCCGAAAGATGGCCCGCGAACGCCGCGCTCTGGTGATCACGAAGGCGAACTCCCGATCCAGCGTGCACCGTCCCGCCTACTTCGACTACATCGGGATCAAGAGCTTCGACGCCCTGGGTAACGTCATCGGAGAACAGCGCTTCATCGGTCTCTTCGCCGCCAGCGCCTACACCAGCTCGGTGCGTGCGGTGCCCATTCTGCGCGAAAAGGTCGATGCAGTCATGGCCGAGGTGGGCTTTCCGCCCGGTTCGCACAGCAGCAAGGACCTGATGGGGATCCTCGAAACCTATCCCCGGGACGAGCTCTTCCAAATGGATGTGTCCGCACTGGTCACCGCGGCGGTCGCCATCCAGCGACTGCAGGAACGCCGTCGGACCACGCTCTTCCTCCGCCCGGATATCTACGGGCGCTTTATGTCCGCCATGGTCTACCTGCCCCGAGACCGCTACACCACGGCCGTACGCCTGCGCATCGAGAAGGAACTCCGCGACACCTTTTCGGCGGAGTCCCTCGATTTCGAGGCGCGCATGACGGAATCCGCTCTCGCCCGGTTGTTCTTCAGGATTCGTCTGCCGAAGAATGCCGCAGCCGCCGTCGACGCGGCCGCGCTCGAGCGCCGTCTCAAGATGGCGGTGCGATCCTGGTCCGAGGGCATCAGCGAGGAGTTGCGCGAACGTACCTCGCCGGAGGAGTCAGAACACCTGTCGCTCCTCTGGGCCGAGGCGTTTCCCGCCAGCTACCGGGTGGACTACGAGATCGAAGACGCTCTGGTGGACATCGGGCGATTCGAGGAGAGCGCCGCCGCTGCGGCGGACCCGGCGGCCGGCGAGGGCCCGGCGCATCCGGGGCTCCACGTGTACCTCTCGGCCGATAACGGGGCAGAGTCGTCCGAGGACGCCCGCGTGAAGCTGTACATGCTGGAGCCCAAGAGCCTGAGCCAGATCCTTCCGTTCTTCCAGAACCTCGGCCTCACAGTGCTCGACGAGGTTCCGTTCGAAATCGAGACCTCCGACGGGCGCGGCTTCTTCCTCTACGATCTGGGCTTGGGTTACCCGACGGGGGTGGATCCGGTCGCGACCGGCGAGCTGTTGGCGGAGTCGTTCGGAGCGGCGGTCACCGGGGCCACCGAGTCGGACGGCCTCGACCGCCTCGTGTTGCAGCAGGGCATGCAGTGGCATCGCGTCGTCATCCTGCGCAGCTACGCCAAGTACCTGCGCCAGATCGGCAACACCAACTCGTACGAATTCGTCGCAGACACGCTGCTCGCCAATCCCGTCGTCGCCAAAGGGCTGGTCTCTCTTTTCGAAGCACGGTTCGATCCCGCACTGGCGGACGACGAGCGCATCAAGCGCACCGGACAGGTGCGTACCGACCTTGCCATGGCCATGGAGCAGGTCGCCACCCTCGATGCCGACCGGGTGCTGCGCACGTTCATCAATCTGATTGAAGCGTCGCTTCGCACGAACTTCTTCCAGGCGAAGCCGTACCTGAGCATCAAGTTCGACCCACCCGCCATCGAGTCGCTTCCGTTCCCCAAGCCGCAGTATGAGATCTGGGTGTACTCCCCTCGCGTCGAGGGCGTACACCTCCGGTTCGGCAAGGTCGCCCGCGGTGGGCTGCGCTGGTCGGACCGGCGGGAGGACTTCCGCACTGAGGTGCTCGGGCTGGTCAAGGCGCAGACCGTCAAGAATGCGGTGATCGTGCCGACGGGCGCCAAGGGTGGATTCTTTGCCAAAAGGCTGCCCGATCCGGCCGTCGATCGGGCCGCCTGGATGGCGGAGGGCATCGAAAGCTACAAGACCTTCATCCGCGGGATGCTCGACCTGACCGACAACCTGGCCGCCACCGGGGAGGGGGAGCAGGTCGTGCCCCCGGCCGGCGTCGTGCGCCATGACGACAACGATTCCTACCTGGTGGTCGCAGCCGACAAGGGAACGGCGTCGTTCTCTGACATCGCCAACTCCCTGGCAGCCGAGTACGGTTTCTGGCTGGGCGACGCCTTCGCCTCCGGCGGCTCCGTGGGCTACGACCATAAGGCCATGGGTATCACCGCCCGCGGTGCCTGGGAGTCGGTCAAGCGCCACTTCGGCGAGCTCGGGGTGGACATCCAGTCCGATGAATTCACGGTCGTAGGCGTCGGCGATATGTCCGGCGATGTGTTTGGCAACGGCATGTTGCTTTCGGAGCACACCCGACTCGTCGCGGCCTTCGATCACCGCCACATCTTCCTCGACCCGAACCCGGACCCCGCGGTTTCCTTCGGCGAGCGGCTGCGGCTCTTCGGGTTGCCGCGGTCCTCCTGGGCAGACTACTCCGCCGCCCTGATCAGTGCCGGCGGCGGGGTGTTCGAGCGTCAGTCCAAGTCCGTTCCGATCTCCGTCGCGGTTCAGGGCGCCCTTGGCCTTCCGGAAGGCACCACGTGGCTGAGCCCGCCGGAGTTGCTCCGCGCGATCCTGACCGCACCGGTCGACCTGCTCTACAACGGCGGCATCGGTACCTATGTCAAGGGGAGTTCGGAGAGTTCGGCGCAGGTGGGGGACAAGGCAAACGACGCAGTTCGCGTGGATGGCAGGGACCTGCGGGTCAAGGTCATCGGAGAGGGTGGAAACCTCGGTCTAACCCAGCTCGGGCGAATCGAGGCTGCGCTGAACGGCGTCATCCTCAACACCGACGCGATCGATAACTCTGCTGGTGTCGACTGCTCCGACCACGAAGTCAACATTAAGATCTTCGTCGACCGGATGGTGGTGGCGGGCAAGCTCGACGCCGCGGATCGGGCGGAATTCCTCGCCAGCATGACCGACGAGGTGGCTCGGCTGGTTCTCAAAGACAACCTCGCCCAGAACATCCTGCTGCTCAACGACCGGGTGCGGGTGACCAGCTGGAGTCCCAGCTACGAGCGACTGATGGACTGGATGGAGGCATCCGGGGACCTGAAGCGCGACCTGGAGGCGCTTCCGACGACGGCCACGCTGCGGGAACGCCTCGAACACGGCCAGGGTCTGACCTCGCCCGAGCTGTCCGTGCTGGCCGCCTACGCCAAGATCGAGCTGGCGACGGCGTTGCTGGACAGCGACCTGGCGGACGACCCATGGTTCGGGGCTACGTTGCGCGAATACTTCCCCGCTCAGCTTTCGGAGCGGTTCGACGCCGAACTCGACACCCATCCGCTGCGTCGAGAGATCATCGCCACCGTCGTCGCAAATGACATGATCAACCTCGGCGGGGTGACGTTCGCGTTCCGCGCCATCGAGGAGACGTCGGCCGGTCCGGCCACGATCGCTCGGGCGTTCGTCGCCCTGCGCGAGATCTTCGAGGTGAACGTGATGGTCGATGAGTTGAATGCCCTGCCGTCGTCATTTCCGACGGAGCACTGGACGGCCATCCACCTGGACCTTCGCCGGCTGCTCGACCGCGCGGTGCGCTGGCAGGTCAACCAGGGCGGGTCGCAGTCGGTCGGGGACGTGGTTGCGCAGTACAAGCCGCAGGTCGACCTGCTGCGCGCGAACCTGGTCGACTATGTCCAAGGCGGGGACCTGAAGCGCCTCCGCCTGCTGCTCGAGCGGGCCGAGGGGTGGGGCCTGCCGGGGAGTCTCGGTCGCCGCTGGAGCGAGCTTTTCGAGGCCTTCGTGTTGCTGGACGTGGCGAAGATCGCGGCACGGGAGCGCGCTCCGATGGCCGATGTCGCGGCGGTCTATTACACGGTCTATGACCGCTTCGAGGTGGACGATCTCCTCGAGCGCATCACCAGGCTGCCGCGGAAGGACCGCTGGCAGGCGCTGGCCCGCGCGGCCCTTCGCGACGACCTGTATTCGACCGTCGCGGACATCGCAACCACGGTGCTGGAGACAACGGCCACCGGCGACGCAGAGGAGCGTGTCGCGGCCTGGCTGGCCCTCAATCAGGAACAGCTCGATCGGGTCAGGAGTGTGTTCGAGGAGGTCAACGCTCTCGACCAGGACGACATGGCCTCGCTCTCCGTCGCGATGAGGCAGTTGCGATCCATCGTGCGCCGCTGAGGGGCGGGCGTGCCGGAAGCGCCAACGATCGTCGGGGAATGATCACCTGTGGGCTCAATCCGGTCCGAATTGCGTGGTAACCCGGTGACGTCGTCAGATCAGGGAGCCCGGTTCGTTTTGCTCGTCCCAGACGAAACGTACCTGTTGGTGCGACCCGGGTAGAACGCCACGAACGACGACAGGACAGCCGCAAGCCCGATGGTGACGGAGCCAACTCATTCGACGGGAAGATGCTTGCCCTCCGCCCTCCGCCCTCCGCCCTCCGAACTTGCGGGCTGGGCAACGTACCAGGCATTGAGCTGGATGATGCTCCAAATCACTTAGATGATGTCCGCTGCGATGAAGAAGGTGCAGAGAAGATAGAGCTTTTTCGGCTTGGGCGTCCGTGGCTGCTACTTCACCTGTCCGTCGGCAGCGTCATAGGTCCCGGTGTCCGGAGCATCTTTGAATGCACCGACCCCGCCGATCCCGACCGCGATCCTGGCTTCGGGGTGGTTCAAGTCGAAGGCTGGCGACTCGGAACGGATGCGCGGAATCGAGGTGAAGTTATGACGCGGCGGCGGACAGGACGTCGCCCATTCGAGCGAGCGGCCGTAGCCCCACGGGTCGTTCACGGTCACGCGCGGTGCGGTGCGGGCGGTGATGTAGACGTTGAAGATGAAGGGCAGCATCGACACGCCGAGGATCATCGCACCGACGGTCGAGAGCTGGTTCATCCAGGTGCAGCCGTCCTGCGGCTGGTAGGTCGCGTAGCGACGCGGCATTCCCATAACCCCGAGTCAATGCTGCACGAGGAAGGTGGTGTGGAAACCGATGAACAGCAGCCAGAAATGGATCTTGCCGAGACGCTCGTCTTCTTGTGGTCGGTGGTGGTAATCCAGCCGACCAGAATGTTGCCGTTACGACGGGCGGATGGGGAAACCGCAAGAACAGTTGCCGGTGATGTCGTTGACGTCGTTGACGTCGGTGGCGTTTGGGAGAGTGCTGGTCACTTAGTCACCGCCCGCCCTGCCGTGTGAGGTGATTTTTTCCCGCGCGATCGGTGAAGCCACAATCGCCAACCGGCTGCAACTATCCCGCCTTGCAGTTCAATGTTCAATGTTCAATGCGAACTTCATCAGTTTGACGGCTTCTCCGGAGACACCGATGTTGGGAGGCTCATCGACAGGGCCCGGGCGAGTTTCGGGAACCAGGGACTGATGTCGGAGCTAGGCCGGCTCTTTGGATGAGCAGCGTCCCTCACTGGACAACGAGTAGCTCGGCGAGAACAGGATTCGCAATCCTAGCCCCGACCAGTCTGGCGGTCTGTCCGGCACTTTCGTCCCCGAGGGCTTCTGCATGAAGCAGAGCCCGAACCATGAATTCCTTCATGCCGGTTCGCGAAGCCAGGGACTCCATCGATCGCACCCAGGATGCGGTAGCGGGGTGGCCGTGACGGCGTCCGAGTGCGCACTGGGCATCGAGAATGTGCGCGTCCAACCACACATACGGATCGGCCAGGCGATTGGAGCGGATCCTTGCATCGGCGAGAATCTCAAACGCGCGCTCCGACTGCCCGGCGGCCTCTGCCGTCAACGCAAGGCCTCGTGCCGAGATTCCCTCCCAACAGGGATCTCCAAGCTGACAGGCCCGAGCAAAGGCCTGCTGGAGAAATTCGGAAGCCCCGGCCGCATTGGACTGCCCCAGTTCGACTTCGCCGCGCAGCGCCTGTGGCCACGGCATGAACGCGAGCCAATGACTTCGTGCGCACAGTTCGAGGGAGAGGTCGAGATATCGAGCCGCATCCTCGTAATTGTGTCGGATGAGGTGAACCCTGCCGAACATCGACAGGGCGAAGCATTCCATCCGAACCTCGCCCGCCGCGCGGGCTGCTCGAAGAGCCTGTTCCAGATAGGTCGTGGCTTCGGCATAGTTACCCCGGTCACTGGCGATAGCACCGAGGTACATTTCGGTTTTCGCGACAATCACGGCCGAACCTGAATCACTGCCCAGATCGCGGGCCTCGGTCAGCCGCAATTCGGCTCTGTCATACCGTGCCCTGAGGAAATCGACATACCCGATCTCGGCGCGAGCGTCGGCCACCATTGTGAGTTCATTGATTGCCATCCCCACCCGATCGGCGACATGCAACGCCGCGACACCTTCCTCGTCCTGTCCACGCAGGGAATGAATCAGAGCCTCGGCGAGGGCGAGGCGAGAGGTGACTCTGAGCCGGTCACGGTTGCCCGCATCCGCCATTGCCACGCCGTTTCGCAGTGATTGAACCCCCGCCTCGATTGCCCCGGCCCTCACGGCGGACAGGCCCGCTTCGACGGTCGCCTCGACAGAGGCGGTATCCGTCGGACCTTGGACCCGGATCTTCATTGCCCGAAGAGCAGCCGAAACGGCGGGCCCCGGACTCGTGCCCAGCTCGGTCCTCAGCAAGTCAGTGCACGCGGCGAATTGACGATTCGCGGCATTGGTGTCGCCGGTGAGGCGGTACAACCTGATCAGCAGGGCTTGATGATTCTCATCGAGGGGATTTATCCCGATCAACCGGACCGCGTAGTGGATGGCGCGCTCGTAATTGCTCTGGGTCATCATCCCCACTGCTGCTTCATGGAGGATGGCTTCGGTACCGGCATCGAGATGGTGCCGCTCAGACAACAGCCAGGACTCGAAGGTCGCCGCGTCGCGGAAGGCTACCCCCTCCAGCAGTTCCTGCCCGAGCCCCGGCAGCAGGACCGCATCCCCCCAGGCTCCCCTCGTCACCACATTGACGTCGACGGAGGTACCGGCTGGGAGCCGCAGGAGCACGGGGTCACCCTCGATCGATCCGTCCTCTCCGAGGGCGCGCCGGATCTCTCCTAGGCTCCAGCGCAGTGCCCGGAAGGGGTCATCGGCAGCTCCGAATAACAGCGATGCGAGCTGTTTGCGAGAAGGCGGCCGGTCGGCTGAAATCAGGTATGCGAGCAGCGCCCAACTCTTTTGGCTCCGGAAACGGTGAACCTTGCCCGATCCGTCGTCGACTATCGGACGACCGAGAAGCTGGATGGAATAGCTCATGCGATCACATCCGAAAACTCTCAAACGGTCCGTCAAACACCAGTGGAGCTCAATGGTATCCAGTATCCCGAATTGGTTGGGGTAAACGGAAAGGAAATCGAACCATGCCACTTTTCATGGATGTCCACAGCATCGACGGGGGTGTCTCGGCTGAGGCTGTAGCTGGGGCACACCGGGCGGACCTCGCCACGCAGGGCGCCCACGGCGTGAACTATCTCAGGTACTGGGTTGACGAGCAGGCCGGCAAGATCTTCTGCCTGGTCGAGGCGCCCAATGCTGAGGCGGCCAACACGGTTCACCGGGAAGCCCACGGACTCGTCGCGGACGCGGTCTATCCCGTGAGCGAACACGGATGACCACCGGAGTGCGAACGGAAAACCAACGAAAGAGCTTCACATGAGCGAACTGCAAACCGCACAAAAGGCCGCCGAGTCAGAATGGCTCGACAAATGGACCGAAGGCCCCCGGGAGAAAGCCTCACGGTTGCTCTCCCGGGGGACCTCGGCACCCGACCTCGCGCTATCCGACGAGGCTGGGGACATCAGGCAGTTGGCGGAGTTCTGGGCAGGAGGATCGGCCCTGGTCATGTTCTGGCGCCATTTCGGCTGCAGTTGCGGCGAACGCCGCGCCGAGCGACTGATTGCAGAATACGAGACGTACCGGGATGTCGGCCTGACTCCGGTGATCATTGCGCAGGGTGAGCCTGCACGGACCGCTCTTTATAGGAGCGCACTTTCGATACCGTGCCCCATATTGTGCGATCCCGATTGCGGCGCCTATCGGTCGTTCGGCGTCGGGCACTGGGCCGTCGAGCAGGTCTTGTTCGACGCTGCGCCCGAATACTGGGAGCATCCTCGCGCAATCGGAATCAAATTCCAGGACGGAAGGCGTCTAGAGGGACGACCGCCTGTCGATGATCCCTGGCGCGGGGCTGCCGAGTTCGTCGTTGGTGCAGACGGGGTGATCCGGCTGGCGTACGACTATCAGTACTGCGATGACTACCCGGACCCCCGGGTGCTGACAACCGCAGCCAGACTCAGCTGATAGCCGTTTCGAGATAACCGCGGTCGCGCCCTCTACTCACTCAGGAGGCGGGTATGCCGCGGGCTCGCCACCGCCTTCATGAACCACTCGGGGTCTATTAAAAGCTCTGGATCTGGGAAATGAGGATCGAGCCGTGGGGGGAAAGAGATCGTGGGGAGGCCGACCGCGCGTCGGTCTTCACCGCAGCAAAAAGCCTCGCACCCCGGATCCGCCCCTCAGGACAACCCGACGATCTCGCCGTTCTCGTCGATGTCGATGCGTTCGGCCGCCGGCGCGGACGAGAGTCCGGGCATGGTGCGCATGTCGCCGCAGATGGGATAGATGAACCCGGCCCCGATAGACGCACGGACCTCACGGACCGGCAGTCGCCAACCGGTGGGTGCTCCCTTGATGCTGGGGTCGGCCGACAGGGACAGGTGGGTCTTGGCGACGCACACCGGCAGGTTGCCGAAGCCTGCCCGCTCGTACTTGTCGAGTTGCCGAGCGGCCAGAGGCGAGATGTCCAAGCCGTCGGCGCCGTACATCTCGCGCGCGATCACATCGATCTTGTCCACCAGG
>Ga0209100_1001144_pt1 | contig 18961 bp, 20 predicted proteins | sample lystaG_FD_185480 | JGI IMG/M metagenome (GOLD analysis project Ga0209100, IMG submission 185480) | Glacier valley bacterial and archeal communities from Borup Fiord, Nunavut, Canada, to study Microbial Dark Matter (Phase II) -... | ecosystem: Environmental > Aquatic > Freshwater > Ice > Glacier ...
ATAAGGATAATTGTACTGTAGAAATAGAAACGTTGTTTGAATGTATCACTGAGTTTGGGTAAAAAATACCCCATCGGTGCAAATGCAGCCAAATTACCGACCAAATTTACTAACATCGTCCATTCCGAAACCCGACCGAGTTCATATTTGTTTATGTAGTTGGTGATCGTAGCAAACAGTGTCAAGTTGATATGATTGCTCATTGCGATCTGCAGTGCACGAAAACCTCCGTTATTGATCCATCCGATATCGAACGTACGATTGCGGACAAACAGTCCGTAAAATAGCGATATCAAATAGACAACGAAGACAAATGTGATAACCGGATTCTGTTTTGAAACCGTACTTATTTTCTTCATGATCCGATCATCCTTTCCTTTTTTATCTTATAAAAGTTGAAAACATACTGATTATACCATAATTAATCCGAGCTTTCGCCCAATCGATGTTCGTTTTATGTTGCTTTTGTGTTAAAAAAGTGAGCAATTACACTCACTTTACTGATTTTACGTTTTAAAAATTACTCTTGATTCGCTGAAGATATCTCAACTTTCAAGCAATTTCAACACTTCTTCGGTACTCATCAATTGCGCGACATCTTTTCCCGAATTTCTATTTTGTCGAGTCACGATACTTTTGGATGTTTGACCGTTATTATCCATCGTCGAATGTGCATCACTGACTAAAATTGGTTCATATCCGTGTTTATCAGCACTTCTAGTCGTGGCATCAACACAAAATTCCGATTGCATTCCCGTGATGATCAGTCGACTGATTTCAAGATCTTTCAATTTCTGTTCAAGATCCGTCCTGAAAAATGCATCACTTTCGGTTTTCTCGATGATCGGTTCACCCGCAATCGGCGCAAGAGCCGGTAATATCTGCCATGTCTCACCGGTACGTAAAAACTCTCCTTCTTCTTCGTTATGTTGGACGAAGATCACTGGAACATGGTTTTCTCTGGCTGTTTTGATCAGTTGTTGAATGTTGCTGACAACAATCTCACCTTGATAGGGTTGATTGTCCGGAAATGAAAACATGGCTACCTGCATATCGATGATCAATAATCCTGTTTTTTCCATTGTATCCTCCGTTTATTCTGTTAGTGAGATTATATCCTTGTTTGGTCATGTGTACAATCTCTAAAACGATGGTTTGATGTTTTTTCTAAAAATATAATGGCTCTGAAGAACCGTTATTCTACTGTTTGAATAGTTATGTGTAGCGATACATTTGTTTCTTTCTATGTGCTTATGACATGGAGTTACATTTCTTTTTGAAACTTATTGAGATAGTAAATACTCGAGAAAACAATAAATAAGTAGGCGGCTACAAAAGTTAAAGTAACATACATTTCAACTTGCATCAATGCAAACGCCATCATCAACGCACCAAACACCATCAACATCAGATCGTAAGATTTTGCTTTTGCACGATTTCTAATTGCGGTATTACGTTCGTCTTTAGTCTCGATTTCAATCTTCTTTGCTGATTGAGGGCATTTCTTAAAGCAAGACTGCTTATTACAGTGCCAATATTCTGTCCAAAAATTCCTGTACCTATACCAATACAAATATAGGGTAATGTACGTAAAATACCTTGCATATTCGGTAGAGTTTTCACCATTACTAATCCTATCGAAAAAATCACAAAACCAATCATCGAATACACAGCATACTTTCTAATTTCACTGTTTTTCACTGTTTTCTTCCTCCTCGTAAATAAAGATCTCTTCAATGCTCATTTCAAAATACCTGGCAATCTTAAATGCCAATATAATCGAAGGATTATACCTCCCATTTTCAAGAGAACCGATTGTTTGTCTCGACACTTCCAGAGCAGTCGCAAGATCTTCCTGATTTACTCCTCTTTTTTTTCGAATTTCTTCCAGTCTGTTTTTCAAAACTATTCTCCTTTCTGCTATTTGTGGAAAGTTAACTTTACATTAATAATATAACATGGCTTTGATTATTTGTAAAGTTTACTTTCCATTTTTTTGAATGTTTTAAAGCTAATATAGATGTCAAATAATTTGTATGTAATAAAAGAGCAAAAAATCAAAAAAGACTTCCGTATATTGCAATGGAAGTCTTCCACTTGTTGAAATAAAGGAATCTGAATTAATCAAATCATTTGAATACAACTAAAGTTTAAAAAAATAGCTTCTGATGGCTTTTGATCGTTAAGAATCTTTCGTGGCAGATGATTCATCCAATGCATAATCTGTTTTATATGATTAATTGAGTAGTTTTTTTGAGATTTATCTTTGGGGATGAAACGTCTTTGGATGAGTATATTCCAAAATACTGGCAATTATAAGTAATTACATTCACATACTGAACATTCATAGAGATACAATAATAATTTACCGTTCACCCTCCTGTCATATTTTTATCTAAACTATATTTTAGCATCACTGAATTCGGTTGTTCTTAAACCGACTCTTTTGCAATCCGGATGACAACTTTTCCCCGCGCATGACCTTTAGTGAGATATTGCATCGCTTCAGGGATTTCTTCTAACGAATAATATCGATCGATAACAGGTCTGATTTTGCCTACTTCAACAAGATTGATAATATAATCCAAATCCTTAGCGTTTTGCTTAGCTGCAAGCAGTTTGATTTTCTTTCTACCAACCGACAGAATTGCACCAAACAACATCGTTTTAATCACCTGTGATAAGGAACCACCGGCCATTACACATAAACCCATTGGAGTCAGTAAGCGCATATAAGATGATAGTGAATTGTTACCATTTACCACCATGATAAGATCATATCTTTCGCTACTTTGCATAACATCACGCTCATGATAATTGATGACTCGATCCGCTCCGATCGACTGCACCATTTCCACATTGTCGGTACCACAGACGGCGGTTACATCGGTATTGAAGTTCTTGGCTAATTGTACAGCAAACGTTCCCACTCCTCCTCCCGCTCCATAAATCAACACTTTTTGTCCGGATTGAATGTTCCCTAGATTTCGCAATCCCTGCAGAGCGGTAACGGCGGCCATCGGGACCGCAGCAGCTGTTTCATACGATATGCCTGCCGGCTTCAGTGCCAAGACATTTTCAATGGCGAGGGTATATTCCGCAAACCCTCCGAAACCACATGAAGCTAAATCTCCAAACACCTCGTCGCCAACCTTGAATCTAGTAATATTTTTGCCGACAGATACGACTCTTCCCGCTATATCCGAACCGTAAATTTTTCGTTTCGGAACGATACCCATTTTTATCGAACGATAATCGGCAGCATTTACAGATACCGCAACTACTTCAATCAGAACTTCATTGTCATTAGGAACTGGCTTTTCTATTTCGCAAAGTAGCAGTTTGTTTTGCGTATTCTTCTTGTCATAAATTATCGCTTTCATTTTCTATTCTCCCTTCAATTCATAATCAAATACATCCGAGATCTTCAAATCGAATGCCACCGCGATACGGAAAGCAAGTTCCAGCGTCGGTGAGTATTTACCGGCTTCGATGGCATTGATGGTCTGTCTGGAAACCCCGGTTTTTTCTGCCAGCGTCTGCTGTGACATCTCATCCGCGAAGAAACGGAGTTTTCGGATATTGTTCGTTATTTCGAATTTCTTTACCATTTCAAATACCGTTTCTGTAGTAGTACAGGGTAGTGAACCCTTCTATAATCGAACCTAAGCTAAAAGATACGAACAAGATATTGATCATTAAAACCGGAGAATAATTTAGGATCAATGACACCAACGCTGCGATGAATCCGATTCCAGCAACGATAAAGCCGATTCGCATGGACTTGAGTTCGATCAGCTTGTCCATTTCGTCGGTGACCATTTCTTGCTCAATTGATTTTTCGATCGCTTTATCATCGCTGTTGATATCATTCACTTTTTCGATAACCGCTACAGAGATAGATAACAGAATATGGAATACGATCTGGATGACGATATTCACTACGATTCCGACACCGATAAAAATAAGCATGGTGACTGCCCAGAACTTCATATCACCTACCGTCACCATACCGGTTTGAGCTTTTCCATATGCATAGATACAATAAGCCCCTAAAATAAGCAGCCCTGTAATGATTGAAACGATCGTTCTTTTTTCTTGATACGACATTAGATTTTATCTCCTTTGAAGTTGTATCTTCTGATAGACACATTGTATTTTATACTTTACTAATTGTCAAGTATCTTTTACATTATGTATACTATTACAATCATATAAAAAGCTCTCGGATTTTTTAATTTTCCGAGAACTAGATTATTGCTTACTATATCCTTAACTGTTTGGTATTGACAGAAAGTTGTCGATCAATGTTGGAATATCGATTCAGATATTTCATTTTAAGTGTTCATCAATGAATTTCGATGATCGTCCTTCATAACAGTCCAGTTTTCAGCCCTGTTTCGCAAAAATGTCGTTCATTTCGTTGATTCGGGCTATAATTTACTCTGATTGATAACGGAGAATTTCATGATTTCAATATTTATTTTACATTAGAATTAAACACTATCCCTCAAGCATTTTCTTTAAAAATCCCTCATTCAACAAATGAACGGTTTCAAATTTACCATTATAGAATACTGCCCAGTTGTTGAAAACGCTCGGAACCGATTTTGCTTTTTCAAGCGTGTCAACTTTCACCAAGTTCAATGGTATGTTCTTGGAATTGCAATAGTTCTCGATTTGTTCAATGCAGTTAGGAATATACGGGCACTGCATTCCATAAAAGATGGTTAATATTTCACTTTCGACACTCTGTTTTTTTACTGTTTCAGAAAAGCGCGGGGTTGTGCCATCAAAGGATAATGCCATTAATTGATATTCATCGCCAATGCTATCAACCGTCTTAAATCCATATTTCAACATAAACTTTCTTTCGGAAAGAAAAGGTTTTTTGTTATTGGAACTAATAATGCATATCCCTGACTTGTTTTGCCTTTTGGCATCGTTCATGCAATATTCGAGTAGTTCTTTTCCATATCCTTTGTTCTTAAAGCTACCGGACACCCATAAACAATATATATATATGAAGTTGTCTCCGACAATCGGCACCCAAGCTTTCTCCAAGGGTGCATATTCGATGAAAACCTTCCCTTTTACATTCAATTTTCTGAAAATGTGCCCCTCAACAATTCTTTCCTTCAACCATTCCTTTTTGAGATCTACACCGCATTGGTGCTTTTTATCGGCAATTGCACAACAAAGGTGTTCACTTGCCAAGTTATCAGCACTTAAATTGATATATTCATTGCTCATTTGCATTCCCCTTTGATGTTTAATAAGTATTGTTTGTATACATTTTACATTGCATATAAAAAGAAGTCCACCACATTTCTGCAATCGACTTCTTTGTAAAACAATCTGGTGGAGATTAGGGGATTCGAACCCCTGACCCCTTGATTGCGAACCAAGTGCTCTACCAACTGAGCTAAACCCCCAAACAATGCAAGGCTATTATAACATACCCTTGCATTGGACTCAATAATTGTTTAACTTCTAAAGTAGGCTCAGTAACTCTTTCGGAGTGCGGATTATAAAGTCCGCATGATGGTCTTCAAGCTCTTTTTGCGATCTGAAACCCCATGTGACACCGACTGATTTGAGACCGGCATTGTGGGCTGTCTGCATGTCGACGCGTGTATCGCCGACATATAATATATGTTCTTTCGCCAGATCCATGGCGTTGATCGCTTGTAAGGTCAATGTCGGATCGGGTTTACGGTCGACACCCTCCAATTCACCGGTAACGTAAATGAAGTTTACCTGCGGGAAGTAGTGTTTGATCATGGTTTGCGTGTAATCGTCCATCTTATTGGATACGACACTCAGTTTGATGTGCTTGGCTTGTAACTGATTTAATGTTGCCAGAATTCCTTTGTACGGATGCGATTTCGTCATGTAGCGACTCGCATAATCGGTTTTGAACTGTTGAAGAACACGTTCGATCCGTTGATCATTGCTGTCGTTGGGAAGACTTTGGGTAATCAAATTTTTGATACCGTTACCAACCATCCGTTTGATATCATCGACCGAGAATGTTGGTAATGAATTGAGTTCCATAGCAACATTGACACTGTCACGGAGATCTTCGGCGGTATCCAACAGGGTGCCGTCCAGATCGAATATAAATCCTTGTATCGTTGATTTCATGCGTAATCCTCCTGCTTATTCAAGGATAGGGGATTAACGGACAGATGTCAATCGATAATAAATATGATTCTTATTCGAATTCCCATACATCCAACGATAGGTTACTGAATTGGATCATGGTGGATAATAACGTGGCTTTGGCTCCTTCATTGCGCGTTCCCGCCGCAAGTAACAGATTAACGAAATGTTCAGGACGAGGAACAGCTAAATCGGCACTCGGAGCTGCTTTTGCGTAATCACCCAAACCTTTAAGATTATCCTCTATGAGCCGATCGGTGATCCAGTTATCGAAGTCGAGTGCCCAAGGATCGACCTTACCATCGTCCTGGAATCGAACCAAGCGAAGATTATGAACGATTCCGCCGCTGGCTATGATCAGATAACCTTCTTCTTTGAACTTACGCAGACTTGCGCCGATCTTGAAATATTCGGCAGCACTGATAAACGGATTGACTGACATGGATACGACCGGAATATCCGCAGCCGGATACATCATGGCCAGAACTGTCCAAGCACCGTGATCCAGTCCGCGCTTATTCTCGAGTTCTGATTTGATTCCGTGTAAACTCATTTCTTGTTTAATTCTGCGAGCCAATTCGGGATCGCCTTTGGCCGGATATTGGATGTCATACATTTCTTCGGGAAAACCATAGAAATCATAGATCATCGAATAGTTACTGACCGTTGAGATCAACTGTATCGGACTTTCGAAATGAGCGGAGAATATGATGATTCCTTTCGGAGTCGGTAGTTGTTTTGCCAGATTTCGGATGGAATTGGTATAGTTGTTTTCGTCAAAGATGATCGTCGGTGCACCGTGACCGATAAAATAAGATGGGAACATAATAAATCCTCCTTTATTTTCACTATAATTTATTATACACCAAACTCTTATAAGTCAGACAAAAACGGCTTTCGCCGTTTTATTTATTCGATTCCGCTCACATTGACATCATAGATTTGAACTTTTAACGGTCCCGAAAAACGATTGACCAATTGACGCTCTTTAGAGAGATACATATGGGTATGAAGATCCATTATTTTACCGGAAACAGATCCGCCGGTGATCGGTGTTTTCTTTCCGTCTTCGATTAGATAACCCAAGCGGATCTCTCCGCCGAAGTCACCGGTCTGTCCGTCAACGATGAAACTCGAGAAATCCAGTACTTCAAGATTCACTCCTGTTTCCATTTCGGCAACCGTCTTACTACCGCTTTCAACGATCATATTGCGCAGATTGCCGGTCGGTTTGACTTCCATGTAATGGCAGTGACGGGCATCGCCCCAGACTTGTTTGAAGATTCCCTTATCAACAACAGAGGTTGTTGCGAGAACTGTTCCGTCCTCATCGATCGGAGAATTGTGGCACGATCCGGGTAAAGTGGGAACCATCGTGAAACTGACCGTATCGCCGAGAGCATTCTCTTGAATATTTTCTCCGACACTGAAATTGCTGGATTTACTGTAGAGAGTCGACGCATGGGTTGAAGTACGATAGAATCCGAAGAAGTCACTTACATTGTCACCCGACAGAATTAAATTGGTCTTATGTAAAGCCGGTGTTGCTTGCGCAACGGCTCTGTCTTTGGCTTCCGTGAACGTTTCACGTAATTGACGATCCAAATTCTCTTCGATCAATTCGGAAAAACGCAGATCACGATAGAGTTCGATCTCCCCTTTTTCATCCCGCGAGTTAACGATCATTTCCAATTGCGCATCCTGCATCGAATAGTGCAGATCGAACCCTTTCGCATTAACGAAACAGATGTCGTGATGATTGGCGAAGACTTCGAAACTATTGATCTCGCCCTGATATTTTTGAGCAGCATCAAGTGTAAATCGGATGATCCGATTACCAAGACCGATGACATCTTCCTTCACTTGGATCGGATCTTCGACAGGCTTGTTTTGCGGCAGTACATAGAGTTGATTCTTGATCAATTTCGCACTGGTAACTCCTTCAGTGATCAACTGTTCGATCTCTTCGTCGGAGTGAGTCGGATAGATCGTGATTTCGGCATGACCCCGTGTGAACGGTTCACTTTCGGAATCAACATAGAGTTTCACCATCGTGTAGGTAACTGATTTACTTCTGCTTTGGTCCAATTTATCAACGATGAAGAACCACTCGGCACTGACGGTCGTTCTTACCTGAACCGAAAAATCAGCGATTTCTTCATTATCTGTGAGTAGATTCAGCAACTTTTTGTTCATTAGCCCAACCTCGCTTTCGCCTTAATATATGCCCCGCCGTCGGCAGTTTTAACGAATTCTTTATGACCTTTTCCGCAGAATCCAGCTCCGAAGAGTTCAAAGTCATCCGAGATCATGGTGATCGAACACAACAGATCGATGACATTGCCGGTCAAGATCACCGGTCCGACGATGTTGCCGGTCAGTTCACCGTCGATAATTTCATATCCGCGTGAAAGCACGCATTGGATTCCCCAGTTTTTCGGATCTTCCATACCGCTTTCCATGCCATTCAAGAGATATCCTTTTTTGATGGATCGGATCATGTCGTCGAGTTTATCGGTTCCCTTCGAAAAATACGTCGAAGTCATACGTGTGTAAGCTTTACGCTCAAACGATTCGCGTTTTCCGTTACCGGTCGGGATCGTACCCAAACGGGAAGCACTGAGCGCATCGGCGATGCCTCTTTTGAGAATACCGTCTTCAATCACAACTGTATCATGAGCAGCTGTCCCTTCATCATCAAACACATAACTGGATACATTGAGCGGACCCAATGCGCCGTCATGCATCGTCAAGATCGGTGCCGCAACAAATTTATTCATGTATTCGGGGGCTTTCGCACGGTTCTTCACAAACATATCCATTTCGACGCCGTGACCGAACGCTTCATGGGCGATGAGTCCGGTAATTTCAGGGGTACAGATGACGTCATATTCACCCGGAACGATCGGCGTGGCACCGAGCACTTCATCCAATTGTTGGATCGCCGTTTCGACGATTTCAGCCATTTCATCTAAAAGTTCGGCACCCTTCATTCCGCTGGCGGATTTAAAAGCCATCTTGATTCCGCTGTCACCTTTACCGACGATCATGATGTATCCTTGTGACCAAGGATAATCCTGAATCAAATCTTTCTTAGCGGAAATAAACAGTTTACTGACCGATACCTCCATATAGGCAGCTACCATATTGACAATGCGCGGATCCATTTCAGAACCGTGTTTGACAAACGATTGAAGTTTGTCTAACTTTTCTTGCAGATCGTAGGATTCAAATGGTTTTTGGTAGGATTTCTGTTCATTGACGATCCATTCTTCTTCGGAAGGGATTTCAACCGGTATGAATGCATAACCTTGTTTCTTATTCATTTCAAATTGCGCATTCAGATTGTCACTGACGACTTTCACCGCATCTTCGAGTCGATCAGGTAATTGGTTCAGTGAAAATTCAGCGATTCTTCCTTGATGGATGGCACGAAAAACCATGCCTCTTTCACCCATGAAATCACGGATATCCATACTTCTGGTACGGACATTGTACGCTTTACCGCGACTGTCGGTCGCTAACAGGGATACATAGTCAAATTCACTGCTTAAGACATTCACCAGTTCCTTGAGCGGTTGATGGATGCGTGATAAATAGTCTGAGGGTTGGATTTTCATAAACGTCCTTTCTCTGATTCAGATTGCTCTGTAATAATTATAATGATAAACGCGGAACGGGAATGTTGCAAGCAATCTAAATAAAACCGCATCTTTTTCGATTCACTTGAATCTACTGTGATTCTTCGTTAAGATAAATGCAGAGGAATCACTATGAAAAAAATAACAACTGAAGTCTGTTGCGGTAAATTGAGCGATGCATTGATCGCCGAAGCGTGTAAGGTCGATCGGATCGAGTTGAATCTAGCTCTTGAGTTAGGCGGTCTGAGTCCGAGTTACGGAAGTTTTCGTTCGGTGATCAACCGAATCAAGATCCCTGTCCTTTGTATGGTTCGCTCCCATGTGGGGAGTTTCGTATACAATGAGAATGAAATGAATGTAATGAAACGTGATGCTGAATTCTTTTTGGAGAACGGCGCTTCCGGGATCGTGTTTGGGTTTTTGAACGCCGATTCATCGATCGATATCGATCGTGTCAAAGAATTCGTACGAATGGCGAATGGGAAAGAGACTGTGTTTCATAAAGCTTTCGATGTCAGTAAAAACATGGAAGATTCAATCAAACTGTTGATCGATTGCGGTGTGACTCGCATTCTTACTTCCGGCGGTAAAGATGCTGCGCATCTGTTGGAAGGATGTGTCACCCTCGATCACCTTCGGCGAAAATACGGATCCTATATCGAATTATTGCCGGGCGGCGGTGTTACGGCAGATAATTGCCGTGAAGTTTTACAGATCAGCGGATGCGATCAGATCCATATGAGTGCGAAACGATTGATCATCGATCCGTTGACGAAAGAGATTCATGCCGAAACCGATCGTGAAACACTTCAGAAACTACTCCGGAATCTTACTCTTTCTTCGAAGTGACAAATTCGTTATCCTGTGATACGATAGTCACGCAAAGTAGAAAAGAGGTCATTATGACAGATATTAAACTTGTGATCTTCGACATTGACGGAACCTTGATTTCCGAGACCGGAAATAGAATCGAGGATTCGGCAGTCGATGCCATCCATCAGCTAAAAGCCAAAGGAATCAAAGTATTGATTGCGACCGGCCGCACGATCTATTTCATCAATCCGCACGTTCGCGAGATCGTTGATCCCGATTACTTTGTGACGATCAACGGACAGTGTTTGTTGAATCGACAGGAACGGATCGTTATCCGACACGACTTAAACAATGATTCAGTTAAAAAACTATATGACTTCTGTGTCACACATGATGTCGCGATGGGAATCAAATACAGTGATGCGATCTATGTGACTCATAAATATCTTGCCTTCGCGGAAAGTTATTCACAAGGAAAACCCTACGAAGAGATCATACGCGATGATACGGCAACCGCCGATCATTATCTCACGCAAGAACCGGCTATGGGGATCTTTCTGATCGGTCATCCCGAACAGGTCATGGCTTTCTCAAAAGAAATGCCTGAATTTGCGTTTACCGCGGCACGGGAAGGATGTACCGATGTCTGTGATCGAAATGTCAATAAAACCAAAGGGATCGAAGAAGTATTGAAACTGAACAAGCTCAATTGGTTTCAGGTCATGGCATTCGGTGACGGTGAAAATGACACCGACATGTTGAAAAAAGCCGGCTATGGCATAGCCATGGGGAATGCCAAAGAACATGTTCGTCAGTTCGCTGACTTCGTAACCAAAGAAGTCGATCAGGGCGGCATCATGCATGCATTGACTCACTATAAAGTTATCTGATAAAAAACAAACACCTTCGAGATCATCATCGAAGGTGTTTTACTTTGATTATTTCAACAATCCGACGGCTTTAAGAATCGGATCCGCAAAAAGAACGGCGCGAGAGAATTCGAAATTCTCATAAATAATTTCAGATTCAGTTGTGGCACGAAGTTTCTTGATCATTGAATTCATCATCTTAGAGGGTCCGCACATGAAGATCGTCGTTTGCGCATCTGACACAAGCGTTGCGGGATCCCAGCGTGCTGATTTGGATGTATCCGTGATATGCAGTTTGAAGTTAGGATTCTTCACTTGGTAATCTTCCAAGAACTTTTTATACAGCGCTTCACTTTCACCTCGATACGAGTAATACAGATCGACCGGAAATTCAAGTTGACGATCCCTCAGATAAGCCATAAACGGTGTGATGCCGACTCCGCCTGCTATCCAGACTTGTTTGGTCGCACCCTTATCGAAGTAAAGATGACCGTACGGCCCGTTCAATTCAACGTCACTGCCGATTTCAAGTTGTTTTACTACCTGTGATGTAAAATCACCTAACGCTTTGACTGAGATATAGATAATTTTCCCGTCGCCGCCGGAGATTGAAAAAGGATGCGGAGCTTGTTCCAGACCTGTCTGTTTGACTCTGAAGAAAATATATTGACCTACCTTAAAATTCATCGGTTTATTGAGTGTCATTTGAATTTCAAGTGAGTTGTCGGAGAGATGTTTCAAGCCGGTTACTTTTGCTTTATGATTAAAACCGATTTTGCGATATAACAGAATCATATATGCAGAAGAAGACAAACCGATGATCGCACCGCCGATGATCCAAACGTTTAACACGCTCAGTTGCTTCCAACCGACGATACCCGAGATATAAACATGATACAGACCGATCGAATAAGGGATCACCATTAAGCGGTGGATAGTTCGCCAATCTTCATATTTTAATTTACGACCGATGATCGTAATAACGATCAGCGCAATAAATAAAAATTGAGCGATACTTCCGATTTTCCCGGCACCGCCGCCTTCTCCGCCGCGACTGAGTTCAATGAGTTGTCCATGGATAACCACTGTCACAAGTGCGAAGATCGACAAATATTTATGAATCGGATAGATCACGTCATAACCACCGAACCATTTTTCAGTCCATTTATTACGTGCTGAAAGAAAGAACACAAGTGCAAACGATGTGAGGGAAAGTCCGGCAACCGTATAAGCCAATTGGCCGGTGAATGTCATACCTTCTTGAGTCAATGCGGTATACCATAATAAGATACTGATCAGGTTGATAGTGATGACCGTGATCAAACCTCTGTATTTCTTCATAAAAAATCCTCCTGTTAGATATTCCATTAGAGTATGATACCACTTTGTGTAATATATGAGTAGATTCTTTCGAACTTGGTGATTCGCAAAAAAAGAAGAAATCATCGAATGATTTCTTCTTGTTGTTTAATACTCGGATGAATCTGTTTGATAAATGGATTTTTCCGATTCATAAGCGGCTGTTCGTTGTTTTTTGTTTAAACGGCGCAGGGAAACAACCGTTTCCACTAACGGAGTATGCGAGAATAATTCAAACGGTGTGATCTCTTCAACATCATATTCAGTTAATAAGTATTTAAGGTTTTTGGCCAGCGTACTTGGATTACACGAAACATAGATCAAATGAGGAATACGACTCTTCATGATCATTGCGATCATCGTATCATCAAGACCGCTGCGCGGAGGATCGACGACCAACACATCGATCGGTTGTTTCTTGGAAATGTTTTGCAACTGAACCGCTGCATCGCCGGCAATGAATTGAACATTTTTTATTTTATTGAGACGGGCATTCTCATTGGCGTTTTTAACTGCCGAAGAAATCGTCTCGATTCCGATGACTTCTTCACCTTTTTTACTCAACATCAATGTCATAGCGCCGACTCCGCAATAAGCTTCAACGATCAGTTTGGAGGGTTTGACCAGTTCTGCGACTTTGTTGTAGATATTGAGTGCTTGGGTGCGATTCAACTGAAAGAATGATTGAGGCGATAATCGGAAGACCAATTCGCCCATCTTGCATTCCAGTGTTTTCGCTAACGCCAAGTGTGTGACTTCGTTACCGAAAAGTTCATGCGTATGCTTATCCAAGTTGATACTCGCATAGATCGAGTTCAATCCCGGAACTTCACAGAGATCGTCGATACATTCTTGGGTGAATCGATTCTTTCCTGTTACAAGTGTAACTTGATAGATACCGTCAAACCCGCGCAGAATAATATAGCGCAGTCCCTTGTAGGTCTTAGGGTTAAATTCATCCCAGCCGTGTTTCTGCAGGACAGCCAATATTTGCGTGCGCTTGATATCCAACTCTTCTTCATGAACCAAGCATCGATCGACCGCAACAAAATGATTGGATGACGGTTGATACATGCCGGAGATCAATTGACCGCGGCTCATACGTACCGGTAATTTGCACTGATTACGATAGCTGTAAGGAACCGGATTGACGACGATCGGTTTGATCAAACGGAAATCAATTTTACCCGCATATTTCGTTAAGGCTTCCTTTAACAGTTCTTCTTTTATTTCTGCCTGATACGGCAGTGTACATGTCATCAAAGCGCATCCGCCGCAACGATCCTGAACAGGACACGGAGGGTTCATCCGCTTCGGACTCTTGATCAATATTTGTTCGACGTGACCGACATTGTATCGATCGAACTTCTTGTCGATGATCGCTTCTACGGTTTCGGAAGGTAAAGCTGACGGAATAAAAGTCGGTTTGTTTTCCACATAACCGATGCCCTCGCCGTTAATTCCTATTTTTTCTATTTTTATTTTCATACCATTCCGCCTTTCGCCCTTATTTTACCACAAAGAAAAAGTCCTTGCGGACATTTCTTGAGTCAATCAAGATGCTGCTACTCTTGCGAGTTGTAAATCAGACTAAATCGCTGGTTCCCCACGAAGGAATTTCAATTCCTCTGCGAACCAAAATCGTCTTCTGAAAATCAGTTTGGTTCAGAAAACGCAAAATCGTTTCTTCTTCCTGAGGTGTACATCCCACCAATAGTTTTACTTCGATATCTTTTTTCAGTATGTCGACCGCAACCACGATGGTTGAGATAAAACTAACTGATTTTGTTCCTTTGTAAACATCGATACCTTCTTGGTCTTGACGGAATGTGTCTTCCAGATATCCGTAATCAACCGGATACACCAAATTGTGATAATGAGGATGCTCGGTTCCGGCCGGACGTGCGATGGTTAATTTTGATGAAAAAAACAAAGTATCGATCTTCTGCCAAAAATAGGCATTATTCTCTAGATTATTCATAACTTCACCTCACCTCCCTATTTTAACCTTTGATTTGTTTTCTGTAAACAAAAATATGAAAACTTCAATACTGAAAGTTTTCATATTTTCTTACATTAGAGTTTTTTATAGCGTAGATTCAGACAGTTCATCAGAACCTGGGGATCATATTCATCCATCGCTGCCAAAGCGTTCATGATGATCAGTGCCGATCCGCGTGCATCGCTCAGTGCATCATGATGATCCAATTCGATTTCCAACGCAGAACACACTGTATTAAGTTTGTGATTATCCAACCGCGGATAGCACTTGCGTGCCACTTCGACAGAATCGATATAAGGGACGATCGGCGTTTCGAGCCCGTACAGCTGAATCAAACTTCGCAACACTGCGATATCAAACGGAGCGTTATGGGCGACTACGACAGCATTATCCAACCATGGAAGCAGTTTCGGAAAGACTTGATCAAACTCTGGAGCATAACGCACCATTTCCGGTGTAATATGATGGATCGTAATGTTGAACGGACTGAATTGTGAATAATAGCGTTGCGGCTTGATCAAAAAACATTCTTCATAAATCAGCATACCGTCTTCGAAGACAACGATGCCGATGCTGCAGGCACTTTGACTGGCATTATTCGCTGTTTCGAAATCAATGGCGGTCAGTCGCATAATGTCCTCCGTTCACAACCCGCATCGAGTTGAGGATTGCCAATAATGCGACTCCAACATCCGCAAACACAGCCAACCACATCGAGGCGAAACCCAAACTGCCCAGTAATAAGACAATGGATTTGATTCCCAACACAAGCACAAGATTCTGTTTTAAAACACTCATCGTCCTTTTACTGAGGGTTACCGCATCGCTGATCAATAACGGATTGTCATTCATCAATACGATATCGGCGGTCTCAATCGCCAGATCACTGCCCATAGCCCCCATTGCGATGCCGATGTCACTGATTGCCAGCGCAGCCGCATCATTCATTCCGTCTCCCACAAACGCGACGGTATGCCCGAGTGAACGCAGGTTTTCCAGTTCACTGACTTTTTGATGCGGATGAAGTTCTCCGCGAACTTCGTCGATGTTCAGTTCATTTGCGACACTTTTTGCGACATCGATCCGATCGCCGCTGAGAATACTGACCCGAAGATTTTGAGCGTGTAAGTTTCGAACCGCTTCTTTACTTTCCGATTTTACACGATCATTCAATACGATCGTTCCTAAATAACCTTCTTCATTCGATAGATGAATATAACTTCCGAACGGTAACGCAGCCGGTAATAGGATGCCTTTTTGTTCAGCGAACTTATCGTTGCCCAATTGATAGGTTTTACCGTCGATGACAGCTGTGATTCCCAGACCGGCTGTTTCCGTAACTGAGCCGATGCGTTGTTCATCCAACGGTTTCCCAAAGGCACGTACAACGGCTCTGGCTAACGGATGGGTAGACGAACTTTCAGCCAAAGCAGCGATCTCCAATAGTTTTTCATCATTATGATCGATACTGTGGATACTGCTGACCGCAAACAAACCTTCTGTCAATGTACCGGTCTTGTCCATGACGATCTCATTGACTTCTGCCAATTTCTGCAATGCACCGCCGCCTTTGACGAGTATCCCCAACGTACCGGCTTTACCGATCGCCGCATAGAATCCGAGCGGAATCGAGATCACCAACGCACACGGACAGCTGATGACCAGAAAGATCAAGGCACGATGAATGCCTGTCAACACGGATTGCGTATAGATCGAAACGATGATCATGACGATCACAGCCAACGCAACTACGATCGGTGTATAGATCTTAGCGAATTTCGTAACGAAGTTTTCGAGCGGTGCTTTTTTAGCTGCCGCATTTTCAATCAGTTCGATCATTTTTTGGATCGTCGAATCCGCATATTTTTTAGTGACTTTCACGGTCAATTTTCCTTGCAGATTCATGGAACCGGAAACGACTGTACTGCCTTCTTTTACGCTTACCGGAAGACTTTCCCCGCTTAAAGAGGAAAGATCGAGTTCGCTTTGACCCTTAAGTACGACACCGTCCAACGGTATCATTGAACCCGGTAAAATAACCAATGTATCACCGACAAATACTTTATGCGGATCGACTTCGCTGGTCGTTGTTCCGCGTTGTACAAGTGCTGTAACAGGAAGAGTTTTCATACACCCGGCAATTGTTTCACGAGCCCGGTTAATGGCTGAATCTTGCATCATTTCACCGATGCTGTAAAAGACCATGACTCCCAGTGCTTCCGCGACATCACCAATCAATAGAGCACCGATCGTTGCGATGCTCATCAGGAAATACTCGTCAAACCATTCGCCTCTGCGAATATTATTGAATGCTTTGACCAATACATTCTTACCGACCAAAATAAAGACGATCACCATCGCTACATTCAACCATAAGCTCGATGAAATAAATGAGATTCCCAATAATAATGCAGAAATCAGTAAAATCGAAATTTCACGCGTCAGTTTAAATTTTCCGGTTTTTGGTAATGCTTTCCGTTCGGATAACTTCACATCTTCAACTTTAGCGATGATCTTCTGCCATTCTTTCATTTTATCATTATCAAAACGATGACCGTCTTTGAGTGTCACCGAAACTTTACCCTGAGCAAACAGGACATTCGCTTCTTCTATGTCTTCACACTTATTCAGTGCGTTTTCAACTTTCAATGCGCAAGTTGCGCAATCCAAGCCTTCGATTTCCAATTGTACTTTTTCCATATTACTCCTTCACATGATCCATCGCTTTACGAAAGATCGATTCTACGTGTTCATCGTTAAAACGATAATACACATGTTTTCCGCGTTTTTCGGATTTCAAGAGCCGAGCACTTTTCAACATCGATAGTTGATGTGAAACAGCCGACTGTGTCATGTTAAGAACACCGGTCAAGTCGGCTACGCATAATTCACCGTCAAACAGTGCATGAAATATTTTAAGTCGCGTCGGATCCGACAGCATTTTAAACAAGAGCGACATATCGTCATAGACGGAATCTGCCATCGCATTTTTCTTTACGCGATCGACAGCTTCAGGATGATGGACTATAATCAATTCTTCGCTGATAATACTCATTTTTCTACCTCGTACATATGATTACATACTCATATGTTCATATATAGTATACTCCTTTATTTTGAATTTTCAATCCATTTGTTTGACAATTTTGACGAATTTCCGTCAACAAAAAAACAGTGGCTTGAATTACAGCCACTGCGTCTTGATTGATCTATGAAGTTTGATTTTGTTGGGCTTTTTTTTGAAATGTTGCAGTTTCGAAGTTAAGTATCCTTCTATTTTGTCGCATTCATCTGCAATCGAATGATCCGTTGAAGTTGATTGAATCTCTTTTAGCAATGAGCGATTCTTCGAAAGATCGCAATAGTGACCGAGTTGGTCCTGAAGTAACTTCAAATCCTTGATTACCGGTCGTATTTTCTTTGTCATCAATGGTTCGATTAAAAGCAGCGAATAATGGATCTTCTTAGCTTCGATCCGCAAATGATGGACATCCGGCATCTTATTCGGATCTATATTCTTAAGTGAATCGTGTAATCGTTCATAGTGTTTTCGAAGTGTCATAATCACTTTCTTTTTCATCATCGCAGATTTATCCGATTCCCAATGATTCAACAACAATCCAAGCTGAATAGTCAATAAGATCGGTGTTAAACTACCCGCAAGCAGTTGAGTTTTTACTTTTTCCGCAGCAAGTTCTCTTTTTTTTGCCAGTTCCGAAATCAACTTTGTTAAATGGTATTCATCATCTGATTCACTACCGGAGAGATCGGTGCACTGATTAAATAACACATCCAATTCGCGAACTTGAGTTGTCAAATTCGTAATTTCTTTAAGTTGCATACGCCATTGATCAACTTCGCTTTTATTCATCAAGGCCCGCAAACACCATAAATATGATCTCATCTGACGAAGTCGTATGCGTAATTGATGAAGCGTTTCAGGATCTTTGCTGTTCAATAAAAACATATTTTGTTGGCGAATGATTTCATTCACTTGATTAAGCAGAGCTCTATCTATTATAACAGTGAATGATTCTTGATCGTTCTTGAATTCTTCAGCGACCGCATCTTCACAGATGAGCGGGTAGACAGACGAAAGACGTTTAGCAAAC
>Ga0209100_1001145_pt1 | contig 18944 bp, 36 predicted proteins | sample lystaG_FD_185480 | JGI IMG/M metagenome (GOLD analysis project Ga0209100, IMG submission 185480) | Glacier valley bacterial and archeal communities from Borup Fiord, Nunavut, Canada, to study Microbial Dark Matter (Phase II) -... | ecosystem: Environmental > Aquatic > Freshwater > Ice > Glacier ...
AGTTAGAGCGATTTCAGATGGAATAGAGAGGGGTTTATCTAACGTAACTGAATCAATAAATGATAATATAGGGGAATTATTTAAAAACTTGGTTCTTGACTGTGTGGATATAGTGATGGACATAGGAGTTACAGCTTCTATGATATTATTAGTATACTGTATGGCTAAATTCATAGTAATAACAGATAAAAAGAAACGTGAAGATAATGAAAACATTATGGTTTGTGCAGGAGGAATGTTATTCATATTTAAAATGTTAGCTAGACTAGCAAGTTAGGGGTGAGGTAGTTGGGAAAAGTAACAAATTTACGAATATTAAAGAATGAATCAGAGTTAAATAAAAAGAAAGAGAAATCTAAAAATAGACCTGTTGAAAAAGAACAGATAGATACAAAAAATATAACTGGAAATTTCATAACAAAATTAAAAAACAATAAGCTATTCAGACTAGAAGAATATCCTTATAGAGTAATAGAAGTTCAAGTAGATAGTAGAATGAGGGATAAGGATAAAGGTTATACAGAGATATCTAATTTAATATATTCTTTAATGAAGGACATAAGAAAGAGAGTAGTATGTAATAAAAATGGTGTTGTTTACAAAGCTTGTCAACCAGTATCATTTGAGATATTATATAACTCAAATAAAGAGATAACATTTAATTTCGCAGTAAACGAGTTAGATAGTTTATATTTCAAAAGTAGATTAGAAACAATACTTCCTAATTCTACAGTTGTTTTCAGAGATGATTACTTAAATGAATTTATAGGGAGTCCAGTTTATAACTTTCATTACAAGAAACATTTTATGTTGAGTTTAAATTCTAAGATAAGTCCCATACAGTCTTTATTGGCAATAAAGAAAGATTTAAAAGGTGAGGAAAAGTTATTAATACAGACATTAATAATGCCAGTAGGAGAAGCATGGAAAGACGAATGCAGAGAAAATTGGAAGAAAGTTAGAGAGGGTCAGGACGTAACAAATGGAACTGGATTTGTAGGAAGTGTATTAAACCAATTAGATGATATGGCAAATTGGTTCTGTGAACTAGTAGATGAAATACTTGAAGCAAAAATTAAATCAGAAGTAGCTGTGACAGGTGTAAAGAATAGAATTTATGATGAAACTCGAACAGAGAGCAGAACAAAACATAATAGTGACGGATTCAAGGTAGACATCAGAAGTTTTATAAAAACGAATGATATACCACAAGATAATAGTATAGCATCTAGTATAGAAACTTGCTATAAGGAAATGTCTTACGATAATGAGTTAATAAAAGGGAAAAGAAAATTAGCTCATAAAATAGGGAGAAAAATGCCTATTAGATTTAATCCAACATTAATGAATACATTGGAAATAGCTAGTTTAATGAAGTTACCTGATGTATCATTACAAAAGAGGTTTGGTGTTAAGAATATTAAAATTAATCAAATTAATCCTCCAAAATCATGTTTAGAAGGAGATGTAAAATTGGGAGAGCTTAAATTATTTGGAAAGGATACAAATATATATTTACCAAGACATAGAGATGTAGGATGTTTACCATTCATAATATTAACAAAGATGGGTGGAGGAAAGACAACATTATTGTTGAATATAGCTAGAGATACAATAAAAGCAGGGGATGGTTTAATAGTATTTGACTACATAAGAGATTGTCAATTATCAAAAGCACTAATAAAAATGTGCCCTGATATTAACATAATAAGGTTTGATGATGTTGAACACTTAGATAATTTCAGCTTTCCTGAGATAGAAATTGATGAGAGTTGGAGTAATTATAAACGTATGGAATCAGCTAATATAATATTTGGTGAGATTAAGCTACTGATAAATGCAATGGCAACTGATATAGATGATATGAGTAGGCCTATGAGTAAGTATTTAGGAGCAGCATGTGATATAGTATTCATACATAAGGATAAAACACTATTAGATTTGTTAGATGTTTTAGAAGACAAAGAAGTAAGAAATTTATATATACAATTAGCTTTAGCTCAAGGATTTTATACTGAAGGAGACAGAGCCATAAGAGCACTTAGAGAATTAGATGTTAATCCTCAAAGTTTAGTTAGACTACTGGACAGATTTAGTATTATAACAGAAGATTTTACGTTATGTAAAATGTTAGATAATCCTAAAAGCAGAGTTAATTTTGTAGACATAATGGATAATAAAAAACCTATACTATTGATGATGCCTCAGAACATATTTACGAGTAAGACAAAAAAAGATGTGATATGTACATATTACATGAGAAGGATAAACTTAGCTATGAATAGAAGAATGAAATATGGAAATACTTGTAGAGTAATGATAGACGAAGGTCATCAAATACCTAACACTATGAAATTGCTAGGGAATTTTATATCTGAACCTAGGAAATTCTCATTAAACTTTATAATAACAATGCATTCATTTAGTCAGTTAGGAAACAATGACTTGAAAGATATGATAATAGGGGCAGGTTGTCAGTTCATGTTATTAAAAGGAGTAACAGAAACAGCATTTAATGAACTGAAGTCTTATGTAGGAGAAGATTTCGATTATAGTGATATGAAAGAAATGGAGTGGGATTTTGGTAGTCTGAACTTGATTTACGAAGGCAATGTACACAAGACGTTTATGTCAAAATTACCTGACGCTCCTATAGATGAAAACAATAAGTTGTATATTGGAGACTAAAAATTGATTAAAATATCGGGGGATGGTTTTAATCTAAGGATTAAAATATATGTATAATCAAGATAAGGTATTAGAAATAATAATCTAATACCTTGATAATCAAAAGGAGAATTTAAGATATGACAGACTTAATAAATAAAATGTTTGAAAGTGAGATAAGACAGTTGATTTATGTATCGTTAGCAATAACATGCTACATAGATTGTGTTGCAGATTTAATAAAAGATAACAAGAAATTTAAGATGTGCAGTGAGAAAATTAAAAACCTAAAATTACAAGAACGAGGGACAAAATATGTTTTTCACAGGGGATAATTTAATAGACTTTATGTACATAGCTTTTAAATGTTGTTTAAAAATAATGACCTTGAGGTAGAAGGAATAACATGTTCACAATAAATTTAATTATAACAATTGAATATTATGATTACAAGTATTTAGTAGCTACAAACTAGAGAGGGAGATTAAGTATATGAAAGCAAGAGTTACAAAGGTATTAGAGGACAACTGGGTAAAAGGTAAAGTAGGGGATTATTCATTTGAGGTAAAGATATTCGATGAATGTTCAAAATATGGTATAAACAGAGGACGTATTAGTAAACTAACATTAAGAGATGAAACAGGAGAACATTGTTTAATAAATTATGATAGAGGTTGGGATATTGAGCCTGACGATGAATATTTAGAGCACTATGAGGCAATAATAAATTTATTGAAAGGTGAAGAATGCAATAACACCTAAATTTAAAAGGGAAAGACATAGTAAAATACTGAATAAAAGGGGTAGAGGGAAACGATATGATTATACAAAACTTAGTTATAGGAAAAGATGCTGAGGGTAATGACTTGAAATGCGGAGACATATGCAACTATGAAATTTATGGAATAAGACGAACAGGGATGATTGTGTACTCAGAAACAATATTTACATTTATGTTTCAGCAAATGAGTGAAACATTTCCAGCAATACCAATGAACTGTGTAAATATGGAAACAATAGAAAAAGTAATAAGTTTTACGGGGAGTAGATTGAATAAACGGATGCCTTTGAGAAAACAGTGGAAAGCAATTTACAACGGTAACTTATATTCATTAAAATAATAAGAAGGTGGATATAGTGGGAAATGAAACAATAATACATGAATGGATGAATGAACATGTGGGTATGGGATGGCAGAAAATAAAAGCAGTTCGAATAATTGATGAAAACAGAATAGTGGTCGGTGGGTGGAATGAAATAACTGATACAAGGAGTGATAAATAATGGAAGGACATGAAGATAAAGAAAGTGACAGAACATTAGTACTTTTAGTAGGATTAATACCTTACATAGTGTATAAGATAAACGAATCTAATATAACGTTAGAAGAAGTACAGAAGTTCATGGGATTCAGTTCTGAGGTAGTATACAAAACACTGTGTAACATGAATACAGTATTGAGGGTAATATTTAGGTGATAAATATATTAAAGGGGAGATAAACTTGTACAGAATAATAGTGATGGAAGATAATAATAAAACTAAAATAGATTATATAGAGAATAGTAAAATACCGTCTAACATCAAATTTAAGATTAAAAATAATTTAAAGAAATACAGACAGGAGTTAAATTTAACTCAGACAGAATTAGCAAAAATAATTGGTATAACACGACAGACATTAGCAGTAATAGAGAGAGGGGAACAAATACCTAATATAATGACTTGTTACTTATTATCAAGAGCAATGAATATAAGAGAGGAGTATCTATTTTATATTGAAGAAAGGCATGAGGTAGGATAAATGGACATTGTAGTAGGGGAAACAACATATAAAATATATAAAAGAGACATAAAAATATTTATGAAAGCAGTAGAAAACTATAACGCAGTAAGTAAGATATTAAAATTATACAAAAACTTTAGGGACATAGAAAATAATTATAAAGACTTTTCAAAATGGGCAGAAGAAGTGAAATTTTTAGAAGACAAAAATATAGAAATAAAGACAGAAGATTACAGTTACAAGATAATGAATAAAAATGGAGAATACGAACTGGGAAAACTAATAAACATTTACGACAAAGATAAAATAATTTATGAAAATATAAGCATAGAAACAATAAAAGAAATAATAGACAGATATATTTAATAAAAACATTTATAACTCAGTTAACAGCTGAGTTATTTTTATACCTAAAATTATTTCTATTGTTGATTTTAATTTGAATTTGAAATTACTTTTAAAAATAAAATTTTGGAGGAAATTGAAATGGGTAACGAAATAAAGAAAGCGTATGAAGAATACATGGAAATTAACAGAACACTTAATAATATACCTGATATAGACTATGTGTTCGACAACGTAATAGATATACTTAGATAAAAAGACTTTATAACCGAAGATGGTTGGTATAAAGACAGTTACGACGAAAGATATTGTGTTATAAGCATGAAAAATCTAGAAATTAGAATAATTGAAAATGGGGACAAAGTAGTTTGTTTAGGTGGAACTGTGGATATATTCAGCGATGGGAACGAATTGATATACGGCGACTTAGGTATAAAAGAATTTGAAAATATGACGAAATAGTAAGAAGATAAAATAACCTTATATTAATTTATACAGGATTATTTTATTGCATAACTTAAAATTACATTAATGTTGTAAATATATATGTAATTTTTAAATTTTTATTTTAAGGTAAGTTACGCAATAATTAAAAAATAAACTCATAGGAGAAATCAGATGACAGAAAAAGAATTATTTAAACTGTGTGTTAAAGAATTCAGTGAAGTAGAAAGAGCTGAAATAACACTAGATGGAACGTTTGAAGATTGTTTTGATTATTACAAGGGAATAACTAAGACAGACGAAGATTTATTAGAAGATGATTACTTCATAATACAGACACCTCATTTAGACTGTACTATGTGGAGAGATGGTGACATGGCTACGTTAGCATTAACTATAATAGTTTATAGAAATAGAGAAACAGGGGTAAAGGAATATTCAGACGTACTAATAACAGATATTGAAGGAGCATTAGAACGAGGGGAAGTATAAAATTTACGGAGGTAAATAGGTATGGGAAGTATAGAATACAAATTAGTAGCAGAAGCACTAGCAAATTACAAGGAATTAAACTTATTTGTAAATGAAACTAAAACATTGGAAGAAGCTAAATCAATTTTAAATTTACAAGGTTACTACACTGGAAAAATAGAGGACGGTCAAATAGGATATGGTTTCTCAGTAAGATATAGGAATATAGAAACGTTTATTTACGAATATAATGGATTGATAGTAGCAGACCCATATATAGACATTTACTATAATAAAGGTGAAAGTGTTATGGAGGCTATGTTCATAGATGATTTAGAAGAAGGAATATACAGATAACAATATTAATTAAAATATTAGGAGGAAATAAATATGACTGAAAAAGAAACTATAAGACAGGCATGGGAAAACTTTAAGATAATAAGAAATGAAGCTATGGGGTCAACATTTAAAGGATTGAGGAGAGAATTAGAAATAAAACAATATTGTGTATCACCAGTATTTGCAAACGAGAACAATAAAAATTATTTTAAAGTAACTATTGACGGATTATACTTAGATATAATTGAAGATGAAGCAGGAGATTGCAATATAAGTCAAGACATATACTTAGAAATTGATGATAAGGAAGTATTTAAGTGGTTAAACGAGGAACAATTTAAAAGACTAGCAAAATAAGATAACTTGATATATAGATTAACTTTAAATAGTGTGGAATAACCAGAGAAAAATAAAACAAACTCGGTGTATTTGATATGCCGAGTTTTGGTTTACAGGTGATGAGGAATAAAAGTATAACATGAAGATTATTAGAAACTTAATTATAGTAATATTGGTAATAGGTTTGATATTATTCGGAATTAGTAAATTTACTAAAAATAAAGCAGATAAACTAAGAGAAAAAAACGAGCAACTGATAAAAGAGCAAGCACTAGTAGATACAGGTGTGGGATTGGCTAATAGAGATACAATAACAGAAGAGATGTTAAGCAAAGATTTTGATAATGACGGAATAAATAATAAAGAAGAATTTGAATTAGGCTTAAGTATATATGAAGATGATACAGATGTAGACGGGATAACAGATGCAGATGAAATAAATATTTACGGAACAGACACTACAAAATATTCAACATCAGAAGAAAATTCTGAGAAGTTTGAAGGAACAAGAGCAGCATTCAATAGAATGGAAGATAAAGCTAATAGAATGTTAGATGAAGCAAATGCAGCAGCTGAATTAAACGAAGAACCTATTGATAGTGCTAAAGCATTGGAAGAAAAATACGCTAAAGGTAATAGTACATCAGTAGATGATGAATTAGCTAAATTAAAGGCTGAGATGGGTTTATAAAACATTATAATAGGATAAGGAGGAGCTAAAATGGGTAAAAAAACAATAGGATTAAGCGAAATTAAAAAAATTATTGAAAATAAAGAGATTATAACACCAGTTGAAATTAAATATACTGCAAAATGTAAAAAATTTGACCGTATAACTACATCACAAGAGAAATCAAAAAAAATATTTGGTAATTAAAAATAAAATATAATTAGATAAAATGGGTATGTTGTATATGCCCATTTTTTTTCATAATATTTAGACTAAAAAGTATTATTGAATATATTTAATTTATTTAAATATAAAATAAATTCGAAGAGGTATAGTATGAAAACAAACATTTATGGAAAGAACATCAAATTGACGGACGGACTTAAAAATTCAGTAAATGAGAAGTTAGGTAGACTGGATAAATTCTTTACGAATGAACTAGAAGCTAAGGTTGTATTGAGCGTAGAGAAAAGTACTCGAAAAGTTGAAGTTACAATACCTTTTAATAATAAGATAGTAAGAGTAGAAGAATTAGATAAAGATATGTACAATGCAATAGATAAAGCAGTAGAATCATTAGAAAGACAGCTTAAAAAATATAAAGGTAAATTACAAGATAGAGCACATTCAAACGAATCAATAAGATTTGAAAATATAGATGTAGAAGAATCAGAAGAAGAGCCAGAATTTAAAATAGTTAAAATTAAGAAAATATCAATTAAACCTATGACAGTTGAAGAAGCTATTTTACAAATGAATCTATTAGGACATGATTTCTTTATATTCTTAAATGGAGATACAGAAGAAACAAGTCTAGTTTACAAAAGAAAGAATGAAAACTACGGTTTGATTGATATAGAATAAAATAGGAAGGCATAGGTATAAAAATGGGTAATAGATGCAAGAGGGGATATAATGTAGAAGTGTTAAGAAGTAACGCAGGATATTACATAGGAACACTTGATGAAGAAGGTTTTCCTAATTGTAGATTATCAGAAGAATATTACAAAACATCAGAAAAAGCAGAGAAGGCATTAGAAAATAGAATGTTTACAGAAAGGGAATCTGAAGAAATTATGTTTTGCAATGGGACAACAAGATATTGTGTAATATAGTTTACGGAGGGCAACGCTATGTTGAGTAATTACGAAGTAGAAGTATTAGATAACATATTAAATGAGACCAGAGAGCCATTATAAAACATATTAAAATGGGCTCAAAAAGGACTTCAAGAAGCTCAGAATACTGATAAAGATGCACATAATAACGAGAACAAGTTAAAAAATAACCAAAAAATTATTAATGCATTGGGTAGAGTTATCAGACAGTTATAATATTTATACAGTAATTATTCAGTATTTAAAAGAGCATACTAGTAACTATAAGTAATGAGATTTGAATAAGGTATATAATAAATTAAATGAAATTAGTAAAGTAAATCTATGTGAAATCACACATAGATAAGAAAGCAGATAAGGAAGTAGATAATAACCTTGTACGAAAAAGTACAAGGTTGTTTTTATGAAGTGGTCTTTGAATTGCAACCATTTTGTATTTTATGTTATAAGATTTTAATGAATTTATTGAAAAATAATGTTTTGACTATGTTTAATTGTTTAAACTAAACACTCATACTTTTTGGTATATTTAAAAGTAGTTATTAAAGAATTAAATAAAATAGTTACAAGATATTTAGATAAATACAGATTAAATCTCGACAAACAGTTATTATATAGGATATAAAGAAAAACATGATATAAGATAGTTAAAAACTATTTATATAATAAGTTATATGAGGTAAGTATTTTACATATATAAAACTAAATTAAAAACTAAATTAAAAATTTAAAGGAGAAGTAAAAAATTATGACTAAATTATATTTGGGAACTGATGTTGGCGGCAGCTTAAGTAAGGTATTCTCAATAACCAACGGAACAGAGAAATTTGGGGATTTAAACAATTATGTATGGGAGCACGATGGTTATACAGACACACACGACCATATGGCAGAAGAAGACGGTTTTAAAGCATGGTTAGATTTATCAATAAAAATTGATAATAGTCCTCAAGGAGATTATAAAACAGATTGTGTAAAAATCACAAGCAAAATTAATAACACAAGATGGTTATTGGGAACATTAGCAACAAGCGTTTCAGCTAATGCAAGTAAATTACCAATTGGTGTTAAAGTAAAACAATACCATTTCTACTTGAATATTATTTCAGCAATAGTTGTTAATATGGAAGAAAGAAACATTTTTGAAACAGACTTAGACTTAGGAGTATTATTACCAGCAAGACAATATTTCCAAAGAGATAAGATAATGATTCAAGAAGTGTTGGGTGGAAAAATTACAGTTAAGAACAACTTAACATGTGAAGTATTTACGATTAGATTGAATAAAGAAGAAGATATAATGATTAAACCTGAGGCAGTCGTTGCAATCAATTCATGCTTTATTGAAAACGGTAAATTAACTGAATTTGGAAAAGAGTTTGCTACTAAGTTTAATTTAGTAATAGACATTGGAGAAAATACAACTGATATTGCAGGGGTTAAGGGAAGTAAACCAGAGTCATTATCGTTCCATTCATTTGAATATGCAGGTGGACTGCTAATTCAGTACATTGAACAAGAGTTACAAAGAAAATTAGGATATTATCCATCAAGAGAAGAAGTGTTACAAGCTATAACAGAGGGATACGTAACACAAGGAGCAGGAAAAGAGTGGGTTGGAGAAGAAGTATCAGAAGCAAATAGACAGTTAGCAGAGAAATTATTTACGGACTTCACTCAAATTTACTTATTGACTAAAAACTACAGAATTCAACAAATTGCGTCGTTCATATTTGTTGGTGGTGGTTCAATAAAGATAGATAAGATTAAGAGTGTTGGAGAACACTTCATTGACTTAGTAAAAGAACAAAGTAAGAATGCAGTATTGTTCTCGCCAAAGAATATCAGACAAGCAAACATTAAAGGTTTGGCTGACTTAATGAGAAAGAAATACAAAGATGATACAGATTCAGCTTTAAGAGCATAAAACATAGGGGTTAGGGTAAACTTAATAAAAGGGGTTTATCCTAACTTATTGATGTATTTACAGAGGAAATAAGAATGAGACTATTTAATAGATATGTTAGATAATTTGTGTGAATCAATGAAAGATGAAGAAATAGAAATAAGATTACTTAGTAAAGGTATTAAAGAAATATAAGGTATACCAATAACCTGGGGAATAGAAGAAAAAGAAGTATCAATAAGAGTGTACAAATATGTTATAGAAACAATAGAAAATATGGTAAAAAAATATGGGTATACATTAAAGGCAGCAGATAAATCAATGGATTGTATAAATAAGAAAATAGATAATTTAATTGAGATAATGAAAGTAAAAGAGAGTAAGAACGAAAATACATACCTATTAGGTTATGAAACAAGCTCGTTACAAGGAATAAACGATATGTTGCATATGGATATAGAAGAAATCGAGAACACCAACAACAACGAGGATGCGAAGGAATAGCAGATAATAGATTTAAGAGACATAGTAGAAGAGTTGTTAGAATTAAAAGCAAAAAGTCATAAGGAATATTCAGAAGCAATGAAAAATGGTGATGAAGACGATGCATCATATTGTAAAGAAATGGCATTTTACGAAGAAATAGAAGTAGTGAAAAAAATAACAAATAAAGACAAAGATTAGAGAAAAGGGAACGAATATGTGGGAACAAGAATTTATAGAGTTTATGACAACTGGAAGTATATTAATAAGTATTTTAATTTGGATAGCATTCATAATTTGGGGTATATCAATCAGAATAGTATAGAGATTAGAAAACAATTTATAGCACTAAAATTAAGAAGCAGAATAAATTTTGTAAGGAATTTAAGTACAGGAGAACAAAATCAATTAAGATAGTCAGTATTAGAAACATTGGGAGAGTTGGAAGAGCAGGCAATTGCATGGATGGAAGAATACGGAAGTTAGTCTGATATTATCAATAGAGTTACATACGAAAATATAGCAGATGCAATGTACAAAGAAGAAAATTTGGTAGATGGTTTAGAAGAAGTGTATTGTAATATACAAGATTTAAAAAAAGAATAACTATCTATATCAATACGACATATGAGAAATAATTCAAATGTTGATGAAGTTGAGTTAATGAAACTATCACGTAAAATTGGAGTATATAAAAAATTTATAAACTTAGTAAATTGGTAGTTAATGGGGGGAGTATTGATTAAGTGAACATTAGAGAGAAAATAACTGTAGTAGAAATACTCAGTCAATTAGATATAGATTTAGCAGAAGAACTTGAGGTAATGGATAAAAACGCATTTACGGCATACTTGGTGTATTTAATCAAAAAGTATGATGGTAAAAGGGGTAAAAGGGAAACTGATATAAGATATGAAAGAGGCAATACAATAAGGTCAGAAAAACCTGGAAATAGAGTAGAGAAAGAAGTACGGACAAGTGTTGAGGAAGTAAAACAGAAATTAAAAGAAATCAATAAAGTAGAAGAAGTAAATAAAGTAGAAGAAGTAACAGAAGAAGATAAGGTAGGAACTGAGCAACAGATTACATCAAAAGATGAAGATTTAGACACAGGATTTAATAACGTGCAGGAAATGGACGCAGATGTATCTTCATTCTTAGAAAGTTTTATGGATTTATAAAATTTAATTGGAGGTAACAAAACATGAGTATGCCAGTAGAAATAAGAGATAAGACAATATGTGATTTATACAAAAGAGGAGTAAAGATAAATGAGATAATAAAACTAACAGAAGTTTCTCAGAATACTATTTATAACGTATTGCATAAGAATAAAATAAGATTAAGAACACTAGAAAACGCAGATAAACTTAAAAAACAAATAGAAGTAATTTGTTCTATGTTTGATAGGAATACTTCAGTTAAAGAAATATGTAGCGTAACTAATTTAAATCGTGAAGTTGTTGTAGGAATACTTAAACAATTTAGACCAGAAGAATATAGGGCATATTTACGAAAGATAGCAATACTAAGAAAAACAAAAGATGCTAAGGAAAATACAATGGCTATAAAAAGGGCATTAACAGGAAAGAAAGTTAATCCTTACAAAACATTGGAATCAGATGGTTCTATAAAAGGTGAGAAATTAAATGAAGAAAAAATTTCAACTCCTGATTTACAAGAGAGTTTAGCTGAAAGATTAAAGAAAGAATTAGCTGATATAGATGCAACGATAAGGAAAGAAAAGGTAGAAGAACCTATAGTAAAGATAGAAATAGAGGTAAAGGAAACACAGGACGAAAGATACGAAAGAGAAAAAAATGAGTATGCTAACGCAATAATAGTTTCAAACGAATTAGCTAGAGGAAAAACATTGATGCAGATAGTAGACGAATACGGATTTAAACCTGGAGATTATATAGTAGATAAAGATGAAAATAGAGATAGACCTAAATTCTTTAGAGATGCCGAACCTATGATATTTCAGCATTAATGGAAGACATACAAAGGCGAAAGACGGTGATAGATAAATGACTAGTATTGTATTAGTAGTATTGATAGGGATTTTAGCATATTACGCAGGAAATAATATAAAAGACGGGGTAATGCTAGGAGCATTCTTCTCTATAGCAGTATTAGGGGTATATTTAGTATTAGTTTACGTATTGTACTTTGACTTTACTAATGTTAGTTTACCTGAATCATTCATTGCAGCAGACGAAGCAATAAGGGCAACATTTTACGATAAGGACTACGTATATAAACCTATAGATGAAAATTTGTTAAATGAATCTAATTATGAGAATTATTCATATATTGATGATAAATTGTACTTAGAAATAGATTTAGATATAGAAAGCAAAGAAGACTTAGACAATAAAATAGATGGTGTTTACGATAAAGTATTGGTTGAAGTTGATACATTACAAAATTCAACAGTAGGGGAAAATGTTAGTAGCTTAGAGAAATTGTTTAATTCAGCTAAAAATATGGTTGGAGGAGTTAAAATAGATTTAATCATAGGAAAAGAAACAGAAGAAGTTACAAACGGAAACGGAGAAACGGTTGAGGGTGTCAAATATACAATAAAAGCAAGTAACGTGTCTGGAAACATAAAGATAATATATCAATCAGAAACAATGATGGGTGTATGGGAAGAGTTTGAAAGTAAGGGAGATTTCGAATTCACAAAGACATTTGATTCAGACATAAAAGTAAAGATATATCAAAATAATAAATTAATTTACGAAAAATATGGGGGTAAATAAATGACAGTATTGAGACTATATTTAGTAGCTGTAGTAATAGTTGGATTTTTAAATTTAATTGGAATAAAAACAGGTGGGTCAGAGGTATTCAGTGTAACTAATATACTGTTGGCAATTATAGGAAGAGAAGTTTTAGAGTATCTAAACAATATAGATAAAAATATCTCAAAGTCAACTGAGAGACAAGATACAGAAAATACAGAAGATACAGAAATATAGGCATAGGCAGAAGGGGTATTGCAGATAAAATGTGATACTCCTTTTATTAAAGATTATAGATAAGGAGAGGCTTTCATATGGAAAATTGCGAAACAAAAAAATGTTATGGAACATGTAGATTTTGGGGAACCAATAGATAAGAGATATAGTTACGGAAAAAAATGTATGTGGATAAGAGATAAAATAGACATATAAGTTTATTACGGTTGAGATGATGGGTACATAGAATATATAGAAACTGAAGAAGATTTTGGACGCAATTTATGGGAAAACAAATAAAAATAGGGTGATAAAAACATGGATATAAGTAGTAATGGCAGCTATCCTGCAAATAAACTAAGCAATTTTGCAGGACATAGATTTATGATAGATGGAATAGAATGTTATAGCATGGAAGGATTTATACAAGGGCTTAAATTTAGGTCAGCAGATATGCAGGTAGAAATATGTAAGTTAGTAGGGATTGGGGCAAAAAGGGCAGGAGCAAATAAAGACTGGAAGAGATTACAAACACTTTACTGGAGAGGACATGAAATAAAAAGAAATAGTTTAGAATACCAAGAACTATTAGATAAGGCATATACAGCTATGTTTGAACAGAGTGAATCATTTAGAAACGACTTAAAAGCAAGTAAAGGTTCAACATTAACACATAGACTAGGTAAAAGAAAACAAAGTGATACAGTATTAACAACGAATGAATTTATAAGTAGATTAAATAAACTAAGAGATAAAATAATATAAAATTAATGGGAGAATAAGAAATGGCTAAAGTAGGAATATACTGTTATAGTTGTGATGATGTGGAAGACGACTATATTATAGACGGTGATGAATATAAAGAAACAATAGACTATTTGAGTTATATAGAGTGTGTACATACAGGGGAAGAAATTAGATTATATAAAAATCCTGATGAATTGGAAAGATTAATAAAATTGACTGGTGGAGAAACTTGCGGAATAGAATAAATATTTCACAGAAAATGTATGAAAACTAATTAGTCATACAATTTGATATATTTAATAAAGGTTAAAGTACAGTACATTAGGAGATACATATGATGTTAATAAATAAAGAAGATATAATAAAGGACTTAAAATTGTTATCAAAAGAAAATCAAGAGTTAGTACATGAATTTATAAAAAGTATAATCAATAAAGCAGATAAAGAAAAGCGAACAAAGCAAGCAGAACGAAAAAGTAAACAATTAACATACAATGATTTACGAATATCAATTAGAAAATGGATTGATAAAATAGCACAAGAAGAATGTGTACAGATGTATAATTCAATAGGAACATACATAACAAATCATAGAGGCAAGACATTACAAGAAAACTTTGAGAATTATATGATAAGATATGAAAAAGAACGACCTTTTTTAATTGAAAACAAAGATAAGGTACAAGACATATTTTTATTCATATATACTAAGCGTGGAATAATATAAGATATATACCATATAATAAAACTATACGGTATTAATTATTATATTTTAGGTTGATTTAAAATAAATTAATAAAATTATTAAAAAAGGTTGACAATTAGTTTTAAATATGATATAATAAAGGTAAATAAAAGTCGGGGGACGAATCTAATGAAAAAGTTTAAATTTACGAATAGTGGAACTCGGAATGCTAATAATTATAATCACAAGCAAACTAAGAAAGAGGACAAGTACGAAGGTTTGTTCAGTAAGAAGCAATTAGCAGATTTAGACGGTGGAATAGATGATTTAGTAGTTACAGTAGTTTCTAAGAAAGAAATACAGGATATGATAAAAGAACAAAGAACAAGAGGAGTAGGAAATACAATGTGGAATCCTTTTGTGTTTGGTGAACAGTAAGAAGGTAGTAACAAAAACAATAGAGAGGAGAAAAATTACGTACAAACTAAAAGAAACAGAAAGAATGCAGATATTATTCAATAAAGATTTAAAAAATAGTGATGATAAAAATACAAATAATAAAAAGAGTGCAAAATGTTTAGAATGTGAACAACGTCATGGATACAATGAATCAGAAAAAGAAGAGGAATAGACTGTGAAATACGAGTATAGATAACTTAAAATAAATATAATATTTATGGAGGTAAGAATGAACGAAAAGATGGAAATAAGTATTATTGAATTTTTACAGCATTTAAAATATGCAAGTTACGAATACAATTATATGTATCACGAAGAAAGAGAAAATGAAAATGGTAATAAATATAAGGCTAAAGGTTATGACAGTATATCTTGGGATATACTAAGAACTGTAGAAGATAGTTTAGCAGGTAATATAAGAGAAGACATATTTGAAGAAACGAGTATTTACGAAATTAAAGAAGCAATACAAAAAAAATTCGGAAATATAATGATAAAATTTGTAGTAAATTGTTTAGAGGCAGTGGATAAAAGAAAACACATAATAGTAAGTGAAAATGAAAAAAGAATTAAAGTAGAAGAAGAAATGATGAAAGAACTTGAAGAAATTTCGGGGCATAAATTAAATATATTAAGTGAGTTAGACGGACTAATAATGTCATATATACCTGATGTTTGTAAAAGAGAAAGAGAATTAACTCAAGAGGAACTAAATGGGTTAAACAAATATATAGAAAAAGTTAAAGACAGAACTATGAAAGAAGTGGTAGAAATGAATAGTAAACTACTAAAAGTATTTATGGAAGATACAGTAGATATGGTAGGTGTAGATTAAAATGGATAATGAATACAAGTTAGACGTAGGATTATTTCCTTATACTTGGGATAATAAGTATAAACCATATAGTTGGTGTTTATTCAAATGGTGTGGAGACGCTTGGTGTAATTACGGATTTGGTTGGGCTGATACACCTCAAAAGGCATGGAAAGAAGGATATGATTTTTACATAAAATTTAAATCAGAAGATTAAGAGCAGATAACAAAGTATTAAAAATATTAGAAGAAAATAGCAATACTAAAATATAAAGAAGTTTTACAGGGGTGAGGGAGGTGCTGAGCATGACATTATATGTAGTTACAAATGACGGAGAATATAACGATGTATATATAGTTAGAGCAAATAATAAAAGGGAAGCTATAGATAAAGTATTCAAAGAGTATTTTGAATGTCAGAACGAATTTATAAAGAAACAAGGATATAAACCATATACAAAGTCTTATTTCAGTGCTGAAAGACTAGATGATATGTTTGAAAACGACATAGCTTGTATAAAATAAAAAGAAATTTACAAAGTTGAAAAGAAGTTAAACCTGACAAATTTAATAACTTTTTGAGAGATTATTATTTAAATGATAAAATTAACTTAAATATATTAGGATTCGGTAATGAGAGTAAAGTAAATATATTATTTAAACTAGGAATTAAATCAGAAAACTTATTAAAATATAGAGAACGTTGTGAGATGTATCAAGGGATAATAAATAATTACAATTTTGAAATTATACGGACAGATTACATATCTATGAGTATGGATATGAGAATAGAATTTGAAAAATATCCTAAGTATTTAAAAACTAAACGTGATTTAGCACTAGTAAATTATAAAGTAGTGGAAGATGAAATTAAAGATGAGAAAATTAGAAGTAGAAATGCTGAAATATCATTTTTAGAGGGAACATTCAGAGATTACATATTTAAATTACATATGAATTGTAAAGATTTAATAACGGAAGGAACAAAACTTAATCATTGTGTAGCAAGCTACATAAATAGAATACGTAAAGGGGAAACAAACATAATATTTATAAGAAGGAAAGATGATTCAGACAAACCCTCAGCAACTGTAGAATTTACGGACACTGAAGATATAGTTCAAAAAAGAGGATTTAACGATAGAACGGTAGGAAAAGATATGACAAATGCAATAAATGAGTGGAGAAATAAAGAATCTAATCAACTAGCATAAAGGAGAAAAAAACAAAGTAGTACAAATCAGAATTAAAATAAGGGAAAAATACAAATGAAAAATAAAAGAGTTTTGATATTAATAATATTCACAATGTTGTTAAATTGTATTTACGCATATGCAGAAGAAAACAACAGTGAAAATCAAGAACTTTTATCTTCTGAAGATACTATTTTAGCAAACGAAGCAATTAATATTTTGAACAGTAATTCTAGATACGATTGTAATAAACCAGAAAAACTTACATTAAATCAGACAGAAGCATTATACAAAATGGTTTATCCTGAGATTTTGGAATATGTATCAGTTGAAGACTTATACCTGTGGACAAGTTCGAGCGGATACAACATTAATTCATTCGAAACTGCAGTTCATGAAAAAAATCATGTATATAATTACAGTGATGAAAAAAATGGAGTAAGAATAAGAAGACTAATAAATAAAAATTGCATATATATTAAATATCGTTCAAAAAGAAGTATAAGTTATAGATACATTATTGATGGATACTAATATTCAATGGAACAAGGTAACTCATTTGTTACAAGCAAATCAGCATCACTAATACCTGAAAATTGTAGAGCAAGTTACACACAAATGTATAGCCTTAACAAAGAAAGAATGGCTAACCAAATGGGAATTTATGGTATTATAGATGAATATAACTCATACGCAAAAGATATGGAATTTTATATTAACTACGTAATGACTCCTAATGTAGTAGTACATGGTGCAAGTGGAATGCTAAATAGCAGAAACAAATTACTTTCAGAAATAGAAACAAATATGTTAGCATATTTAATATATGCTGAAGAGAATTATCCGGAACAATATAAGGAGTTAATAGGGAATGAAACATTAAGAAATGTTTATAGTAGAACTAGAAACAGTATTAATAAAAATTTGGATAAATATAAACTAATTAAAACTGATGCTCCAATTTTTTCAGTATTAAAAGATGAAAAATTTGTAAAAATGCAAGAGAACTTTTATATTAAAGATATAAATTTGAATAGAGGAGAAGAAAAATGAATGAAAGACAATTTTTAAAAATGGTAGTAGAAATGGGAAAAACATCATTAGATGATTTTTTATACAAATTAAATGAAAAGAATTACGCATTTACGGAATTAGATGATGATGGTTGGGATGACGAAGGAAAATATCAGTACAAAAATGAAAAAGGGCAATTAATAGAATCAGATGATGAATACACTGAAATACAAAGATTTAACTTTGGAGTAAGTAGAAGCGTACAAAGAAGTGGCTCTTATTTTTCAGAATATGACTATACATATGGAAAATGGATACCATTTGAAATGAAAGAAGTATTGATACCAGAAGTAATAATACCAGAGCATATTGAAATAAAAGAAATAGATTTAGTAATAACAGCTGATATACTAAATGAGATAGCTAATGAAAAGGAAATGAAAGAAGAAGCAAAGGCATTGCAGTTAAAGATTGAGGAAGAAGAGAAAATATATCAAGA
>Ga0209100_1001146_pt1 | contig 18944 bp, 36 predicted proteins | sample lystaG_FD_185480 | JGI IMG/M metagenome (GOLD analysis project Ga0209100, IMG submission 185480) | Glacier valley bacterial and archeal communities from Borup Fiord, Nunavut, Canada, to study Microbial Dark Matter (Phase II) -... | ecosystem: Environmental > Aquatic > Freshwater > Ice > Glacier ...
TTTATTACTACACTTATTTGATTATCGTGATATGTCTCAAATTCAAAAGTATCGTGGTTAAAGTAATTGTCACTTTTAGGCATTATATGTTTTCCAACATATCTTCCTTCCGTAAAATCACATTCAACCACGTATTTATATCTATCCATATTTTTCTCCTTACTTCATGCCTACATCCATCTTCTTATGTCTACATCCATCTTCTTATGTCTACTTCATTTTTTCCTTTAGGTTCTACTTCTATTATGCTTACATCATTTAATGATGAACCTACTAAATCTACTCTGAATGCATACATTCTTTCTTGTATTTTTGTTATAAATTTTGGCTTTGATGACCTAAAATAATAACTGTTGTAAGACAAATATTCTTGTACCTCTTCTGCACTATCTCCGTATGTTATTACTATGTATTCCATAATATCCTCCTGGTTTTAAATATTATTTCACTTTTATTATATTTAAGCATAATTTATCTTAAACATTATTATATAATATAAATATGTAACTTATCTTAGTTCTTTTAATATATTTAAAAATTATTGCAGCCTTATTCTGCAATAAGGCTGCAATAAGGCTGCAATAAGACTGTAATTATCATTAATTATAATATCCGTTTTCAACACGTAGTTTAAGAGGTTCTAATTCTTCTACCACTTTTCCAATTACCTCTATATCATCTAATACCTCATATCCTATACGTTCATATTCTTTATACTCTTTCATTGATTTTAAATCTTTGTCCGTAACTAAATACAAGTTCATTCTATGTGTACCATCGTGATGATGCCCCAATATTTGTATATATCCATTATCATTTACTTCAACTTCTATTTCGTCTACATCCATGCTTAATGTTTTTTTTAATTTATCAATGTTAACTGCTCTACCACCTGTTCTTGACCCGTCCCAAAGTCCTACATTGCCCGCTACTAGAACTCCTACTACTATTTTCCCTGTGTTCTGCTCTTTGAAGTTTATTTCGTTATTTAGGAATTCTACGAAATAATCTTTAACGTCTTCCCATGAGTCTTGAGAATATCTTATTGATGTACTGTCAATATCTTTGTCACTTTCTAAGTTTGAATAACTATCTATTACCCAAGATTCTTCATTTACGTCAAGTCCTTCATAGCAATCTTCTGATGAAAATAATACTGTTCTAATTTTAAAATACCTCCAGCTATAATTTTATTAAAACTTCTTCAATTTAGTAATTATTTTTAAACATAATTCACCTTAAAAATCACAGTATATTATATAAAATAGTACACTTTATTAGTCTATCAATTTTTAAAATTATATTGATATTTCTTTTATATTAAGTTGTTGTTATTTTACTTAAATTCCTTTAAGAATATATTATAGTTATTTTCACATTTATTGTATTCTCCAAATAATATGTTAAATCTTATAGGATTAATATATTCTTTTATCAATAATTTACCTAGTTTATATTTTTTCATTTTGTTTAATGATGTATTTATTGTAGTTCCATTTTCTTTATTTATATTGTCTATTTTTTTCTTTAAATTTTCTACTTCACTTTCTTCTACGCACATCCCTATAATTCTAGTATTGAATTCACATTCATTAGGATTATGTCCTTGACAAGATGTCATTAGTTCATATCCTTTGTCCAATAGTAATACACATGCTTCTCTTACACCACTTTCTACATTTTCTATTAGTCTTTCTTTATACTCATTACTTATAATTACAGATGTTACCCCTGTTTCATCACATATACGTCCTGTTTCATATTCCACATTCTTTGATTTTAAATTTTCTATTTCTCCACCAATTGTATCTGTAATTCCTTCGTTTAGTATTCTCATTAATTTTATATTTTCTACTTTATCTTCGTCAATCTCTTTTTCATAATACACATAAATAATGTTATTTAACAAATTTAATGCTACATTAAAATATATTAGTTTAACAATATCGTCTCTGTATTTTCTAGGGAAATTCTCTGTATACATTTTTATAACACTATTTCTATTTTCCTTATTGTTTATAAAATTCTTAAATGTGAATAGTGCTATATCAAATGTAAATATGCTAGTTCTAATAAATTCTACATCTATAAAGTTCTCCAGTCTGTATTCACCATTTTCTTCTATTGCCATTATATTTCTAGTATTTATTAAATCTCCAAATATTACACCCATATATTTGCTAATGTCTACATTTTTCTGTACATATCTTAAGTACCTATATAAATTTTCTATGTGTTTATAGTTGTAATCCACGTAATTCTCTGTATCTAGGTCTATTAAAAAAAATTTGATTTCTCTTATTTCTGTATTAATTTTAGTCATTTCTTTTTTAACAATCTCTTCATCTATATTTTTTTCACAAGTATTAATTATATATGTATTTTTTACTATGTCTATAACTAATTTGTCAACATTTCTGTCATTTCTAACTAAATCAGTAAAACTGTCTCCATAACATCTTTTTGTCAAAGAATGAATCATACCATCCTTGTTTGTTATTTTTACTATGTCATAAATTTTAGCGCCATTGTCTATTGCTTTATATATTAATTCTATTTTATTTTCTATGTTCTTATTAATACCATCATATTTATAGGATTTTGGTATCTCTTTTATTTTGTACACAAATTCAGTATCTTCATTATTTAAATAAGCTATATTCAATTTTGTTTTACCATTATTGTATTCAATTTCATCACCCAATGTTAATTTATTAACCCAATCTAGGTTATCTTGTAATATCTCGTCTCTATCTATTTTTTCTGTAGAATATTTTTTGTTTGATATTTTATAATAAATTTTGTTTACTATTATTTTTATTTTCTCTATATCTTCTACTTTCCCTGTATTTTCTATGTGTTTAATTTTATCAGCTATTTTAAGTATTTCACCGATTTTTATTATTTTGTCTAATTCTGTTTTATAATCTTTACCTAAATTTTTACCGTAGGCTTCACATAATATTAACCAATATTTACTATCCAATATTTCTTCGAATTGTATCAAATCTTTACCCACAAATCCTACTACTGTACTTAAATTTCCTATCATGGTAGTTATATTATTTTTTTCATTAAACATTATATAATTTTCGTCATCTAATCCATTATATGATATATTTATAAATTTAGAAGATTCATTGCTTTCAAAATAATTTAGTGCATAATCAATAGCAATATTGATTTTATTATTTGAATTCAATAATTTATATGTGTCCTTACTTATAATATTTTGTTTTATATCTATTAATTTATCTTTTATTTTATTTTTAATTCTTTCAATTTCCCTGTTTTCTATGTGTTCTGTATTGTGTATTTTATACACTTGATTCCCTATTTCAACCATAATTTTAGATACATCTTCTCTTTTTTTAACTATGTCTTCTAATTTAATATTAACTGTTTTTTCAGTTATTATATAAAAATATGTGTCATCATATTCACTGTGTATAATTTTACATAATTTCACTTTATTTTTGTACATTAACTTTAACAGCCTAATTTTATTTTCATATGTTTTAATATCACCTAAATGTTCATATTTGTAAACTAAGCACTCTTCTTTTGAATTGTGTTTTTCAGCACTATATATAGACAGCTCATCTTCTTCATACAGTGGTGTTTCATTCAGTTTAATTTTTTCCATAAATTTTATCATATTATCCGTATTTAAATCCTCCCTTTAAAATCACACAAGATTATATTTAAATACTCTTGTGCCCTGTACAATATTATTTATTTATGATATCATTTAAAATCATTTCAACCTTATCTGTATGTTCCCATGGTAAATCAATGTCTGTTCTACCAAAGTGTCCATAAGCTGCTGTTTGTTTATATATAGGTCTACGTAAATCTAAATCTCTTATGATTGCCGCTGGTCTTAAATCAAAATTCTTTTTGACTATTTCTTCTATTTCTTCATCTGAAATAGCCCCTGTTCCAAATGTATCTACCATTACTGATAATGGTCTTGCTACCCCTATTGCGTATGATAATCCTAATTCACATTTATCAGCTAAACCCGCTGCTACTATATTCTTTGCAACGTATCTTGCCATATATGAAGCACTTCTATCTACTTTTGTAGGGTCTTTTGAACTAAATGCTCCACCGCCATGTCTTGAATATCCACCGTATGTGTCAACTATGATTTTTCTGCCTGTTAAACCACTGTCTCCCATTGGTCCACCAATAACAAATCTACCAGTTGGATTAACATAGATTTTAGTTTCAGAATCAATCATATTTTCGGGTATAACTTTCTTAATTACTTCTCTTATTATATCTTCTCTGATTGTTTCTAATTCAACTGTTGGACTGTGTTGAGATGATACTACTATACTATCTATTCTCACAGGTTTCCCGTCTACATATTCTACTGTTACTTGTGATTTTCCATCAGGACGTAAATATGATAATGTTCCGTTCTTTCTAACTTCTGCCAGTCTTCTTGTTAATTTATGTGCTAATGAAATAGGTAATGGCATTAACTCTGATGTTTCGTTACAAGCAAACCCAAACATTAAACCTTGGTCTCCTGCCCCTATCTTATCAAGTTCATCATTTGATAATTCCTTAGCTTCTTTAGCTTTGTCTACACCTAATGCTATATCTGCTGATTGATTATGTACTGATACTATTATTCCACATGTATCTGCATCAAATCCGTATTTTCCTCTATCATATCCTATTTCTTTAATTGTATCTCTTACTATCTGTTGTATGTCAACATATGCTGTTGTTGAAATCTCTCCCATTACTAACACTAATCCCGTACAAATAGCTGTTTCACAAGCTACTCTTGCATATGGGTCTTCTGTTAGTATTGCATCTAGTATTGCATCTGATATTTGGTCACACATCTTATCTGGATGACCTTCTGTTACTGATTCTGACGTAAATAGTTTTCTGCTCATTTCTTTCTCCCTAGTTTATCTTTAATTTTATTTAGTTTAATTTTGTTTTTGTTCTATGTCTTCTTTTATTGCCTTTTTAATTTTGAAATATTTTCCTACCGTTGACGTAACTATATTTATTATAATAGATGCTATTATCGTAAATTCTATTGCTTTCATATCTGCATAACTTATTTTAAATAGTATTCTATTATATGCTACCATGAATGCTACCGTAAGTGCTATCAATACTAAAAACATATGCTTAGGTTTAAATTTGTCTTTACTATCACTTTTAGTTGCAACTGCTATTGTTCCGAATACTGCCCCAACTATGATTAAAGATAAAATAGTATATACTACCCATAACCACATAGGCGCTAATACACCTAACCAAGTCCAATTTTTAATTCCGTTAATTTTCATGTATGTCATTATACCAACTAAACATAAATTAGTAATTAAGCTAGTCACAGATTTAAATGGTTTAAATATATTTTTCTTGAAATCAGATTTAAAATTCTCTATTAATTCTCTAGCTTTTTCTTTATCTGCCTCAATCTTTTCATTTTTTACTTTCTCTGTTACTTCTTCTGCTGTTACTTCTTCTGCTGTTACTTCTTCTGCTGTTACTTCTTTTACTTCTTCTTTTGCTCCTTCTACTTTTTCTTCTGTATTGTCCATTTTCTCCCTCAATCTATTTTAATATTTTATTTGTATTTAATTTTAATATTCCGTTCCCTATTTCTATCTTTGAGTCATCTATGTATTTTAGAAGCTCTTCTACTTCCCCATTTCCTACTTCGTAAATTGTTCTACCAAATATTTTACCTATGTATCTTATTCTAAAATTATCTCTTCCAAAATGTTCCTGTATTTTCAGTATTATACTATTCGTAATACTTTCATCAATTTTATTAATAACTCTTGGATTAATTATATTTGCTGTACTATCCAATGTTTTGATTGTATCTCTCAATTCCAAAGGCAATTTAGAAATATCTTGTTTAATTGTGTTTCCCATGTTATCTAAATAATTGAATATTTTATGTTTATTTTCATAAAATTCTTCTTCAGTGTAATCACTGAAATTTGATTTTATATACTCTACTTTATCTTCAATAAAATTATTTGCCATGTAAATAAAGAAGTATTTTTTAAATAATTTTTTATCTTCTAATGTAGTGTCTTCTAATCTTTTATCAAGTGTCTTTGACGCCATATATATGTAATAGTCTGCTATTTCTTCTTTATTATCACTTAATAAGTGCATCAATTTAAATTGTAATTGATTAGGTGATGTTATCTCAACTAATGAGTATCCTTCTCTAGGTTTAGCTATTATACCATCATTTAATGCATGTCCAAATAATTGTCTATGGCAACTATAATTATAATTAGCTAATTTAATAGTTCCATCTATTAAATTCTTTTCTATTGATTTAAGTACTGACAATTCATTTTTATATCTTTTAAACCAAAAAGTATTGTATGCTAAATCTCTTATGTTTTCGTAAACTTCTGTATTATTCATTACTCTTTCCAATACTCTAAGTTTATGTCCATTATGTATTATTTTTTCTACTACATGTCCCATTTCACTGTCATTTTTTATTTCTGTATACATATATTTTCCAAGTATACTTAATATTTTTTCTCTATGTTCATTCATCTTTACTGTACAATTATTCATATGTTTTGATAGCATATTTTCATCTATTCCTAATCCAAAATAAAATGCTTTTCCTCTTTCAAAAGCTAATTCTTCTTTTACTGGATTAAAATCAACATTGTTCATAGCTATTTCAACATCTTCTGTATCTAATAAATTTCTTAAAGGTTTCTTATATATTGTACACCAATCTCTATATATGTTTAAATATATATCTTCTGTTAATAAAGCTGCTACATCATAAGTTCCTCCAAATGTATGAAATTTATTATTTTCAAGTAATTTTTTTATGTCTTCTTTAGCTACTTTATCTTTTAACAGTTCTCCGTAAATAATCGTCTTCTTTGTGCTTTCTCCAACTGCCTCAATAATTATTTTTTCTATTATATTTTTTCTGTGCCAATTTATTGAAGGTATTATATTATCTTTTGTTTTAACTACTATTTTAAATTCTATGTTTCTTTCTTCTGCTTCTTCTACTGCAAGTTGTAAGTTAAATACATCTTTAATTTCGTTTATTATTTTTTCCATTTTCTTATCCTCTCTGTTATGTGAAAGTTTTATCTATACCACTTACAAGATATTTAGTTTATAGTATTGTACTTTTATCTAATACAAATTTCAATTTCTTTATTCCGTTTTCTTCTATGGTGTCTTCTGAATAATAAAAGAATTCTGAAGCTATCATGTTTATTGAATTTAAATCACGTATTGAATTATTTCCAATATCTAAACATACACATTTAGTCTTATTCTTAAATAATATCGTAAATAACTCTCTTACGTCGTTCATTGTTTCTACATTATATTTATTCCTCAATATCATTTCTCCTTTCATTTTAATTCAAAACACATTATCTATAGTTACTAGTATATCTAATTAACTATAGATAATTTTTAGTATAGCACCTTAAAGTTTGTTTTATTTATCTACTTTTTAAACTTACTTCCTATTCCCAAACATCTGCTTCATGGTGTCTATTTTATCTAAATCTACTCTCATTAAAAACTGTACTAACATTGTTCCTGTGTATTCACCTATTTCAATCTGTTCTGAACAATCCATTTTATATTTTATTGCCTTATTAATTTCTTCTACATGTTTCTTTATGTAGTCTAAATTTTTTCTATCTTTCCAATCTTCCTTACTCAGTAATTTGAATGGAACTTCCACACTTCTGTCTACTGCCGATATTAATGTGTGACAATTATTATCTGTACTTATCTGCGTAAATACACCTATGCTTTTACCATTGTTGTCAGTTAACTTATTTCCATAAATTTGAACCATTTCTACCTCCTACTACAATTCCAAGTGGCAATAATCTCCGAACCTACCTTTGAACATATCTGTTTTTTCAAACTCTTCCCCGTAAATAAATGAACAGTTTACTGTATTTTCATTTAGTGGTGGAAAGTTTCTGTTATATTCTTCTATTGCTTCTTGTTTGCTTTTAGCCCCAACCTTAACCCATCCATACTGAAATGGAAATGTTTCTGATGAACCAAATGTAAAATAATAATTATTCATGTTTATTACTCCTTAGTTTTTATTTTTTCTTTTTATCTACAACCCGCCCTATTAACATTATTAATCCCAGTATTATAAGTACTATAAGAACTAATACTATAGGAATATTTACTAATAAGAATATTTTAAACCAATTAAAATTTGTAATTCCTATTATATTAGTAATAACAGCTGTAACTAATATTATACATGCTATATCGTATGCTTTTATGAAATCTCTAGTGAATCTTCCCCTACTTTTTTCTGACTCTTCTCTCTCGTGTTTCTCAATAGCTTCTATTTCTTGACTAAGTCTTCCTTTTTTCATAAACAATCTCATTGTGTCTCTCATTATTAACATTACAGAAGTTATTATGAGTATCATAGTTTCCCCATTAACATTATCTATTCTTCCGAATTTACTTATAAAATATTGTGCTAATATTAATGATATTACTACTTGTGTTAATATTAATAATGTATCTAAAACTTTTGTGCTTACTTTCTCATACATCTTAAACATTCTTACTAAATCGTAAGGTTCGTTCAACATTAATCCTAACCATGTAGGTGTAAATACTGCCATCCATGTTAAAGGCATTGTCCCTGTCCACCTTAAAATTAAAAGTACTAAGAATAATATTGTTGTAGTTCTATATTTTAACGTCTCTACAACATTGAATAATTTCTTCTTTTTTACTGATTCTTCTACTATTTCTAATGTTTCTTTTTCGTCCATTGTTTTATTTTTATCTCCTCCGATATTTTAGTTTATTTTGTTAACCATTCTTGTATAAATTGTTCTGCTTCTGTTACTGCTGTTCCATTCCCTAAAGCTATTATATTAAACTTCGTTGAATCTAATAACTTATCCATAGTCGTAAATGCCTTTTCTATGTTTGCTTTATGCCCCAGTATATAAATTATGTCATGTCCTACTAAACTTCCGTTTTCATCTATTACTGCTAATTTACATCCATTTGTAATTCCAGGGTCAAAACCTAATACTCTAACTTCCTGTAAAGGTGCTTGCATCAACAAGTTTCGTAAATTAGTTTCAAATGTTGTAATTGCACTATCTTCTGCTTTCTCAATAATATCTTTTCTTATTTTAGCTATTACCCTTGTTCTAAAATAATTTGAATAAGCTTCTTCTGCCAGTGCTTTCTTTAAACCCTTGAACTTCTCACTTTTTACATCAGAAGTCATTTTATCTATTTCTTTCTTAATTGTTTCGTCATCAATTATTATTTCGTAATCAACTTCTTTATTCTTCTTTGCTCTCATTAGTTTTAATATTCTATGAGATGGAGCTTCTACAGGTTTACTGAACCCTTCTTTTAAGTCTTGTAAATCTTCTCTGTCTTCCTTAATCTTAACTTCTATCTTATTATACTTTTCAGCCACTTCTGTTGATTTTTCTAAATATTTATCATCGGATATTATATTTCTATATACTATCTGACTAACCCCTTCTTCAACTTCTGCTTCTGTTAAATCTTTTCTTTCCTGTAACTTTTCCAATTCTTCTTCTATGTTCTCACCCTTTAATACTGCATCAGCTAAAGGTTTTAGTCCCTTTTCTATTGCTATTGTTACAGGGTCATCTTCCACTGGAAGTTGTAATTCGTAAAATTCATTTAATCTTGCTAACTCGGTAAATGCCCTTATTTGTTTTTCTATGTTTGCGTCCCATAGATTTAACTCTTTAAGTTTCTTTGATACAAAATCTTGTCTGTTATACAAGTTTCTCAAATATGTAAGTCTACCATTGAATTTAAATATTATGTCTGGATTATCTATTCCTGTCTTATCTCTTTGATATCTAGTTATATAAGGTATTTCGTTTCCATCACCTAATAACTGTATTAAGTTCTTCATTTTGTCTTCTTTAATATCGAACTCTTTTAATAATTGCTGTATTACTCTATCCATTTGTTCTCCTCTCTAATTTCTATTCTTTGATTTCTCTTTTAAAGTACATCCAACTTCCTTCATGTGCTGCCACTAGTTCCCAGCCCTCTTGACCTAATTTATTAAGACCTACTGTAGTTTTTTCCCCATCTCCGTAAATTCTCTTACACAGATACTCAAACTTTTTCATGTTTTTATCTTCTCTACTTTCTATCTATTTTTCCATATGTCATAAAATTCTTCTACATTATCTATTCTTTCTTCCCAACCTTTTTCTAGGTTAGTTTCATAATCACTATAAAATTCCTTTAAATGTTTAGGTTGAAATTCCATTCGTGCTGGTGTTATTAGTTTAACACTATCATCGTCATAATAATCTTCTATGTTTTTACCATTTACATGTATTACTTTATTATTCATTAGTCTTACTAAAAATACTGTATCATTAAGTATATTGTGAAAATCTATCATTTTTCCTGCCTCTTTATCCATTCGTTATAAAAGTTGTTCATAAAAAATAATCTTTCTCCATATGCTGTTTCATTTTGTGCTTCGTAATCTTGCCAAAATTGTTTTAAGTGTTCAGGCTGACCTTGTGAATATAAATTATCAAAATCTCTCAATTCATCACTTTCTCTGTATACTCTCAATTCGTCATAAGTTCCTACTTGTCTAAATCTGACCATCTTTGCTACCCATAAAGTATCTTTTTTGATTGTTTCTAAACTTAACATATTCATTACCCTTCATAATCTAAATTACATTAAAGTTATTCACATCAGCTTATATTACAAAATATCATTCAATTTCATTAAATACATTATACCATATAATTAACTTTTTGTCAACCATTTTAAAGCTAAAATTTAATAATTTAATAAAAATATTAACTGCACTACTTAGTGTAATACAGTTAATATTATGATTATTATTTAATTAGTCTTTTCTAATTCATCTAGTTTATCTTTTTATCAGTTTATAATTTACTTAAAGTTCATTTTCTATTATGTAGTCAACCCAATCATATACGTAAATATCTCCCCAACTCTTATCAAAAGGATAATTATTTAATGATACTTGAGAATCTAATACGTCATTGTCTTCCCATTGATTATAAACATTAAACCAAGCTTCTCTAAATTCTCTAAGTGCTATGAATGTTCGGTCTTCTAATTTTAAGTTATCGTCTTCATAAATTCTCCCTTTGTCTAATGATAACATAAGTTCTAAGTCCATGTATGTATCTAATATAGCTTCTACCCAACAATCAATTCCTAATTCATTGAAACTTTTACTAAATGGATAAAATCTTAAAGATGTTTCTGAATTTAATGCTTCGTTATCACTATTCCAAAGACAATCTAATTTAAAATATGCTGCTCGTAAATCTCTTAGAGCCTTTATTGTATTAGCCATGTTACTCATAATATCCTCCACATACTTATTATATGTTTATTGTTGTTGATGTATAACAAACTACGTTCTTGTCTACATGTAAACCTATTTTACTTTCTTTTATTTTTATGTTTTTTATAACTTTACTATACTCTTCTTCGTCTATGTATAAATACATGTTTACTGACTCTAAACTACATTTCTCAAATAATTCAAAATCATGTTCTAAATCTAAACCTTCTGTTAATTTTAATTTTTTCCATTCATCTTCAAATGTTAGACCTAAACTTTTAAGTCTAAAGTGCATTATTCCGTCCCCATTTACCTCATAGTCACCCTCTTCAAAATCTATATTGAATACAATCCTATCAGGTGACATGAATGTTAAACTATCAACACTATAACATAAATTTTTCAAGTCTAACTCATTTAAGTTAGTTTCTATATCTCCATAAATTCTCATTCCTTAACCTCTATAACTTATCTGTATTTTTTGTACTAAACGATATTCTTGTTTTACCGTTTACTTCCTTTACTTCTGTAACTTCAACATTTACTCTTTGACCTACTTTAATTACATCATGTATGTTTTTAACGAATCTGTTAGATATTTGAGACTTATGTAATAGCCCATCTTGATGCACTCCTATGTCTATAAATGCTCCAAACTCTGCTACGTTGTTTACTACTCCTTGAAGTATCATACCAACCTGTAAATCTGCTATATTAATACTCTTCTCTTTAAAGAAAGGTTGAACTCCTTCTGTTGCTCTTATATCTTTCTTATTCTCCAAAGCTTCATAAATCTGTTGACATTTCTCAACTGGTATTTTTAATTCTTCACTCATTTTCTTATAATCCATTTTCTATGTTCCCCCGTATTTTATAATCTATTGAATATTTCTTTTAAACTTGCTTTATAATCTATCAATGCTTCTTCTATTCCTTTTTCGTTTATTCCATTGTAGTAAAATTCATCTATTATCATTTTTAACTCTTGAAGTGCTTGTGCTTTTTCAGCTTCTTCTAATGTTTCGTAAATCTTATCATATACTTTATATGCCTTTACTTCTTGCACATCTTTCAGTTCGCTTATTTTCAGTTCCCTTTCTTATTCTAATTTTATTTACATAGTTTCTACTATACAACCTAAGTTTTCTAAATCTTCTATTGTCATTTCCTGTAATTGATTATCTTCTGAAGCCCACATTAAGTTTTCTCCTTCACACTCACCACAAGCTGTTCCACCTATTTGTATTAGTTGAACACAACCACAATCTACACATCTTACAAAGTCCCCAAGTTCATCGTCTGTATATATTCTTACTATTTCTTTAATTTCTTTTTTCATGACATTACTCCTTAGTTATATAGGTCTATATAATATTCAAATTGTTCTACTAACTCTTTGTTATTATCATATAGTTCAGTTATTACTCTTAGTTTAGGACTTGACTCTTCTATGTTTTCTAAATCCTCAGCGTCATAAAATACTTCTATATCATCATACTTAACTAATGTTAATCTTTTATTTATTTCTTTTAATACTTTATATTTTAGTGTTTCCTCAATACCTTCTAAATTATATCTTTCATTAATCATCATGTTACCTCCATAAGTTAATATTTTAACTCATCTGCAAATGCACAAGTCACAGTTCCATCATATAACCTTATTTCCCACATAGTTCCAACATCTTCAAAGTTGTAACTTGTTTCGTTTATTCTTCCTATAACCATACAATCTGTTTTATCGTATTTATTGTATAAACTGTCTTTACCATGTGAATCAAATTCACAAACGAACCCTTCTAAGTTTCTTTTGTCTCTTTTCATTATCTATATTACTCTGTCAAATATATTTTCTACATGTACATAAACTGTTACGTGTCTATCTCCGTCTATTTCATCTAATGTAACTAGTAGCTGAGTTTCCCCTTCTACTTCTTCCATTTCCACTATTCCGTTTGTACTTACTCTTACGTTGTAGTTATCGAACTCTATGTCCCCACTAACAAAAACTAAATCTCCAACTTGAAATAGTCTCCTATTCATTAGTCTTACCTCCATTTATATATATGTTAATTCATCAGCAAATGCACTCACTATAGTTCCGTCTATTAGCTGTACATCCCACATAGTCCCTATTTCATCGAAGTCATACTCATCTTCATTTACTCGTTTTGCTACGTTACATATACTTCCATCAAATACCATCAGTTCATTATCTTCGCCATGTGTATTAAATTCGCATTCTTTACCTATTAAGTCTCTTTCATCTCTTTTAGGCTTAAATTCAACTATGTCTGAATAACTCATATCTCTTATCTCCGTAAATATTTTATTCTTGGTACAATTCAAATTCGTCATAATAATCATTCCACAATACCCTTATATGTTCTACAGGATAAGTTCTTTCACTTAGTTCTATATAGTATTCATAAGTGTCAGTATCAACTATTAAACAACTAAATACAGTGTCAATATTATTCTCATCGTAATCATCATCTGTCTCAACTATAAAATGCTTAGCTAGCTCATTTACTCCACAGTTATTTACAAAGTCAACTGCCTTTTCGTAAATATTCTTTTCTTTATCTGTCCAATTTCTAGAATTTACTGTCTTAAATGATAATTCAGTTTCTTCTAACTCTTCTACATAATCATTAGTTATTACTAATCTCATGACTTACCTCTGTAAAACTATATTTCTGTTAATTCTTCCGTAAATGCGTCTATCTTAGTTCCATCCTCAAATTCTATGTCATAGACTGAATCTTCTTCATCATTAAAGTTGTAATCTCCCAATTTACTTAGTACTGTACATTTTAATCCGTTATAAATATTTAATGTGTTTCCAACTTCACTGCATTTAAAAATGAATTTTTTTCCTACTTTTTTCATTTGCTTTCTCCTTTTTATTTATGCTAACTCTACGTTATGAAGTGTCAAACTTAATTCTTTTCTATTTACATCAATTGTTACTTCAAGGCTTTTGTAATAGTTTACGTCTATTACTTTGTATTTATTACCACGATTTATTAAATCTTTTTGTTTAAATGGTAACAATCCCACTACATATACCATATCTCCAGGTTTAATATCTTTACTCATGTTGTTTACTCCTTTCTTTCTTTGTATAATTGTATTTGTCTTTCAAATAAGTATTTCATTATTATTGATTGTTGTTCTGCTGTTATATTTATAAACTGGCATCCATAAAACGTATATATTATCTCTTCGTTATCTTCGTCTACTTGTTTATCAATTCTTATTATTTTAGCTTCAAGTAGTATTGTCTTAGAATTAGTATTTACAAAATAAAAATTAAATGTGTCTTCTATTTGAAAATCAAAATTAGTTGAAATCATCATTCCACCTTGACTTAAATTATGTATATATATTTTTGATTTTCCTATCTCATTTAATATGTTATTACCTTTTCTAAATATTTTACTCATACTATAACTCAAATCAGTTTTTACTTTTAATGCTGTTCTTCTTTCAACTGGTTCTAAAACTTCATCTATTTTAAAGTTTATTTCTTTATAACTTGCTATACTAACAGTGCATTTATAAGGTGTTATCCCTACCATTTCATCGTAAACTTCTACTAATACTTTAGTTCCAGAATCTAATTCGGGTAAATTTCTACCTGCCATTTTCATTCCATCACTGTCTATACTTAGTAATGTTCCTTTTCCTAACAAGTTATTATTTAAATCTAATAGTTTTACTATTAATAGTCTTTTTCTAATTCCCATTTTGAACTCTCCAAATTGCCTTATTTAGTAACTTTTTGTTCTGCACGAACTTCTAGAAGATTTCTCGTTTCCCACACTCACACTTCTTATTGTTGAACCTTTACCACATGTTTCTTTAATATATTTTCTCACCATTTTCTTTTTATCATGTCTTTCTATATCAAGGTCATTTATTATTTTTATTGCCTCTTTTGGTTCCATTACTATTCCATCAAATGATAAGTAATCCGATATATAATTTGCTGAGTATCCTTCCACTGTTAGATTCTCAATCGCATTTATAATTTCATTCATTTTTTACCCTCTTATTGTCTATATTTCTTCCATTGTCTCTAAAATGAAAACTCTTTTTCCAGATTCAAATTTACTGTATGAATATATGTAACCGTTAAAATATGTACCGTCTTCACTTCTTAAAACAGGTAAAAATACTTCCCAAAAAGGTGTTATTGGTGTTACTAAACTTTCGTCTTCGTGTCCTCCTACTATTTCGTAAGCTACTCCTTCAAGTGTGAATTTTCCATTTTCAATTTCTTTATCACTTATTTTGTGCTGTATTCCTTTTCTCATGGTACCCTCCATATTATTTTTATTCCGATTTCTTTATTATATTATAACATAATTACCCCTAAAAGTCAATACTTTTTTTAAACTTTTTTTAATACTTTTTAAAATTATTTTTTTAGTTTAATATTCTCTATGATAAATCTTCCTTTGTTTCCTGTTATATATTGAGGTGTTACTACAAAACATATTTCTGATATTTTTTCCCATACTTCCTCATATACATTATCGTTATATAATTCTATTTCATAAAAATCCATTTCTTTCTGAAGTTTCTAGCTTTTTATCTACTATTATAAAAGGATACTCTGTGCTTTTAATTTCAACTTTTATGTTCTCTATATTTCGGCTTGAACATAGATAAAATTTTAGTTTGTAATTGTTTTCCTCTAGTTCTTTCTAATTTTGCACTTTATAGAACTTCATTACAGTACTTATAAAACTGTTAATTCTACCGTAACGTGTATTCTCTGTAAAATCAACACTTACCACGTTCCTGTCTTCTATTGTTTCTACATATCCTGCTGCTTCATCTCCTGTTTCGCTATAAATATTTACTTCAGATGTGTTAAGTTTTATACTCTCCATTTTCAATTCTCCTCATATTTATCATAGTCAATTATTACTTCACAACAGTCTGCACACTCAATAGATACGTTTACTAATTCGTTTTCTTTATTGAAATATCCTACACACTCTATTTCATGACCTATATGTTCTTTTAATTTCTCAAATCCATAGTTTATTTTTTCCATAAATACCTCCAAATTAGTCATAATTAAAAATCAACAACTATACAAAAAATACTAAAAGGAAGCTATTAATTCTAATAACTTCCTTTTAAGTCCTTCTAAATATTAATTTTCTAACTCAAAACTTATTATGTTAGTTGTATCACACTTAATAAAATCCTCATTTACAAATTTTATTATAAATCTATCTTCCAATGTACAAGTCACTAAGTGTCTGAATTTTTTATCATTAATGTCTACTATTATTATTATTATCCTGTCCATAGAACTATCAGGTTCTAAAACTACTACTTTGTATATTGTTACTATACCATCATATGATTTAGATATCATATCATAATCTATTACTTCATATACTTCGTCTTCCTCAACCTCTTGTTCTTCTTCTACGTAACTATCATTTTCATGTACAATGTATTCATCTTCATTATCCTTCTTGTTCCAGAACATATTTCCCCTAGTTATTATTTTATTTTCTATGAATCTTTATAATTATAAATTGGTTTTATCACATCTATTATCTCTACTGTATCACCTATGTTATCCAATATTTCTTGTGCTGGCTTATAAGCACTAGGAGCTTCATCTAATGTTGATGTTGAAACAGATGTCGTAAATATCCCTTTCATATCTTCTTTAAACTTTTCCATTGTTAATGTATCTTTAGCATCTGACCTACTCATAAGTCTACCTGCTCCATGAGGTGCTGAGTAATTCCAATCTTTATTTCCTTTTCCTACAGCTAATATTGCCCCATCTCTCATGTTTAAAGGTATCAATAACTTTTCCCCTGCCTGGGCTGAAATGGCTCCTTTTCGTAAAATCATGTTTTTAGTGTCTATATAATTATGTATTGTTGTTACTTCTTCAGACACTTTAAACTTCATTTCTCTAATTATTATATCAGCAATAGCTTTCCTGTTCCAATCTGCAAACTCCTGTGTTATCTTCATATCGTGTATATAATCATCAAAGCTTTTTCCTTCTAAATATGCAAGGTCTTCTCTTATCTTATTGCCATTTCGTTTTTCTGTTAGCTCATCCACCGCAACTCTTTGGTAATAAGTCGCTACTTGTTTACCCAGTAATCTACTTCCAGAGTGTATTACTAAATACAAGCTACCATCCTTATCTTTGTCTACTTCAATAAAGTGGTTTCCGCTCCCTAATGTCCCTATACTTAATCTTGCTTTGTTCATATTAACTTGTTTTATACATATTAAATCATCAATTCTTGTCTTATCTATAAAGTCGTGTGCCTTACCTCTAACCCTTAGTCCAGACACCACGTACTTTTTTATAACCTTGTCTAGTTTGTCTAATTCTATATGTTTGTTCTTTAATTTCACTAGGTACATCCCACATCCTATGTCTACGCCCACCAAATTAGGTACTACCTTATCTTTAACTGTAAGTGTAGTACCTACTGTACAACCGTATCCTGGGTGTACATCTGGCATTATGCGTATTTTCTCATTTTCTACAAACTCTTGATTGCATAAATCTGTTATCTGTCTTATTGCATCGTTTTCTATATTATCCGTAAATATTTTTGCTGTGTTGTATTTACCTCTTAAGTCTATCATTTATTTCTCCTTAATTTACTGCTTCTCTTTTCCTAATCTATAAATACTCCCAGAAGTAGTTTCTATTGTATCCCCTTGAAAATTAACTATTGCTGTAGTTGTTATTAATGAACCATCTGGAAATCTTGTGTCTTTATAAACTTTCCCTATTGCGTAAGTCATTTCCTTATCATGTGTTCTTGAATACCTTTTATATAATCTGTAATTATCCAGTGTTTTTAATTCTGTACCCATTTTTATTTTCCTCCGTAGTTTTTATTCTTAATCTTAATTATCAAGTTCATCTAAGTCTAAATATTCAAAATATACCTTGTCAATTAGTACATTATGACTTTTCTGATATTCTTCAAATTTTTCCTCACAGTAAGCCTGTATTGAATTATCACTACATTCTGCCGTACTGTTTAAAAATAATTCTGCTGCATTAGGTCTTTTATCTTCATCTAACAAATAAAAGAATGTTTTAACTTCACCGTCCATTGATGCACTTAATACAAATAATCTTTTTGTTTCCATGGTTTCCCCCTCCCCCTTATAATTTAAAAGTATTTTGAAAAATCTAAACTTTCTAACCTTGTTTTAATATCTTTAGGTATATAATCATATGCATGTTTAACATCTTTTATTGAATATTTTAAGAAATAATCCACTGACATTAAACCCATGTTTCCTAATCTTTCTAAGTCACTTATTATTATATCTTCAGTTTCTTCTTTGTTTCCTCTCAATATTTCATCCATACATTCGTAAATTCTATCTATTAAGTCAGCTGCTTTTACTATTCTACTTTCTATTGTTTTTAGTTCAGCTAATTCTTTGTGTAACTCTATGTAACTTGTTCCCCAACTCTGAGGAATTGTATTTACTATGTGACTTTCAAATATGTTTCT
>Ga0209100_1001148_pt1 | contig 18939 bp, 17 predicted proteins | sample lystaG_FD_185480 | JGI IMG/M metagenome (GOLD analysis project Ga0209100, IMG submission 185480) | Glacier valley bacterial and archeal communities from Borup Fiord, Nunavut, Canada, to study Microbial Dark Matter (Phase II) -... | ecosystem: Environmental > Aquatic > Freshwater > Ice > Glacier ...
CCACTTCGATAATGTTCTACGATTTCTACTTTAAACTCATTACTATACTTATTTGTTCGTCCCAAAGAAAAACCCCTCCTTTCGACTTTGCTTTATTTGCATTGTCTACTTTAGAGGGATCTTATCAAGTACCGAAGTTAGAATAGTTTTATACATTCTACTGAATCTGTGAGTTCATAACAACATGCACATATACAAACATTACATCCAATCTTTGGCTTTAACTAATAGATAAAAATCGGATTTGTAGATAATGCACTACTGGGCAAGTTGTTCAAGTTTGACTTTCCCCATATCATATATTTGGGGTCACTACTAGCATACCTAAAGGGAACATTAGCAGTCCCGTATACAATTCTTGACGAAATGTATACAGTTGCATTTGGAATAGATCCGGTTGGGATTATCATACATCTAGCATAGTATTTATTCATGTTCTCAGTAACATTAAAAACATGCCAGGCGCTTCTATAGTAAGGTGCCCAATAATTATTTGCGCCTACTGGCGAAGCGGTTCCTGTTAAGTTAATTGTTACTGTGGAAACAGTATAACCAATTTTTGTCGAGATTAATGAATTGATAAGTTTGGATGGTGTCTTGAGACTAACAGATACGCTAAAAGAGGTCGATTTTGAATAACCAGATAAAACAATGTAAGTAGCTCCCCGCTGCAAATATTTCGTTGGTGAGTACTTATAATATGTTGAATATAGGTTTTTCCCAGTATCAACTGCAGACACCAGTTTTGGAACTTCAAAATACACCATTTGTCCCGGTTTTCCGATACATGCATTAAAGTAGCTTGCTGAGGCGAGTGAATCATAATGATATTTGGAAATAGTAGTAGCGGAAATATTTAAAACTGAGCCAAATAGTAAACAAATTGATAATACAAACATTGTAATTCTTTTCATTTATTGGCCCTCCCTTAATAAAATAATATCACTTGAATTATTCAATCACAATCTTTTCTTCTGTATTTTAAGTTATATTTGCTAAAAACATTAAAATTGTTATTGAATAGTGTTTCTATCTATATAGAGAGGATTTTCAGCACTTATATACAAATCTAATTAGAGTTATTTTCATCACTCCCATGACGTTATTTTACATCCATGTTCGAGAATCAGAAATATTTCTGGCAATCAAATTCAGAAATTAATGGCAGATTCTTTCAAAATAGGATTCTTTGATAAACCATTACTAATTAACAGTTTCTTATAATATAACCCTAAGATAATATTACATGCCGGAAAATGTTGTTATAGATGATAAACAAAGGGTTTGAAGCACGAAAAAGGGATCGATACTTTTTGAGAAATGGACCCCAGTATTTGTTTCACTATTCTAGTTTTTTATTTTAGGGTTCTATTCTATATATCATTGGATTTATCTTCAGAGATTACTCCACAATTATTTTGAATATGATACATTTCCGGTTGTAAAACAGAACCAATCTATTCAGATTAAAATATTTTATTCTTCACTTGAACTATCCCACCTCAATGTAATTATTTCTTTTTATAATAATTATTATACCCATCATCCAGCAGGAAATATTCCATATTAGTGCTTTCTTTGATCACAACACATGATGTTTCATCATCAACATAAACTAAATAAAGATCATTGATTGTAGGAGCAGTATTACTTATACATTCTTCACCAGGTGTCCATTTAATTGCAATACTCCAATCTGAATCCTGTTTTGCGAGCATTTGTGCAATAATTGTGTTATTGACATCTACACTCTTTATAAGATAATTGAATTCACCACCCTCCCATAGTCCAAGGATTTTCCAAACAGTATTAACATTATAAATTTTTTCTATTGTGCTAAATTCCCAAATACCTAACTCTTTATTAAAAACGTATTCTAAATTGATCTTTGCTGAAAACTCAAAAAAAGGTGATTTCTTAACAACATCTACTGTAACAATATCAGTAAAATTGACTAGACTTGTAGTATGTCCTGATATTTTAGCAGTATCTACATTATTAACCATAACAGCTATCTTACCTCGTCCAAATCCTTTTACCGTTAAGTCTTCGATGATTAAATCATCACTAGCACCCTTAAGAGGTGAAAGAATCTTATCTGTTTCATCTAGGTCTACTTTATCAAGAACCCAACCACCTTTATCATAAAAATTAAATGTTAGTTTTGCTTTCTGGATTGTCATTATATTCGAATTACTACATTTAACTGTAATAAAAACAAGATCATTCTTATCTTTTTTGTTAGTTTGTCTTTTTTCAAGTATTATTGAATCAACTATTTCCTTATTTTTAGTAAAGTCTGTAAATGTCTTTAGGTCGTTCAAAATTTCTGTCTCATTTTTTACTTTTGAGATAGTATCACATCCAACTAGAAATATCGATAAAAAAAGATTACTATAACTAAAACTATGCTTCTGGATTTCATTTATATTGCCACCCCTTTAAAAATATAATACTGGATATTCAAATCACATCAACACACTATATATGTATTTTTCAGGCATTTATATATCATACTTCCTCTGTGCGAATTATTACATGTCTTCCTTGTTTTTAGTAAACTATTGCAGGATTTTCCACTTTCAAAGTATGATACTTGGAAAAAGGTGATTGACATTTACAGGTTCTCTTCTCAATATGTTTCCAATACCTGGGTGGCGCTCATTGTGTATATTCACTTACGCAGCCACTGTACAATATTCAGATATTGTTGTGAATAATGTAAAAATAGCGCAATATAACCCTAAGGAAATATTACATGCTGGAAAAGTGCGTTATAGCCTTTAAATAAAGAGTTTTGAGCACAAAAATTAGTTAATAAAAAGCAAGAGTGATTTTTATTAACTAATTTTTATGGAGCAGGTTTATTTTAATTTTAAATAGCGATATTTTTTTGATTTGTATAGTCAATGTATAGTCAGAGCGAAAAAAAAGCCCTTAAACAGGGCGTTAAATGCACTTGGAGCAGGTGAGGGGAATCGAACCCCCGTATCAACCTTGGCAAGGTCGTGTTCTACCATTGAACTACACCTGCAAAAATAATGGCGGTCCAGACGAGGATCGAACTCGCGATCTCCTCCGTGACAGGGAGGCATGTTAACCACTACACCACTGGACCACATTGTTATAAAATAGATTGGCGGGGAAGGAGGGATTTGAACCCTCGCGCCGGTTACCCGACCTATACCCTTAGCAGGGGCACCTCTTCAACCACTTGAGTACTTCCCCAGGGTCTTCAATTTCAGCGCTACTTTATGTTATCATAGGACCCTGCTTTTCGCAAGTACTTTTATAAAAAAAATGACAGCAGTTGCTGCCATTTTCGAAATTAAGATTTCTTATTCGATTGTGAATCCTGCTTCTCTGATGACTGTTTTGGCTGTATAAACCAAATCGTTGCCACCTTCGATAACAACACATTTATTGGCCAAATTGACTTCAAATTCAATTCGCGTTTCTTTCAGTGCTTCTTTAAGTTTTGCAACTCCCGAGTCATCCGAAAGATCTCGTACAAAGATGATGTTTTTCATGATTTCGGCCCCTTTCCGGTCGTTATTCCTTCGCCATCTCCAAAGCTATTTTCATCATATTAACAAAAGAGGTTTGACGTTCTTCCGCTGTCGTTACTTCATGCGTTACCAATGAATCGGATATGGTCACTAAACAAGCGGCTCTCTTCTTCAGATAACGGGCATTCGCAAATAAGGCAAATGATTCCATTTCAACGGCTACACAATGATGGTCGCGGTTGATCTCTTGAAATGTGACGGCAGTATCACCGTGATAAAAAACATCACTGGAATGAATGCACCCTTTGATGACGGGAATGTTCAGATGCTTGGCTGCGGCTTCGAGTTTAGCCGTCAGTTCGGCATCCGGTAATTGGATCTCTTCCGTGTAACCATAAGCTGTTTTCGCAAATGAGGATTCGCTGTAAGCACTGTCGCTGAGAACGACATCATAGAGATTTGCCTCTTTTGTATAAGAGCCGGCTGAACCGATACGGATGATGTTTTCGACTCCGTACATAGCATAGAGTTCATATGAATAGATGCCGATGCTTGGCATACCCATTCCCGAACCCATGACTGAGATCGGATCACCTTGATAGGTTCCTGTATAGCCATACATGCCTCGTACATCATTGAATTGAACAACGTTTTCTAAAAATGTTTCTGCGATCATTTTCGCTCTGAGCGGATCGCCCGGCATTAAGACTGTTTTAGCGATCTGACCTGAAGTCGCTTTGTTATGTGGTGTTGACATGGTAAATCTCCTTATAGGAGTATTATATCACATTCATTGACTGAGCCTCCATATCGAATCAGTGTTCAGATGAATGAAATTTCATAAAAAAGACGGAATTTTCTCCGTCTTGTCTTTTAGCGTTTACTGCCTTTGCTTCCGCCTGATTTGTAGGTGGAAAGAAGATTGGTCGAATATGAGAAGATCATACGTTCTCTTCTGCGTTGACGATCGACAGCCTGTTTCACCAACAGATCCATCAGAACAGGAAACTTGATTCCGCTGGCTTCCCAGAGATAAAAGGAAAGTGATCCGGGGTTTGTATTGATTTCGTTGACATAGACTTTCTCAGTATCCGCATCCATCAGGAAATCGATTCTGGAGACTCCTGAGGCACCCAGTTCGCGGAAAGTTTCTACTGCCAGGTTCTGAATGGCTGATGTCATTTCAGCGCTTAACGGCGCCGGAATACTGCGTGTTGTGGAGGCCATTCCTTTGGAAGGACCTTTTTTACCGCCTTGATATTTATTTTGATACGACAGGATCTCATCGGACTTGCCGACTTCTTCCAACGTCGATGCTTTTACTTCTTTTTCGTACCCCAATACCGAACAGTTGATCTCACGCAGATTCGTAACTGCTTTCTCTACGACGATCTTATTATCGTATTGACCGGCTTCTTTAATGGCTTCATTGAGTTCTCGGATATTTTTAGCCACGGTGATCCCGACGGAAGAGCCTAAGTTGGCGGGTTTGATAACGAGAGGATAACCGATCTTATCAGCTTTGGCCTCGATTTCTTCTTGGCGTTGCGGAAGATCATAAAAATAGAACCAGAACCAGTCGACGATCGGTATTCCGCTGTTTTGCAGAACATGTTTCATCAATACCTTATCCTGACCGACCGCACCGGCCATAACATCGCAACCGCTGTAAGGTATCCCAATCATCTCAAGAAAACCTTGCACCGTACCATCTTCGCAATGTGTTCCGTGAACGACCGGAATCACGATGTCCACTTCTTGGTCTTTATTGGCGAACAGTTTCTTCTCGATCGGAATGATCATGAATTTTTGTTTCACTCTTACTAAACTGACTTGAGGAAGGTTTTTTTCCAGCGCATCAAGATCACGATACATATCCATGTCGCGCAGTTTCGGTGAACTGTACAAGCGATGTGTTTTACTGATATAGAGCGGAACTACTTCATACTTTTCTTCATCAAGTGCCGCCATCGCTTGCGACGCAGAAATAACACTGACTTCGTGTTCGACGGAATCACCGCCGAATAAAACTCCGATTTTCAATTTCATGATTTTCCTCCTAGTCAAACACGACATCTGATTCGCGTTTGTATACTTTTACTGCCTGCATGATTTCCGAAAATGTTGATTTACGTGATAACGGCGGCAGTGCATCCAACGGGAAAAAACCGACATCCGTTGTTTCGTGATTCGTGGCCAATTCACCTGAAATGACGATACCGCTGTAATAATGGACATATTCGGAGACAAGTGTTTTATAATCTTTATATTTCTCGCGTTGCAAAACAGCCAATATGCGATCAATCTTTACATAAAGACCGGTTTCTTGACGTACTTCTTTTTGCGCATTTTCACTGGATGATTCGAACACATCACACCATCCGCCCGGTACCGACCAGAATCCGCTGTCTCGCTCCTGTACCATCAATAACTCGTTTTTATCATTGAAAACCAGGATCCTGACCGATGTGCTGGGCGTCGGATAGATATCTCGTTCATAGATATTGCCGTTATAATCGCTGTTTTCCGTAGAGTTCAGCATTTCGACCGTCAGTTTTTCCAGATCTTCATAATTTTCTAATGCATAGGGATCTTTACTGTATTTGATTCCGATTCGACTGATACTCAATACTTTACTCGCAAATTGTTCCCAATCCATGATCATCGCCTGCCTTCTGTATTATTATACTCGAATTATGTGTCGGGTTAAACAAAAAACCGCTTACTCAGCGGTTGAATGCATCAGGCAAATCATTTTCCAACAAGATCGTATCTTCGCGGGTAGCGTATTTATAAACTAAATCAAACGCTTCTTTGACGGTCGCAACGCTCATTACATTATTCATATTGAAACCGCTGGCCTCAAGTCCTTCACGGATCGGTTTGGTTTGTTTCGGCCCGACAAGTATAACGGTATCCGCACATCCGACCATGTACGTTCCGAATAGACGATTCAATTCATCTTCGCGTTCCCCAAGATCGATCATCCCGGGTGTGACGATGAAACGTTGATTCGGCATCATCTTTAAAACTTCAAGTGACATCTTGGAACCTTCTGGATTGGAATTGAAGGCATTATCGATAAAGGTATACCCATTGATCTTCTTTAACTGAAGTCGGTGTTCCACATAGTTGACCTGACTCACAGCGTGTTGCAATTCACCCCATTCGATTCCCAATTGGCGAGCCAATGCGATCGAAGCCAGAATATTGGCGATGTTGTGTTTACCTAGCAGCCGTGTCGTAAATTCATAAAGACCTTCCGTACAAATCAAATTAAAACTGGACCCGGCCGGCGAATAACGAATATCGACGGCTTGGTAATCGACATCATCCCGATCGATCCCATACCAAACGATACGACAATTATTGCGGATCGAATAATCGCGAATATATTTATTATCGCGGTTGAGGACTCCGATTCCCGATAACGGCAGATTTTCGACCATTTTCATTTTTTCTTTGATGATGTTGTCGATCGACTTAAATGTATTTAAATGCTGAGGTCCGACCGATGTGACGATACCGTACTGCGGTTGAACGAATTTAGTCAAATAGTCGATCTCGCCTACTTTATCGGCACCCATCTCGGCAATAAAAACCTGATGAACGGCTTTAAGGTGTTCGCGAATCGTGATGGTGATCCCCATCGGTGTATTATAGGAAGCCGGTGTACTCAACACATAGAATCGCTCAGACAATATCTCATTGAGAATATTCTTGCTGGAAGTCTTACCGTAACTGCCGGTAATACCGATTTTGATCAGCTGCGGATATTGTTTCAAAATCTTACGTGCCAAGTAAATGTAATAGTGTTTGATCGTATCTTCAAACGGCGCAGTGATCATCGCTACCGCCACCATCATAAACCAATTAGATACATAGAGCACCGGTGTAAGTGCCCCGCTCCATTGCCAAGGCAATTGCGAAGCGAGTATCCCGATCAGACTCAAATCAAGAACAGCCATGGCGGCGATCTGACGTTTTACGCGTGTAGTGACGACCAATACTTTGATATACTTATGTTTTTTTTCGGTTTGTAATAAATAAGCACACGCGATACCAAGCATGATCAACGTAATCAAGATTGTGATAAAGTTGGTCTTAAAATAAGAAATGGCTAACCAAGGAGCTGCAACAAGCAGCCAAAGAAATGCGTTTGACGCATTTTCGTTCGCTCTGCCGCTTACCCACGGCCAATAGCGTCTGAGTTCGTAGCGATTCTGTTGAAACATATGCAAAGCATGTTTTCCCGGTACGATAACAAGAATCAGCCATTCAACAAACAAGATCGGTCGACTGACCGCATAAAATAACTCACTCATGAATGTACCTCATCTTCTTTCAGAAACGCATCGACGATACAATTGAAACGGTCGATCTGATGCCAATACGCAAAATGATCGTCCCCATCAAACAGCACAAGTCCGGCATCCGGAAATTCTTTTTCCATGATCCTTCCCATCCATAATGGGGTCGCTTCATCTTTATCGCCCCATATCAGTAAAACAGGGATCTTGATCAGCGGAAGCAACGGACGCAGATCTTCATTGACGATCTTCACAAAGGAAGATCGCATAACACCGTTTGCTGATTTATAATCAGTGCTTCCGAAATGTTTTTTCAATGATTCTTCGTAGTGAACGAATGGACGTAACTTGACCAGTCGTTTCAATGTCTTGTAGGTATATACGCGACTGTAATACGCGATTCCGCGTTTGGGTCGTAGTCCTGCAGCACCGGTAAGAATCAACTTGTATGTCGGATATATGGACGCATACATGATCGCAACGCGAGCCCCGAATGAATGAGCGATCAGGATCGGTTCCGAGATTTCCAACTGAACGCAAAGGTGACGCAAAAATTCAGTATATTCTTTGACACCCCACGGTTCAGCAGGCAACGCACTGTCACCGAAACCGGGAAAATCGATATTGGTCACACGAAAACGATTGGAGAAGTGTTCTTGAATCGGAGCCATCATGACTCTGTTCTGTCCCCAACCGTGCAGCAAAACGACATCTCTGCCTTTTCCTGTTTGTGTATAGTGAATGGTTAGCGCATTTAAATCAAGTTTAGACATACGGCCTCCCGACTTTAGACGTCTATAAATTCGCTGATGTACTCGACTGTCACCGATCAGGCAGTTTCAACTTTGGCATCACTGTTTTTCTTTTTACTTTTCTCAACTTTTTCCGGCTTGACTTTGATCGTAAACAACACTCCGCCATTGATGTTTTCGGCTTTGATCGTACAACCATACCCGTTAACAACACGATACACGATGGCCAGACCCATACCAAACTGGCCTTCCGTTCCTTTTTCATAAGGTTTGAAAAGCTTGGTGATACGGTCATCGTCCAAAGTGGGGCCATCATTATAGACAGATAATTCATCTTTATTCAGTTTGATGACAACCACTGACTTAGCATAACGCAAAGCGTTATCCAACAGGTTTTCGATCACTACACGCCACGGCTCTTCACTGCCTGTATAACTGCAAGAGGTCAATTCAGTACTCAACTTGATCTCAGGACGAATGACTTTCAGCGATTGTAATACTTTTTCGGCTACATATTTCATATCGATCCTGGCGTTCGGTTTGTCTTCACCCACCAAATAACCGACACGATTCAGAAGCAGCAGACTGTGAACTTTCTTTTCCAATCGATTCGCATGTTCGATGATGACATCAACGCTTTTTTCCAAGGTTTCATAAGGATAGATTCCGTCTTTAATACTTTCACCGTATGATTTGATCGTTGCGATCGGTGTTTTTAAATCATGCGAAATGTTCTGTACCATTTCTTCTTTTAATTGTTCCTGGCGTTTTAACTCTTCATTCATACGCACCAATGCGGTCGCAACTTCACCGATCTCATCATTTCGATCGATCTTCAATTCGGCTTTTTCACCGCGGCGGATCTTTTCAATGTACGTTTGGATCTGATTCAACGGATGGATCAGATAACCGACCCAAACCATCAGTAACATAAACAAGAAACTTACGACGATCAACATGATATTGACCACACTGTTCAACAGTGCATTTTTGAATTGATCCATATATGAGTTGCTGATCAGACTCACCACGCGCGCATCAGAGTTGATGATCGTGATCGTATACAACATTTTTGATTTGATTGAATACGTCACATAGTTTTTGGTTTCGATCGTTTGTTCAGTCGTGTTCTTTATCAGTTCAGCCTGCAATTCGGTATTTAAAGTTGTTGTAGCGTTGGTAAGAGGTGTTTTAAGCGGATCCGTAAAATAGATGATGTGAATAACATTGGGATCGTTAGCTCCGTACAGCGCATTGGTAAACACATTGCTCCGATAGTTATAGATCACGTTATCCTGTGTACGCTGAACGATCCCGTACATTTGAACCTTCACAAAGGCATCAATGTTACCGGATAGAAAAATATAGAGAAAGATGCAGAACATCGCAATAAAAGCCAGAACCACGCTCATCAGTTGCTGGGTCAGCGACATTTCACGCAACAGCTTATTAAATCTTCGCATTATCCCAACCTGTAACCGAAACCGTAGATCGTATGGATATTCAGATCAGCCATCTTACGACGTAAACGCCGTAACGTATCATCGACAACTCGATCGCTGCCGTAGTAATTCAGTTCCCATACTTTCTTCAGAATCTGTTCACGTGAAAAGGCGGTACCGCGGTTCTTCACAAATAACATCAGCAGATCAAACTCCTTGGTCGTCAATTCGAGTTCGCCTTCCGCATTGAATACTTTGCGTTGTTCTTCATCGATTTCATAACCGTCAACGTTGATGCGCTGATTTTCATCCTTATAAACTCGACGAATGATATTATTGATGCGAAGAACGAGTTCCTTCGGGGAGAATGGTTTTGTAATATAGTCATCGCTGCCTTTTTCAAGACCGATGATACGATCGAATTCTTTATCGCGTGCGGACATAAAAATAACAGGAACATTGCGCGACTGTTGACGGATCTCTTCGATCAGATCGAAACCGCTCTTATCATCCAGCATTATATCCAATATCCAAAGATGAACATCATCATCCGATAAATATAGGGCTGCTTGTTCGTAGGTCAGGTAGGATCTTACTTCATACCCTTCTTTTTCAAGGTATCGTTTAACCAGTTCATTTAAGTCTTTTTCATCTTCGACTACACAAATAACACGTTTCACTGCGATCACCTCTTTCATCTATTCTAACAAAAATAACACATAATTAGTAGTGCAACCTGTTTTAGTTACGGTTTATCCCGTGAAGTTAAAAACGATCCGTCATTTCGACAGACCGTTTATGGATCATAACCCTTTTGTTTCAATCAGTTTAACAACTTTTTCTACATAATGTGCGCAAAGTTCATCGGTTTTAGCTTCGACCATAACGCGAACCAACGGCTCGGTACCTGACGGTCGAACTAAAATTCTGCCTTCACCGTGAAGTTCTTCTTGGATTTCTTGCGCGATTCGCAATATATCTTCATCAACCAGTGCTTTTTTCTTGTCGTGAACACGAACGTTTTTCAATAACTGCGGGTAAATAAAGAGCTCTTCGGTGATCTTACCGATCGGCAGATTTCTTGCGATCATCACTTCCAACAGTTTCATGGCTGTCAGAAGACCGTCACCTGTCGTCGCATGTTGTTTAAAGATGATATGTCCGGATTGTTCTCCGCCCAATTGATAATCATGAGTGACCATACAGTCATAGACATATTTATCACCGACTTGCGTTTGTTCAGTGATGATTCCGTACTTCTGAAAGGCTTTATACAGACCCAGATTCGCCATCACGGTTGTAACGATCGTATCATATTTCAACGTACCGACTTCCTTCATATGCAAACCGCATGCGAAGATCGTTTTATCGCCATCCACTAATTCACCGTTCTCATCAACGGCGATCAGTCGATCCGCATCACCGTCAAACGCAAAACCAATATCGCATTTGTTGTCGATCACGAATTTCTGCAGACTTGCAGGATGCGTAGATCCGCATTTCGTATTGATATTCAGCCCATCCGGTTCACTGTGCATCAGCGCACACTTGGCACCCATGGATGTCAGCACTTCATAAGCGGATGTCGTCGCTGAACCGTTGGCGGTATCCAACGCAATATACAAACCATTCAGATCCATATCAAATAGGTTCTTTAAATGATTTTTATAGAGTGTCAATCCTTCCGGATACAGGATTACTTTACCGATTTCGGTGTCCTCCGCAAGTGGAAGAACACTCTTATTATCGATATAATCTTCGATCAACCCTTCTAACTCAGCACTGATCTTGACCCCTTGGTGATTGAATACTTTGATACCGTTATCGTAATATGGATTGTGACTGGCGGAGATCATAACACCGCAGTCAAAATCATCTAATCCGGTCAGAAAAGCCACGGCCGGTGTCGGAACAACTTTCAACGTATACACATCACAACCCGAAGCACTGGCCCCGGCCGCAACAGCGGCTTCAAACATACTTGATGATAAGCGTGTATCCATGCCGATCAAAATCTTGCCGCGTTTCTCTTTCGAAAAATAGTAGCCCAAATATCGACCGACTTTAAATGCGGTTTCCACGTTCAGCGATTCATTAGCTTTTCCGCGAATACCGTCAGTTCCGAAGTATCTTCCCATAGTTCCTCCTATTTAATGACATTGATTGAAATTGTCTGTCTCTCCAACGTATATGAAACCAAATTATTACTTCCCGAGACATAGAGAGGAACTGTCTGAACACCGAGTTTGACATTAGCCATATCGATGTAAACAGAAATATTCTCTGCGGTTATCGAATCCACATTCTTCTGTGTTCCGAAAAGTGTAACTTTTGCGTAAGCTGTCGAATTATCCGTCAGCGTAAATCGATATCCGTTATCATTGTTGCGATAATCGATCGTAATATTTTCAAGTATTTTCGAAACACCTGCTGCAACTGTGATCTGCATATTGACGCGGGTCACACTGGACTTTTTGACACCGGACGGCAAGGTGATTTCAGCAACCAGACTTTTATTTCCGGTCAGTGTTGTCGCATTGATCGGAACCTGTATTTCGTTGATTGCGTTTAGGATTGTTTCACTGCCATACAATGTAACTGAGGTATGATCCAGAGCAATCGAATCAATAGCTAACCCACCCGGAACCTCACCCGTAGGTACGACTACGACCGGAACTGATTTATTCGGTGAACTGACATTCACAGTCACTTTCACTGTCGCCGGAATAACATCCACTGCGAGGCGATTACCCTTTTGATCATAAGCAACGATCGTCGCTTCCTGCGTGAAGTTCTTATCTACACCGGTCACATCGATCAACGCTTTTACGTAACCGATGCTTTCGAGTGTCGACTGTGAAGCACGAATAATAACTTCGGAAGCGTCCATTACCGGCTCGTTGAGGATAAATGTCTGATTCATCTTATCCGTATTTACAAATTCATAACCCAGACTGAATCTTTGTGATATTTTCTTTTTGATCGTAACAACGGCTGTCGAAGGTGTCAACGCAACATCCACACGGGACGAAAAATTAGTAGCGGTCAACGTTACTTCATGGGTACCTTCCAATAATCCGGTCAGATCAGCCACGACCGAATATGCTTTTTGTGTCTGTATTAAAGTGATATCCGAAAGTTCACCGACAATATAAGCATTGACGGTTTCCGGAATTCCGGAAATTTCGTATACTTCATCATTTGCGACAACATTGACAGGGATGTTCTTAATGACATCCCCGGATGAGGTTGCTGTTTTGAAAATTGCCTGTCCTGAACCGTAATTTACGGTGATATACAACAGAATGGCCAAAAACAACGAAACGATCTTCCCAAAACGAGCATTGAACAATACTTTATCAAACCAAGCACTAAACCAACGGATCGTACGCATGACCGCATTTTCGATATTAGCGTAAGTGCGGGCAACTTTTTGACTTTGACCGGCAATACGTTTAGCTAAATCAAGTTTTTCTTCATTTGGCTTATTTACGTCTTTTTTCTTCGCTGCCATTATTGTTTACCTCCTTTATTCTGATCATCTTCGGATGTAAACAAGGTATCAGAATCGGGAACTTCATCAACATTTGCGTTGTTTACTGCTTTGGATTTACTTGGTTTCGCAACCTTTACTTTTACCGCTGCCCCTGTCATCTTTTCTTCAACATCTGTCTCTTCTTTTGTAACTTCGGCTTCGGCTATGACTTCTGCTTGTAATGTATCAGCCTCTTCTTTTACCATTTTCTCGTAAGCAGGGAATTCGGATGCTAAATTGATATCCGCAGCTACACTGTTTTCGAGTTTGATATCAGCAGGTTCGGTTTCTTTTTTAACAATCGGAAGTTCAGTTGTCTGAGTCGGTTTCGATCCGTTCGATTTTTTAGGTTTTTCTTTACGTTTGAAGAATTGTTTTAAACCCGATGTTTTGGCCTTGATCACGATAGCTTCAGGCACGATCTTAACGGTTTCATCTGGTACAGTGATCGGTTTAATGGCAACCGGCTTAGGTGATTTGAACAAATCTTTCGTAATACTGCGAAATTCACGAACTTCGGTTTCCTCATGAAGAATAATTTTCTCAAGATAATTACGCAGCGTTTCCTCTGTCATCGTAGTCAATTTTCCTTCTTCCGCAATCGAAACGCGGCCGGACTCTTCAGAGACCACGATCGTGATCGAATCGGTGATTTCACTGATACCGATAGCAGCGCGATGACGGGCTCCGTAACGGGTCGGAAGATCCAGATTGGTCGGAGGAAAATAAGCAGAAGCACAAGCAATACGATCACCTTGAATGATGACAGCTCCGTCATGCAACGGTGTTGACGTAACAAAAATCGATGTCAGTAATTCAGACGTGACGATCGAATTGAGCAATGTTCCGGTTTTTATATAGTCGGACAATGAATGTCCTTGTTCTAACGTTATTAAAGCACCTGTCTGAGATTCGGAAAGCTGCATCGTCGCATGGACCAATGTATCCAAGAGTTTAGCGCGTTCATTTCCTGAAAGCGTTGAAATTCTGGAAAATATCGTACTTTTACCCAATTTTTCAAGTAAAGCTCTGATTTCAGGCTGAAATATTATAATGACAGCTAAGAATCCCCACGTAACAAAGATTCCGGCTAACCAGGCAACCGTCGTTAGGCCGAAGAAACTGGCACTTGCTTTGATCAGCAAAATCAGCACGATACCCTTGAAAATTTGGGTCGTACGAGAATTGTTTCGGACGATTTTAATCGTATAGTATAGCAGTATCCACAGGATCAGAATATCAAATACCATTCTGAGCAACTGGACAATTGTTTGTATAGCCGTATAACTGATCATGAATAGTCCTCCTTAACTTTGTAATTATACCATAATAGTTGATCTTCTATCCACCGAACCCGTTCATGAGCCAGTCCTGGATGAAATCAATTATCACACTTCGTTGCTTTTCAGCACTGATCGTGGCACCGAAATCATCTGCTTGCAGACCATAACTTCCGAACTGAGAATGGTTTGCTCCTTCAATAATGTAAAACTCAGTCGAACTTGGAAAGTTCTTCTTTTTCTGGACAAATTCACTTGCAGTCATCACATTATCCTGAGATCCTTGGATGCTAAGCGTCGGTAATGTCGATTTTGATAGATTCTTAGACGGATATGCTCCCAACATGACCATTCCTTTGATTCTTGTATCAGAAGCAGCGAGACTCGAACCCATCGCTCCGCCTAACGAATGACCGATCAATATCCAATCGTCATGTACATATTTATTCATGACACTTTTCCCGGCATTTGAATTCAGCACGGCTAAATTAAACGGAAATTTGACGATGAATACAGATTGATTCAAGCGAAGTGCGATTTCTCTGGCTAACGGTAAATAAGCTGCCGGATTGATCTGAGCACCCGGATAGATCAAGACTCCCAATGTTCCGTTATCCGTCAAAGGCTCGACTTCGATTCCCTGGGAAATAGACGTCACTTTTACATCAGTTGCCTGCCATACTGCTTTCGCTTCGACACTGGCAGGATATTCTCGTCCTAAATAAATAAAACCGGCAAATATAAGTATCGCTATCAACATAGCGTAAAAGAACACTCTTGGACGTCTTTTTTTCATTGTATCACCCGAAAAATAGCGTACCATGAAAATTCTTTTTTTGCACGAAATATTGTATAATCCGAACGATGAACAGTGTTGCTATTTCACCCTTCTTTGAGTACAATTAACAAAGAAAGCAGGTCATTATGGAAACTCACATCACTAAAATCGATCTTGAAAATAAAGAAATTTGGCTTATCGGTACAGCTCATGTTTCCAATGCTTCCGCAGAAGAAGTCAGACAATTACTGCAAGAAATCAAACCGGACGCCGTCGCCATCGAATTGGATGATGGCCGATATAAAACGATGACCGAAGGTGCCGATTGGCAAAAGACCGATATCGTTCAAGTCATAAAAAGCAAACGCGTCGGTTTCCTGTTGGCAAATATTATTTTATCTTCCTATCAACAACGTTTGGCTAAACAGTTGAATGTTCAAGTCGGAAGTGAGATGAGTACTGCCATTACCGAAGCGAAAGCGATCGATGCCAAAATCTTATGTATCGATCGAAATATCCAAACAACATTCACACGTATCTGGCGCTCGATGCGAGGTTGGGATAAATTTAAAATGGCGATTGCCTTGGTCAGTTCGATCTTCGAAGACGAAAAGATCAGTGAAGCAGAAATCGAGGAATTGAAACAAGGTGATATGATTCAAGCTGCACTTCATGAAGTTGGCTCAAAATTTCCTCGAATAGCGGAAGTACTGATCAATGAACGTGATCAAGTCATGGCTTATAAATTAAAAAATGCCGATAACGCGCGTATTGTTGCTGTTGTCGGAGCTGCTCATGTTCCCGGCATCACAAAACACATTCAGTCGATTACCTCTATCGATCTATTATTGGAGGTACCCCAAAAATCGAAATCATCAGTCGTGATTTCTTGGGTATTCCCAATTGCTCTTGTCGCATTACTGCTTGTCAGTATGATGAAAGTTCCCGGAATGGCATTAAACACCGTTTTGAAATTCATCTTGATCAACGGAAGTTTCGCCGCTGTCGGCACCGCTTTGGCGCTTGGACATCCATTGAGTATCATCACCGCATTCGTGATGGCTCCCGTCGGTGCACTCAGCCCCGTTCTTGCGACCGGTTGGTTTGCCGGGTTGATGGAGGCTTATATCCATAAACCGAAAGTCGAAGACTTCATGGCACTTCAGACAGATGCAGCTTCATTAAAAGGTTTCTGGCGCAATCGAGTGATTCGAATTTTGCTGGTTGTTGTATTGGCGAATTTGTTTTCCACGATCGGTACCCTCACGTTATCTGCTAACCTCATTCAAAATCTGTTTAAATAAAGAAAGCGAACTGTTCAAAACAGTTCGCTTTCTTTTGATTCTCAACTATTTAGCTAAGTGCAGGATCTCGACTACATCATCACGAGTCAATTTTTGGAACTGACCGATCGTTGTTGAGGAACTCTGATCATAGATCTTACTTGCCATCTCCAGTATGTCTTCTTCACTGACATTCAAGTTTTCAAACGTTACATCCAAGCCCAATGATCTAAAGAAATTTTCAAGTTTGGAAATACCTGCCAGTGCGATTTCTTCAGGTTCATGTTCATCCATTTCAAGGCCGAATACGCGTGACGCAAACATAACAAAGCGTGCTATATCCGTTTTATAGACATATTTCATCCAAGCCGGAAACAGGATTGCTAAACCGGCTCCGTGAGCGATATCATATTTAGCACTCAATTCATGTTCGATATTATGGCTTGCCCAATCACCGATACGACCGACTCCGAACAGATTATTATGAGCCAATGTTCCCGCAAGCGCGATTTCTGCCCTAGCATCATAATTATACGGATTCTTCATCACTTTGATTCCTTGAACCAGTATTGTTTTCAATGATGCTTCGATCAGGCGATCCGTCAGGTCTGTATGACGAGTGGGAGAAAAGTAACGTTCCATCAAATGAGCAGCCATATCGGTGATACCGCATGCTGATTGATAAGGAGGCAAACTCATATGCAGTACGGGATTGATGATCGCAAAGCGCGGAATCAGCACCTCGCCGCCGGCTGAACGTTTATATCCGCCGATTTCATTGGTAATGACACAACTGTCGGAAGTCTCACTGCCGGCTGCCGGAAGAGTCAAAATAACCCCGATGGGTAATGCTTCGGTAACCGTTTTACCTCCCATGAAATAGGACCACGGATCATCTTTCGCCAGAACCCCAAAAGCAATAGCTTTGGCACTGTCGATAACACTTCCTCCGCCTACAGCTAAAATCATATCGACTTTATGTTTTCGACATAGGTCGATTCCTTGAAGAACCATCGAATATCTTGGATTCGGAACAACACCGCTGAGTTCGACAACTTCGATGCCTGCTTCTTCCAATGAACGGATAACACGGTCATACAGACCGGATGCCTTGACCGATTTTCCACCCATATGAAGCAATACTTTTTTTCCATAAGGCTTTAATGCTTGCCCAACCTGATTTTCGGTATCTTTTCCGAACAGTATTCGAGCTGTATTGATGTAATTGAAATTGTTCATTTTTTGACCGATTTCTTCCAGAGATCTTCCGGATAACTGCCTTCTTGTTTAAAGCGGGCTAGTGCTGCAACAACGTCAGGTTTGTCTTCGCGATAGGTAACCCCAAACCAACGATCTTTCGAAGTCAGTACTTCAACGGTAAAATTATTATCTTTCAAACATTCTCCAACCATCGTCGGCAGGACATGTTCGCATTTTAGCGGATTACTTTCAAAATCACGTTTCAAAAACAACGCAAATCTTTCTTCGGCAGCTTTGAAAATCTTTGGAGTGAATCCCCAGAAATTCATAGAAACCAAACTCTCGTTTGAAAGTTCGATCCATGTGGAACCGTCATCTGTATAACTGGCGGTATCTCCTGTTTTAGCGATTTTCAGACGTTCGGTGATCTCTGCCAATTTTCCGTCTTCAACGACGCAAACACCACGCGATACAGTTCCTGCATCGGTAAGTGTGTTTAATAAGCGGTAACCGATCATCGCATATTCATTATCTTTGACTTTATTCCGTAAGAATTCGTAAATCTGCATAAAAGCATCTCTTCCGTAATAATCATCGGCGTTGATGATCGCAAACGGTTCTTTGACTTGATTGCGACATACCCATAAAGCATGTGTCGTACCCCATGGCTTTTCTCTTCCTTCCGGAACGCTGTATTCCTTCGGGAAATCATGGATATCCTGAAAAATAAATTCTACTTCGATCAACGATTCGATCTTATCCGTCAATGCCTGGCGGAAAGCTTCTTCATGTTCTTTTCGAATGATCAAATATACTTTTTTAAATCCTGCTTGGATCGCATCATAAATAG
>Ga0209100_1001150_pt1 | contig 18926 bp, 17 predicted proteins | sample lystaG_FD_185480 | JGI IMG/M metagenome (GOLD analysis project Ga0209100, IMG submission 185480) | Glacier valley bacterial and archeal communities from Borup Fiord, Nunavut, Canada, to study Microbial Dark Matter (Phase II) -... | ecosystem: Environmental > Aquatic > Freshwater > Ice > Glacier ...
TGGGATACCTTCACTGTCGTGAAGCCCTGCTTTGCTAAATGTGCTGTGTTGTCATGCGTCTCTCCCCTCTCGAGGAGCCTCTTTTGGAGGCGAAAGAAAGTGTACTTCGGATATGGGAGTATGTCAACCCCCTCGCACGTCTGTCCAAAATCTGGACCTCGAGCGCAGCCTTTGAGCGTTAAACTGAAGCCCAATGGACTGGAAATCGTTCAACCCCCTGACCTGGACCCCTGAGCACTGGGCGAGTCCTGTACCCTTCGGACTTGGTGAGCAGCGCCCCAACAACTACCTCGAGATGACCCGCGCCATGTGGGAGAGCCGCGACAACCTCGAGTACGCCTGGAAGGTTCTGAACGACGGCGTGTGCGACGGCTGCGCGCTTGGAACGAGTGGCCTCGTGGACTACACGCTCGAGGGGCCGCACCTGTGCAACATCCGTTTGCGGCTGCTGCGCCTGAATACGGTAGGCCAGATGGACACCGAGTTGCTGTGGGACGTGGTGCGGCTCGAGGGCAAAACTAGTGCTGAACTGCGCGAACTGGGCCGCCTGCCGTACCCGATGCTTCGCAAGCGGGGTCAGTCCGGCTTCCGGCCGGTATCGTGGGAAGCCGCACAGAACTTGATGGCGGATAAAATCCGCTCGAGCCGCCCAGAACGGTTAGGCTTTTTTCTGACCTCACGGGGAATGCCCAACGAGGGCTACTACGGGGTGCAAAAAGCGGTGCGGGCAATGGGTACGAATTCGATTGACAATGCCGCGCGGGTCTGTCACGCGCCCTCGACGGTGGCGCTCAAGGAAACGATTGGCGTGGCAGCCACAACGTGCAGTTACACTGACTGGCTCGAGAGCGACCTCATCGTGTTCATCGGCTCGAACGTGGCGACCAATCAGCCGGTGGCGACCAAATACCTGCACTACGCCAAGAAAGCGGGCGCTCGAGTGGTGTGCATCAACCCCTACCAAGAGCCGGGAATGGAGCGCTACTGGGTGCCCAGTTTGCCGGAAAGCGCGCTGTTTGGCACCAAAATAGCCGACGAATTTTTTCAGGTGAACATCGGCGGCGACTCGGCCTTTCTGAGCGGGGCGCTCAAACACCTGCTCGAGCAGAACCTTCAGGACCACGCTTTCATTGAGGCGCACACTGAGGGTTTCGCTGAACTCGAGGCGCATTTAAAGGCGCTCGAGTGGGCCGACCTCGAGCGGGCCTCGGGCACGGCTCGAGCAGCTATGCGGAGCTTCGGTCAGCAGTTGGGCGCGGCTAAAAAAGCTGTAATGGTATGGAGCATGGGCATCACCCAGCACACCTGTGGCGAGGACAACGTGCGCTCAATCGTCAATCTGGCGCTGGCCAAAGGTTTTGTAGGGCGCGACGGCTGCGGTTTGATGCCGATTCGGGGACACTCCGGGGTGCAGGGCGGCGGTGAGATGGGGGCTTATACCACCGCGCTGCCGGGGGGCAAGCCGCTGACCGAGGACAACATTGCAGCGCTCGAGTACGAATACGGATTTGCGCTGCCTCGAGCCAGGGGTCTCAACGCCGTCGAGATGATAGACGCGGCCCACGCGGGTGAACTCGACTTCCTGTTCAGCGCGGGTGGCAACTTTCTCGAGGTGATGCCCGAACCGCGCTACGTGCGTGAAGCGCTCGAGCGGGTACCACTGCGGGTTCACATGGATTTGGTGGTCACACCGCAAATGCTGCTCGAGGGTGAAGGTGACGTATTACTTTTGCCCGCTCAGACCCGCTACGAAATGGAAGGGGGCGTCACCGAGACCTCCACCGAGCGCCGCATCCTGTTCTCACCGCACATTCCCGGACATAAAATAGGCGAGGCGAAGCCCGAATATCAGGTGCTGTTAGAGTTGGCCTGTAGGGTCAAACCCGAACTCAAAAGCAAGCTCGAGTTCAGGGGAACGCCAGCCATGCGCCAGGAAATCGCTCGAGTGGTGCCCTTTTATGCGGGCATCGAAAAGCTTGATAAGAAGGGAGACCAGATTCAGTATGGGGGCCGCCATTTGTGTGCAGATGGGCAGTTTCCCACCTCGAGCGGACGGGGACGTTTCAGCGTGGTTCACCCCTTTGACTCGGCCTTGCAAGCGGGCCAGTTTCGCGTGACTACCCGGCGGGGCAAGCAGTTCAACAGCATGGTTCACGAGCAAAAAGACGCCATCACCGGGGCCTCGAGAGACTCCATCCTGATGAGTGCGTTCGACGCCAGTGCCAGAGGGCTTAAAAATGGCGACCGCGTGCGGCTCGAGAGCGACAAGGGAACGCTCGAGGGGCGAGTTTTTATAGCCCCGCTCAAACCGGGCAATCTCGAGGTTCACTGGCCCGAGGGCAACATTTTGCTTGATTATGGACGGCGCTCGAGCGAATCGGGGGTGCCGGATTACAACGCGACGGTGACGCTCGAGCGGGCGTGAGTGGGCGTGTCCGCTCAAGCTGAAACGGACCCAATCCCCCTGCTTTTGTGCGCTACGCTTACAAAAATCTCTCCCTTGTCGAAGGGGGAACTTAAAGAATGGTCGCTCGAGCGGGGAGGTTTTGAGTACCCCCTTAACAAGGGGTCTTGGTCTATAGCGCAGCGATAGACCAAGGGGGGATTCGCCTGGTCCCACCCAACGCCCTTAACCCCATTGCCGTTTCCACCCTTGCCCTCGAGCGCACAGTGAGCTATCCTGACCCTATCAACGGCCTACAAAGGCCGGTTTTTTGCGGATAGTCCTTGATTAAGTGCTGTTCTGTTCAAGAAGTTGTGGGTTCTCGCGCTGTTGTAAAGTTGCACGTTTGTGTTTTAGTGCTGCTGCGGGGTGAAGCCACTCGAGCCGTTGATGTGCTCAGGTTCGGTCAGGCGACGCCTACCCCTGCCCTCTGGTCGGGCAGCGCCGAGAAAGGTTTTACATGACAACATCCGTTATTCCCGCTCCAGAAAAGCCCGCTCCAGATAAGCTCGTTCCAGACGCTGCGCTCAGCTTCGACGATTTCAAGCTTCCTTCTTCGCTGCTTCGCGCGGTGCGTGAACTCAAGTACACAACCCCCAGCCCCATTCAGGCGATGGCCCTCCCCCCCGCGCTCGAGGGCCGTGACGTGCTCGGCACCGCCATGACCGGCAGCGGCAAGACCGCCGCTTTTTTGCTGCCCATCCTGACCCACCTGCTCACCCGTCCAAGGGGCGTGACTCGAGCACTGATTCTGGCCCCCACACGGGAACTCGCCGCGCAAATCGAGCAGAGCGCCAAGGACCTGATGAAGTTCACCCCGCTGCGGGTCGCCAGTATTTTTGGCGGCGTGGGGATGCAGCCGCAGGAAAAGGCGTTCAAGAGTGGGGTGGATGTGCTGGTGGCCACGCCGGGGCGCTTGCTGGACCACTTCAGTCACTCCTACGCCCGCCTCACCGACCTCGAAATTCTGGTGCTCGACGAGGCTGACCGGATGCTGGACATGGGCTTTTTGCCCGACATTCGCCGGGTGATGCGCCATCTGCCGACCAAGCGCCAGACGCTGTTTTTCTCGGCCACCATGCCCGACGCCATTGAGAAGCTCAGTGGTGAGATGCTGGTCAGCCCGGTTCGGGTGGGCGTCGAGCGCAAGGCGGCTCCGGCCAGTGGGGTTAATCAGACGGTTTATCCCGTTCCCGAGGACCTCAAAGCCGAGCTGCTGCTGGCCCTGCTGGGCGAGGGCACGGTCAAGGACGTCATCGTGTTCACCCGCACCAAGCACCGCGCTAACCGGGTGGCCGAAAAGCTGGTCCGGGCGGGTATCTCCGCCGAGCGCATTCACGGAAACCGCTCCCAGACGGCCCGCACCGAGGCGCTGGCCGGGTTCAAGTCGGGCAAGTACCGCGTGCTGGTGGCTACCGACATCGCCGCTCGAGGAATTGATGTGGAATCGCTGGGCCATGTGGTGAACTTCGACGTGCCCAACGTTCCTGACGACTATATTCACCGGGTGGGCCGCACCGCGCGAGCTGGACAGAGTGGTGAGGCCATTACCTTCTGCTCGCCTGCTGAGGAGCCGGACCTCAAGGCCATTGAGAAGGCGGTGGGCCGCAAGATTCCCCGCGACGTGGTCAATAACTTCGACTACCGCGCTAAAAAGAGCGAAAAGCTCGAGGTCCCCATCGGCGTGCGGGTGGCCGAAATTAAGGCTCGTAAAGCCGAGGACCGCGCTCGAGCGACAAGCAAAGCTCAGGCGTCTGGAACGCCCACCTCGAGTGGACCAAGCCAGGGCGGGGGAGGGCGTGACGGCTCTAGTGGTTCGTCAGGTAGCGCTTCAGGTCGCTCGGCTCCTGTTTCTAAGTCGCCCCGTTACGACCAGGGTCAACCTGCTCCCTCGAGCCGGGGCGGTGGACGCAGACGCGGTTAAGGTCGTAAAAATCTATGCAAAAGGGCGACCTCGAGTCGCCCTTTCTCATTTCAGGTGTCCAAATATTAGCGAAATTTGGGACCTTTGCCCTTCACCCCGGCGTATTTAATTTTCTTGGCCTTGCTCGAGAGTTTCTTGCCCAGTGGCTTGCCGTCTTTGCCTCTTGCAATCGGTTGGGGGCGGGTGTGAATCATCTCAGCGTTCATCCAGCGAAAAAACGGGATGTAAATGAGTATCAGGATACCGATTTGGGCGTAGATGGTTTTGGCGTAGGGCACGTTGAGCGTGACCAGAAGCGCCTGAATCGAAACCGCCAGAAAAGCGAACAGGAACGCTTTAAACAGTAGGCGCACAATCTTGTTGGTGCTGATGCCGGGGGTTTTTTCGACGGTGTTGAGCCAGCGGATGAAGCGGATACGGGACAGGAAACTGAGCATCTCGAGGGACTCCTTTAGTTTCTTATAACCACTCGAGCGGCGAATTCCTCGAGCTTCTCAAGTGTTTCTTCGGTCAGGTTGGCGGGTGAAACGGTGAGGATGAGGGTGGGTTTGCGGGCGCGTTCCTCGAGCCGCTTGGCCAGAGCGTGACCCCCCGCGTCGTTCTCGGCCACTGCAAACACAAAGCCGCGCAGTGGGGCCTTGCCCTCGAGCATGGCCATTGCGCCCGCCACGTTTCGTTCGGCCTCGAGCGCTAAATTGAGGTTTACACGTTTGCTGTACTCCAAAGTTTTTGACCGCTCGAGCGCAGTCGAGTACACCGGAAAGAGCTTGTACTCGCTGAGCTGTTCGGGCAAATCTCCGAGTAAGAAGGGCTGCTCGAGCAGGGCGCTGAGGCCCAGCACCGCGACGGTGGCGTGTCCGGCCCTTTCCATATCCGGCTCCCTTACTCGAGACTTGAGCATCGGACTGGTGCGGTCCAGCGCCTTGCGAACCAGGCCGATGCTGTGGGTCCATTCCTGGCCTCTGGTCAGGGCGTTCTTCTCCAGGGCCTCAGGCGTACCGTACACCGTCAAATTCACCGGACGCGGCAGGCTCAAGCGGCGGGCGTAGACCGAAGCAAAGTCGGTGAGCCACGGACTCGAGGTTTCGCGCTCGGACTCCGGCTCGAGCAGCGGAAGCGCGCACAAATCAGCACTTTCCTGCATCTCGAGCAGACGCCCCACCGCGAGCTGCACGTAGGTGGCCTCATCGGGTAGGGTCTGACGGCCCAGCTCGAGCGACGCTTCCAGGCTCAGGGTCGGCTCGATTAGCTCGAGTTCGAGCTGCGCGGCAAACGCCTTCCAGAAGGCCATCGGTTTGGGGGCTAAAGTATCCAGCAGTCCAATTCTCACAAGTCGAAGTCCTCACTTCACACCCTACACCAACCCACTCGAGATTTTAAGCTGCCACAAGCATCCTTATGCCCTCTTTACAGCCTTAACTTTGGGATGGGTCAGCACGTAGGGGCGCTCGAGTGTTTTTGGGTAGGCACAAGGCCAGCCCCTACCTTTCTACTTTGGGTCTGAATCATAATCCCCAGACTTGCCCCCGCTTTTGTGAAGCAGCCGCACCCCCGAAATCTCGAGACTTTTGCTCGAGGCTTTGAGCATGTCATATACGCTCAGCGCCGCCACGGTGACGGCGGTTAAGGCTTCCATCTCCACCCCGGTTGCCTCCCTGGTTTTCACGGTGGCCTCGATGCGTAGGTCTAAAAGGTCTGGCCCCACCCGCTCGAGGGTCACGTCCACATGCGAGAGCAGCAGCGGGTGACACAGCGGAATCAGGTTGGCGGTCTGCTTGGCCCCCATGATGCCCGCGATTTGCGCCACCAGAAGCGGGTCGCCTTTGGGGTTGTGCTCGAGCGCTAAAGCAGCTTCCGGGGTGAGCCGCACGTAACCCTCCGCTCGAGCGACGCGTAGTGAGGGAGTTTTTTCGGACACGTCCACCATCTGCGGACGTCCGTCGTGAAAGTGGGTCAGCTCGCTGGGCATGAAATTATTCGTCGGGCAGCTCGAGGCTGGAGAGCGCCGCGAAGGGGTTGGGTTTGTCCGACATTTTGACCGGAGCTGCCTTGGGAACATTGGTGAAGATGCAGTCGGGCTTGCCACATAACCCCTCGTTGAGGTCAATGCCGCATTGACTGCACAATCCCTTGCAATCCGGGCTGTGCAGTACGCGCAGCGGTAGGGCCATGAAGATGGACTCTGCAAAGTAGGGACTCAGCTCGAGCACGGTTTCGTTGAAGACCCACACCTCCTGACCCGACTCGTCCTCGTCCAGAAAGGGAATTTCGATTTTCGGGTCAAAGCGCAACATGGTGCCGAGTGTCACCTCGAGTGGCACATCCACCGGGCGTAAGCAGCGTGAGCACTCCTGGAGCACGGTTGCTTCGATGCGTCCATGCAGCCAGAAATCGTTGTCGTCTACGGTGTGAACCTCGACCTCGTAGTAAGCGGGTTCGCGGGTCTCGAGCACCGCCGGAACGTCGTTTTGAGTGTAAGCCAATTTGGAAAATTCACCCTCGACGCTGGCCTCGCCACTCGAGCGCAGCAGCTTGCCGAGGTGAATGCTGGGGTTGTCAAAAGAAACTGCCATTACACAATCGTACTCGTTAATTAAGGGTGGGTTCAGGGCGTGTGGAACAATTTACCTTAAACCCTCTTGCGAGGGTGCAAACGCCGAACGTCGAACGCCGACCTGTTTTTGGCGTTCGACGTTCGACGTTTGCAGAGCGGCGCAGCCGTTACCTCGAGCTTATGAATATTCACGTGTATACGCTTTAAGTCCGTGGAACCCCAGCCTGACAAAATAATGTTGCAGACGCAAGGCATAACTGCCTTCTCGTGTTACCCTTTTATTCATGACCCTTTTCTTGAGCAATACTTTCTCGAGCACTACATTCTCCAAAAAATTGGCACTTTTAGGCATTCCGATGGACCTGGGCGCGGGACGGCGCGGGGTGGACATGGGTGTGAGCGCTCTGCGAAATGCGCGTCTGGCGGCGGCACTGCGCGCGCTGGGTCACACGGTGGAAGACCTGGGCGATGTCCCAGTACAAATTGCTGAAACTATTGACGCGCTCGAGCAGGGTGGATTGGTGATGCTCGAGCCGATTTTTGAAGCGTGCCGAGCGGCTTATGAGCGGCTGAGCGCCCTGCCCGAGGATGTTTTCCCCATCTGCATCGGCGGCGACCACTCGATTAGCCTGGGCACGGTGGCGGGCACGGCGCACGGCAAACGCAGCGGCCTGATTTGGGTGGACGCGCACACCGACTTCAACACCCCCGCCTCGAGCGAAACCGGAAACATCCACGGGATGCCGGTGGCGCACCTGCTGGGCCTGGGCGACCCCAAGCTCTCGAGTCTGGCCGGAGGCTGGCACATTCGGGCCGAGGACGTGGTGATGATTGGCATTCGCTCGGTGGACCCCAAGGAGCGCGAACTGCTGCTCGAGCACCGCATAAGCGTGTACACCATGAAAGAGGTGGACCAACTGGGTATGACCCGGATTGCGGCGGAAACCCTCGAGAAACTGGGTGGCCTCGAGAGATTGCATGTTTCTTTTGATGCCGACGCGCTGGACCCCAGCATCGCGCCGGGGGTGGGCACGCCAGTTCCAGGCGGCCTGAGCTACCGCGAAGCGCACCTGCTGATGGAACTGCTCTCGGAAAGTGCTCGAGTGACCAGCATGGACATTGTGGAGGTGAACCCCATTCTGGACGTGCAGAACCGCACCGCGCAGGTTATGGTGGGCATGGCCGAGAGTTTGCTGGGCAAGCGGATTATGTAGGGGTGAAAATGTCGAAGGTGATGGCAATTGAACATCTTAAACGCGAAAGTCTATTTGTTGAACTTCAAATAATGGAGCATTCTTCTAAAATATGGATTCGCGTTGTGAATCGTCTCGATGGCAAAAATGTGATGTTTTGGTCTAGCAAAACCGATATATTGCAAGCAAACACGCATGATTTGATTATAAAAATATATGACCAAATTGAATTCTCTATCACATCTCAAATGGCTCTCAAACAGGCACTAGAGATTTTCTCGGACGAGTGGGACACATGGACGTTTGGTATACCTGCTCCAATAGTCGATTTTATTGACAGTGAGCAATATAAGAGTGAGTTGACTGCATTGAGAAACTTTGCTTAACAGCGATTGGGTTCTCGAGCACGCTCTCAAATGCTGTCCCAAATTCTCGGAAACCCGTTTATAGTAAACCCCGTGAACGACCTGCCCGAACTTATTCGCCAATTTGTCCATCACCTGCTGCCCCTAAACCACCCTCGAGCTGAAATCGAGCTGCTTTACCGCATGATGCGCGACTATCCCGAGCGCGGCGGCAAGATGATTCGCGGTCAGCTCACCCTGATGAGCGCCCTGGCCTACTCGAGTCCGAACGAAACGCTCGAGCGGGTATCCGGTTTCGAGCAGCCCTTTCCCACGTCTCTGGCTCGAGCGCTTCCACTGGCCTCGGCGCTCGAGCTGTTTCAAAACTGGGTGCTGATTCACGACGACATCGAGGACGAAAGCGAGGAGCGGCGCGGTTCGCCGGCGCTGCACCGCATTCACGGTCTGCCGCTGGCGCTCAACGCCGGTGACGCGCTGCACGTTTACATGTGGCAGGCGGTGTTTATGGGTCCTGAAGCGGCCAGGGCCGAGTTTCTCGAGACCATTCACCGCACTGCCGAGGGGCAGCACATGGACCTGGGCTGGGTGGCGGCGGAGCGCTGGGATGTCTCGCCCGAGGATTACCTCGAGATGGTGCGACTCAAAACTGCGTACTACACGGTGGTAGCCCCGCTGAAACTAGGCATGATGGCCGCCAACCTCGAGCCGGACCTACGCTTTCTCGAGGCGGGACTCGCGCTGGGCGCGGCTTTTCAGATTCGGGACGACGTGCTCAACCTCACCGCCGACGCGGGCGCGTATGGCAAGGAAATCGCCGGAGATTTGCTCGAGGGCAAGCGCACCTTGATGCTGCTGTGGTGGCTCGAGCAGGCCAGTTCACACCAGCGCGAGTTTTTCCTGGGGGCCATGAACAAGCCCCGCGTGGAAAAATCACCCGAGGACATGGCCCAGATTCTCGAGTGGCTGCTCTCGAGCGGCGCACCCGAACACGCCATGAGCGTGGCGAATGGGGAAGCCGAGCGGGGTTTGAAGGTTCTCGAGGAAGCCCTGCAAGACGCGCCCAATCAGATGGCCACTCGAGTGATTCTCGAGCAGATGCGCTCGCTGGCCACGCGGATGCACTGAAGGGTTTTGGGAAAACTGGAAGGCGTTGCGCCTCCGGCTGTCTTGGATAGAGCGGCACCTATCGGGCCTATCCGCGTCTTGAGATAAGCGGCACCTAACGGGCCATCTCGCGGGTCGTTGGTTATTAGTTCTTGGTTGGTTTGCTCTCGAGCGCCCTAATCAAACCAACCAAGAACCAATTACTAAAAACCCGCCGGAGGCGAAAGACTTTACCGTCAAGCCTCACAAAATCCCCTCGAGATACTCCTTTACGCCCACTTTTACGGGCATGAAATAGACGTTGCCGCGCTGCTGTACCCACTCGAGCGCCTCGCGGGCAAACTCGCGGTTCCACTCGAGGGTAGGCTGAAAATGACCCGGAAAGATGGCCCGGTTGCGCGATTCCCAGTACCGTCTCGAGCTGACGCTGGTCACAGAAGTGACGCCCCAGAACACCTCGGTATCAAAGCAGCTCGAGCGCTCGAGCATCTCGAAAAACACGTCCATGAAGCGCAAATCGAAAAACGGCTGGGTGAAGAAACCTACCGCGCCCGCCTCGCGCTTTTCCTCGCAATACTCGAGTTCGCCGCGCAGTGAGCTGCGGTAGGGGTCGAGCGCGGCGTAAACCCGCACACCGGGCAGCTCGGCCCGAAATTTGCGAATGGCCTGCACGCTCGAGGTGGGAAAAACTTGGTGGTCCGCGCTGGGGGGTGGGTCGCCACTGACTATCAGAACCTCAGAAATCCCCTGCTCGAGCAGAAAAGGGGCCAGCTCGAGCGGTTTGTTCAGGTCCAGGTCGGTGGCCCGGATGTGTGGAATCACGCTGCTCAGGTGAGGCAGCAGATGAGCGCAGGCGTGCCAGCTCCGCACCGGAAAGCGCAGTAAATCGGGGATGTTCACGCTGAGGTCTCGAGCGGTGATGTTACGCAAACTCTCGAGTTCGAGCTTGAGGCTCTCTAGGGTTCTGGGAACGAGTTCCACGGCGACGCGCATTATGTGAATTTTAGCAGGGACACCGAATCCAAACCGTGCGCGGGCTAGGTGAATGTGGCCCCTGCGTTAAAGCGAATTGACACTGCTCTGCCGTGCTAAAAGCAAGCCAAATCCGCCCACCAGTCCGGCGCTGAGCAAAACCACGCCAGGAACGCCCAGCGCACCGATGAGCAAACCCGCCGGAAAGTCACCCATCGGGCGCACCCCCATGATGAGCAGGGTGTTGAGGCTCATCACCCGTCCCCGCATACTGGCCCCGACGCTGCCCTGAAGAAGTGCGACCACCAGCGTGCCAAACCAGGTTTGCGCGAAGCCAAAGATAAACAGCGCCAGCATGGAGAGGCCCAGTGAGCGGCTCAGCGCCAGCAGCACCAGCGACCCGACCCAGGCGAACAGGCTCGAGAGCAAAATGAGACCCCGCCGCTCGAGCAGGCCCATTCTCGAGAGCAACAAGCCGCCCAATACGGTGCCCACACCTGCTGCGCTGAACAAAAAGCCTAAATCGCTTTCGGGCAGATGGAGAATTTTGGTGGCCAGCACCGGCAAGATGAGCGAGGTGGAAGGACCGAAGAACAACAGGGCGGCGTAGCCTCCCATCACCCACGGAAGCGCCTCCTGACGCCGCACTGCCCTGAAAGCTTCGCGCAACGACTCGAGGAAGTTTCCCTTGCTCGAGGTCTCGGACGCGGGGCGTGAGCGAATGAGTGCCAAGGAGAGCAGCACCCCGCCGTAACTCAGTGCGTTGGCGTAAAAAGCGCTGCCCAGACCTGCTCGAGCCACCAGAATCCCGGCCAGCGCGGGTCCCAGCACCGCTGCGCCGTTGAACACCACCGAGTTGAGCGAGACCGCACTGGTCAGCAGCTCTCTCGGCACCAGCGAGGTCGCCAGGGCGCTGCGGGTGGGCTGGTCCACGCTCAGGACCGCGCTCGAGACGAAAGCCAGCCCAATCACGCTCCAGAGGCTAATGTGACCGGACGCGGTGAGCACGCCCAGCAGCGCGGCCAACAGCCCCTGGGTGGTCTGGGTAACCATGAGTAGTCTGCGCTTGTCGAAGCGGTCCGCAACGCTGCCTCCCGGCAGGGCGAAGGCAAAAAAGGCCAGCGCCTGCACCAGTGAAACCACGCCCAGTTCGGCGGTGCTGCCGCCGGAGAGTTTGAGCACGAGTAAGCTCAGGGCCACAATCTGCATCCAGGTGCCGATGGCCGAGAAAATCTGGCCCAGCCACAGGGTGCGAAATTCAGGAACGGCCAGGGCCGGGAAACTGCTCGAGTTCGTCGGTGGGCGTGCTTGTTGGGCCACTGTGAAACCTCGACCTCATCAGAGTCTTTTGTAGCAAGCTCTGCCGTGTCAATTCGTCCGATTGAAGGGGCTGAAGTGAAGAAACCGATAGACTTCTCGAGTACCCCTTGCAAATCTCTCGAGCCGAATTTGCCACGCTCGAGCTACACCCTTTACAAACCGTCCAGACGGACTGTATATTGTAACCGTCTGGAGGGACGGTACACCTATGGCTATCAAAGCACCTGAACAAACCCGTGAAAAGCTGCTCGACGCCGCACTTTCACTCATCCTCGAGCGCGGAACGGACTTCACGCTCGAGGCGGTGGCGAGCGCCGCAAGTGTGAGCAAGGGCGGCTTGCTGCACCACTTCGCCAGCAAGCAAAAACTGGTGCTCGAGGTCGTTTTGCGCCAGTATGGGCGCTTTTATGCCCTGCTCGAGGAAGAACTGAGCAAGCAACCCGCAGGTGAACCGGGACGCTGGACTCGAGCTTATGTGGAGGCCAGTTTTCGGCCCAACGAGACCGACTCGAAGCTGAGTCTGGCCCTGGCCCATCAGCTTCCCCAATACGCCGAGTTGCGCGACTTGCTCGAGCAGGACGCCCAGCGCTTCGAGGCGCGTAGCCTCAGCGACGGCTTGCCCCCCGCTCGAGCCACCCTGATTCGGCTGGCCTGCGACGGCCTATGGGGCTATGAGATGGCCAATCTGTCGAGCCTGACCCCGGAACTGCGCCAGGAGTTGCACCTCGAGCTGCTGTCCCTTTCTCGAGTGGAGGAAAAGTTATGAACTCCGAACTCCCGCTCCCCCTTGCTTCGAGCGCAATTAGTCCCTCGAGCCGCTGGCAGCCGCGCTTCTGGACCGTGTGGACCGGACAGGCTGTCTCACTGGTCGGTAGCGCGCTGACCCAGTTTGTACTGATGTGGTGGATTACCAAAACCACCGGAAGTGTGAGCGCCCTAGCCACGGCAGGAATATTTGCGCTGTTGCCACAAGCCCTTTTAGGGCCGCTGGGTGGCACCCTGGCAGACCGCCTGCCCCGCCGCCTCATCATGATTGTGGCCGACGCCATCAGCGCGGCCCTGATGGTGGTCTTGGTTTTACTGTTCTCGAGCGGACATATTCAGCTCTGGCACATCTACGGGGCCATGTTCATCCGCTCGAGTATGCAAGCCTTTCAGTCGCCCGCTTCGGCGGCTAGCACCGCCAATCTAGTGCCTCATGAGTGGCTTCCTCGAGTGGCAGGACTCAATCAAAGTCTGGCTGGCATCATGACCATCGCCGCCGCACCGCTGGGCGCACTGGCCCTGGCGGTTTTACCGCTTCAGGGCGCGCTGATGATTGATGTCGTCACCGCGCTGCTCGGCATCGTGCCGCTGTTTTTCTACGCCATTCCACAGCCGCTCGAGACCCAAAATAAAACCTCGAGCCTGTGGACCGATTTCCGCGAGGGGGTGAGCTTCGTGACCCGAAACAAGGGTCTCTCGAGGCTGTACCTGCTGCTGGGTCTGGTGGTGCTCACCCTGATTCCCACCTTCTCGCTCACCCCGCTGTTGGTCAAAAACCACTTCGGCGGCGGGGTGGGTGAGGTGGCGCTGATGGAAGGTCTGAGTGGCATCGGGATGATTGCGGGCGGCTTGCTGGTGGCAGTTTTTCCGCCCAAACGCCCGATTCTGACCCTGCTGTGGGCTTTTGCGGTAGCCTGCGGTACGGTGGCTCTGACCGCCCTTTCGCCCTCGAGCGCCTTGTGGCTAGCCATCGTCTGGTGGACTGTCAGTGGCCTGACCTTCATTTACGGAAATGCGCCGCTCACTGCTGTTTTACAGACTGTGGTGCCCAACGCCATGCAGGGCCGCGTTCTCTCGCTACTGAGTACTATCATGGGTCTGGCGGGTCCGCTGGGTCTGCTGCTGATGGGTCCGCTGGGCGAACTCATCGGGGTGCGCGGGGTCTTTATTGTGGGCGGCTCGCTCTCGGCGCTGATTTGCTTGCTGGCGCTGCGTTCAAAAGGACTGTGGGCGCTCGAGCGTGAATCGAACGCCTTGACCGAGAAAGCCAAGTTGGAGGCGAAGCCAATGGGGTCTTGAGGTTGCTCGAGGGGGTACACGCAGGTGACGACCTCACCGGGCGCAGCGCTCAGGGAATCAGCACCACTTTGCCGCTCACGGTATGAGATTCGGCCAGTTCCATAGCGGCGCGGACCTCGGTTAGGGGAAAGCGAGCCGCAATCTGAGGAACTACGGCCCCGCTCGAGACCAGCTCGAGCACCTGTGTCAAGTCCTCACTGAACCGTTTGCGAAAACCCACCGGGTTGACCGAATTGCCGCCCCAAAAGTTGTAAAAGGTGGCCCGACGCGAGTTGGGAAGTGCGTTCCAAAGCAGCACCTGGCCCAGGAGCGCCATAAACTCGCTAGCAATCGAGCGCGAGTCGAGGACAGCGGCAGTTCCGTAGGCCACGAGAGTTCCCCCTCGAGTGAGCAGTTTAAACGAAGTTTGTGCACTCTCAAGGCCCAGGTGGTCGAAGGCGGCGTGAACACCGTCTGGGGAGAGTTCCAAGACGCGTGCCGCCAGGTTTTTATCGCGGGAGTCAATGGGTTCGGCTCCCATCGAGCGCAGGGCGTCGTGGTGTCGCGGCGCGGCGGTCCCGATGACCCGCATTCCTTGGTGAACCGCGAGTTGAACGAGGTTAGTGCCCACCCCACCGCTGGCCCCGTGAACCAGGATGGTCTGACCGGCTCGCGCTCGAGCCAGCCTGTAGAGCATCTGCCACGCGGTGACGCCGTTGAGCAAGACCGTTTCTATCCACTCTGGCTCGAGGCTGGCAGGAACGGGTACCAGATGGCTGGCTGAAATCAGCAGGTGTGTGCTCCAGGCTCCGGTCTTGGTCGGGGCAGCGACTCGAGTGCCGACCAGTTCCTGACTCACACCGGGACCGACCTCACGAACGGTTCCTACGAAGTCGTAGCCGGGGACGAAGGGGAATTTGGGCTGTCCGGGATAGCGTCCGCGCCGCATCCCCATCTCGGCAAACGACACGCCACTGGCGTCCACTTGGACCAGGGCCTGACCCGCAGCGGGGGCGGGCAGCGTGCGTTCCCTGACCAGTAGGCCACAGGGCTGCACAATGCCGGGAAGCACGATTTCGGTGGTGGCGGTTAGGTTCATCATGGTGGTCTCCTGGGTGTACAACGGTGGGTGAATGTTCGCGGGTTTCAACTCTCGAGTGTAAATTTACGCTCGTAAACTTACACTCGTAACTATAACACATAAGGCAACAGTTGTATAGTAGTGGTCATGACCCCGCCTAAAACTCGAGAACGTAACCGCCGTGGCGAAGGGCTGCTGCTGCGCCAGGACATCGTGCAGGCCGCTGCCAATATTCTTAACGCGGGGGGCAGTGCAGAATCGGTGAGCCTGAGAGATGTGGCCCGTCAGGTGGGCATTTCCGCGCCGTCTATCTACACGCACTTCGCTGACCGGGACGCTATTTTGCTGGCGGTGGTGCAAGACGCCTTTGCCGAACTCAAGGCCCGCCTCGAGACGCAGATGAACGGAGCGGGTCTCGAGGCCGTAGCCCGCTTGAGAGCCATGTGTATGGCGTACCTGGATTTCGCGCTCGAGTGGCCCCAGCGATACCGGATTTTGTTTGGCGGCGTCTGGAACGCTGCCGAGGCTCAGAAATCGTCCTCGACGGGAGCTGTGGTGGTTGGGGACGAGGTTTTCGCGCTGATGGTCCAGGCCATCAAGGAGTGCGTGACCGCCGGACGTTCGAGCAGCACCGACCCTTTTGCCGACGCCTCGGCGCTGTGGGTGGCGCTGCATGGTTTAGCCGATTTGCGCGTCACTGCGCCGCTTTTCCCCTGGCCCCCCGACTTGGTAGAGCTTTTGATAAACCGACTTGCGCTGCTCGTCCCGAAATCCGAGTAGCCAACTTTTTCTTACTTCACTCCAAATTTTTGCACCTTTGAAAGCAGCAACTTCCCACCCTTGCCCAAAGCCCGCAGCTCGAGGGTGTGATTCCCAGACTTCAAACTCGGGGGTAAGCTGAAGCCAAACGGAGCGTAAGACGCGCTCGAGAGTGCTCTTCCATCGAGCAGGTAGTCCACGCGCTCGAGTGGGGCGGCTAAACGCAAATAGGCCGCGCCGCGCATTCCAGCCTTTGCCAAAACGGGGAAAGGTGCGGGAGCGGTGCTGAGACGAGTATTCAGGCGCTCGAGGAAGTAGGGTTCTTTGAGCAGGCTCTGAAATGCCTCGAGCTTGCAGGGGACCTCGAGCAAGCGGTAATCGTTCTGGCGGTTGGCCCCCTTGCCGATGGTCGAACGGATGTTTCCCATGTCCAAATCGAGCCAGTTGATGTTTTTCAGGCGCGGTAACTTGAGCGCTGCGCCCCAGAACAGTTCGCGCAGCTTGCGGGTGGCAAAGTCGCAGTAATCAGCGTCTCCCAGGCCCACCGTGCGGCTCGAGCTGGCGTACTCGGAGACCTGAAAGGGGTGGCGGGCGCTGTAGCAGTCGTAGATTCCCCGCACCTGCTCGAGTGGGTTGTAGTTTTCGCCGGGAAAGCGCGGGTTGCCGTTGAGAAAAGGCACGCTGTACAGGCTGACCCCCACCCAGTCCAGGTAAGCGTCGCCGGGGAAATAGCGGGTCAGGCAGTCGGTTCCGTTGGCCATCGGCATCCAGACCATCGCCACGTTGGGCGCAACTCGGGCCATCACGTCGTGAACCAGCCGAAATTTCTGCACGTACAGCGCTGGGTCTCTACTCCACTCGTTAACCGGGTCGTTGAACTCGCCCGCGAAGCGCAAAAAGATGGGCAGCCCCGCGTCGCGTGCGGCTTCGGCAAAGGGAATCAGGGTCGCCTCGGTGATACTCGAGAGCGGCATTTTCGGCTCGAGCGCCAGATGCAGCGCCGCACCCGCCTCGCGCGCGGCCTGAGCCACCTCTCGAGGGAACACTCCCAGGTTCGAGGACGCCGAACCGGGGTCAATCAGGGGGTAATAGGTCAGATAAACCGCCAGTGGGCCGCCGAATTGCTCGAGCGCGGGCAGCTTGCCACCACTCGCGCGCAGGGCATCGGGAAAGGCCGAAAGACCCAGCAGCAGGCCGGAGGGTGGCTCGAATTTGGCTAGCTTTGCGGGAGCTGTCGGCGTCCCCTCGAGCGTGTAGAACTGGGCTTCCTGACAGTACCCGGATTTGGTTTGCTTGAGAAAAAGCGCGGCCTGCGGGTCGAGCTTTTGATACATCGCGGTGGCTTTAGTAAAAGCGGTGCAGGCGGTCTCGAAGTTAGCGGCTCGAGCCGCTAACTCGCCCAGATAGCGCCAGTTGGCCGCGCTGGGGTTTAAATCGGTGGCCCGCCGCATGGCCAGAGTGGCCTGTGCGAACTTCCCGCTTTTCTCGAGCGCCAGCGCGCAACCCCGCAAACGGTCCGGGCTGCGGTCACTCAGGCATGTTGGGGACGCAACTCGAGCCACATCTGCTCGAGCCACATCTGCCCTGGCCCCCAGCAGTGAGAGAATAGTTGCCATCATTAAACATTTCCACATGGCTTTTAGATTAAGGCATCGGGAGTGCTCGAGCATGATTTTAACCTCCCCTCGAGCCTACGGACTGGGCGTGACTGGAGCGTGACTGGGGGCGTTTTGGTCTGTGCTCTTTGCGCTCGAGCGTGGCGTGCCTGCGAGAAAGTCTAAGGGATGCGCCTCCGGCGGGTCTTTAGTCATTGGTTCTTGGTCGATTTGTCCTCGAGCGCCTAAAGTCAAACCTACCAAGAACCAAGAACCAATGACTCGCCGGAGGCGCAAAACAAACTCCTTTTTCTTCCAACCCAAACCTTCATCCGCTCGAGCGCCGTTTTCCCTATGCTGAAGCTATGTTTCTGCGCTCGAGCCTGCTGATTTCCTTGCTCTGCCTGACCTCACTCACCGGGGCCAAACCTGCCCTCAACACTCGAGCGCTGCCCGCTTCTCAGATTCGGGACTCCAACGCAGATGGCTACCCCGACAGCCTGGAACTGCACAGCTCGAGCCAGCGGGACGCCTTCATGCTCTGGTTTGCCGCCATCGCCGAGAGCCAATACACCGCGCCCAACGCGGACTGGACCCTGCGCGACTGCTCGGGCCTGCTGCGCTACGCCTACACCGAGGCGCTCAAGCCCAAAACCCGTTCCTGGTGGTCGCGCTTTCGCTACTTTCCAGACCGCACCATCGCGCCGCTCGAGCTGGACATCGCGCCCATTTTAGGAACCTCGCCGTTTCGCACTCGAGGGGGAAGTTTAACGCGCTCGGACCTCGAGAATGGCACCTTTCAAAAAGATGTCAGCGCGGGCTATCTGATGCGATACGCCACCGTGCCGCTGGGCAAGGACCTCAGCGTGGCACGGCGCGGCGACCTGCTGTTTTTCATTCACCCCGAGGCGCAGGGTTCGCCGTATCACAGCATGGTCTATTTGGGTGGCGGTAAAGTCGTATACCACACCGGTTACGCGCCACAGGACGGGGGAGAGGTGAGATTGCTCACGCTCGAGACCCTGAAAAAGCACCCCGAGGACACCTGGCATCCGGTGAAGAGCAACCCGCACTTTTTGGGTTTCTTTCGCTGGAAGATAGCGGCGGGTTAAGCTCGAGTTGCTGAGAACGGTTAATAATGAGAGGATGAAACGTATTATTTTCTTACTTCCTATGGCATTCAATTCAGCATTTCGGACTTTTAGACTCATATGAACGCTCGAGCGACGGGCCTAAAGACTCCTCGCTTGCTGGCAGTCTTCACTTGGGGACTGTTTCTCGGGTCACTTGGAGGGGCACTACTTTACCTTTATTTGGGACTGCTTTTGGACCCTCGTTTTTCTCCACTTATAGCTGTACCCATACAGTTCTTGTTTAGCAGCTCGAGTGCAACGGGAATCGTTGTTACTTGGTGGTTTGTATCGAAACGGACGAAACCCTTACCCCCAAGAGTTTGAACCAAAGGGTAAAGAGGGGTGTAGCACGACTCCTTTTCAAGCAGCGAGGCCCTGAGCATCGATCAGAACGCATGATCTCAACTCGAGCACCGCACGACCGGAGGCCTGTCTCCAGG
>Ga0209100_1001154_pt1 | contig 18907 bp, 20 predicted proteins | sample lystaG_FD_185480 | JGI IMG/M metagenome (GOLD analysis project Ga0209100, IMG submission 185480) | Glacier valley bacterial and archeal communities from Borup Fiord, Nunavut, Canada, to study Microbial Dark Matter (Phase II) -... | ecosystem: Environmental > Aquatic > Freshwater > Ice > Glacier ...
CCTTTAAAATATTTGTTTTAGCAACTATATTTTATATCAAAGGCTTATATTATGCAATATTTTTACGCCAAAAAACAAAAAATATATGTTAGAGTGTTTTTTACACCCCAACATATATTATAGAACCATTAATCCTTAAAGCTGTGGCTATTTTTTTTGGTTTTTACATATATTAGTGCATTTTAATTGATTTTTATAATAAAAAGTTGTATAATGTAGTTGTTAAATGTGGAGGAATTTATGAAAAAAATATTTACAATAGTATTTATAATACTAGGCGGTATTATAGGCTGTGGCATAGGAAATGTGTGCAGTAGTATAGAAGCTTTAAAATGGCTTGCCATAGGAGGAGAAGTTGGATTTAAAAATCCATTACTACTTGACTTATCTTTTCTACAACTTACATTTGGAATATGGTGCAAAATAAATATAGCAGGGATACTATGTTTAGTTTTATTCGCATTCATATCAAATAAGGCATTTAAGTGGCTAAAAATATAAATAGCTTACCTGTAAATGATAGACCTTATGAAAAATTGGAATTACTTCGGTTCAGAAAATTTAACTAACTCTGAACTTTTAGCTATTATTATAAAAACTGGAACCAAGGATAAAAATTGTTTAGATATATCAAGAAATATTTTAACTGGTAATGAAAACGTAGAAAATGTATCAGATTTAGAATATTTATCTAGTATGTCTCTACCATATTTAAGAAAATTTAAAGGTATAGGAAGAGTTAAATCAATTCAAATAAAAGCAGTTTTAGAACTTTCAAAGAGAATTTCTAAAACTAATATAAATGATAAAACAAGAATAACGAGTCCAAAAGATATTTTTAATTTATTAAATGAATCGTATATAGGAAAAAAGCAAGAAATTGTTAAAACAATAATATTAGACAATTCAAACAAAGTATTGTCTGTAATAACTAATGGTATAGGTAAAACATCTTCAGTGCAAATTGGTATAAAGGAGATATTTAGTGAACCTATAAAGCAAATGGCTTCTGGTATTGTACTTGTACATAACCATCCAAGTGGTAATATGAATCCTAGCGAAAGTGATATAAAATTTACAAAAAATATTAATGAATATGGCGATACATTTGAAATAAAATTACTAGACCATGTTATAATTGGGAAGAATGAATATATAAGTTTAAAAGAAAAAGGATACTTTTAAGTAAAGAAGGGGTGATGAATTATGGGTATAATGTCTAGAGATATAGGTGTGGATTTAGGAACATCTAATGTTAGAATATTCGTAAAAGGAAGAGGTATAGTTTTAAATGAGCCTTCAGTAGTTGCAATAAACAAAATAACTGGAGAAGTTTTAGCTGTAGGGCATTCTGCAAAAGAAATGCTAGGAAGAACACCAGACAATATTTCAGCAATTAAACCTTTAAAAGATGGCGTAATAGCTGATTTTGACTCTACAAGAATGATGCTTGAAACTTTCATATCTAAAGTAATGCCAAAAAGCTTGTTTCTAAAACCAAGACTTGTTATATCAATACCATATGGAATTACAGACGTTGAAGAACGTGCAGTTGAGGGAGTAGCATACAAAGCTGGTGCAAAAGAAGTATATTTAATAGAAGAAGTAATGGCTGCTTCATTTGGATCTAGAATTAAAGTAGAACAAGCAGAAGGTTCTATGATAGTTGATATAGGTGGAGGAACTAGTGAAATGGCAGTACTATCTTTAGGTGGTATAGTTGTTTCTAATTCTCTAAGATTAGCTGGAGAAAAATTTGATAAAGATATAGTTGAATATGTTAAAAATAATTTTAATTGTATAATAGCAGAAACAGATGCAGAAGAAGTAAAAAAACAAATAGGATCTGCTTATGCAACTATGACTGAAGAAAAATGTACAGTAAGAGGAAGAAACTTAAACACAGGACTTCCAGAAAGTATTACTCTTACTACAAAAGATGTTCAAATGGCTATTATGGAGTCAATAGAAAAAATAGTAAAAACAATAAAGATTACGTTAGAACAAACACCCCCTGAGCTTTCTGCTGATATTATGGATCACGGAATTATAATTACAGGAGGAAGTGCTGCTCTTAAAAATTTAGATAGATATATAAGTGGAGAACTCGGACTTCCAGTTCATATAGCAGAAAATCCATTGGATTGTGTTATAAAAGGTATCGGAGCTACTTTAGATAGTATTGAAGTATTAAAAAAAGCTGTAAAAACTAAAAAAAGATAATAAAAAACCTTTATATTACCAATAATATAAAGAAATGGAGGATACACTATTGAAATATAATTATGATTTTAATAATAGAAGCAAACAAAAGAAAAGTAGAATTGTTTTTATAACTATAATGTTGATTATAGCTGTGGTTGTATCGTCTTTTTTCTTTAGAAATAGTCAGATATTTGTTATTAAAGCAGCTTCTAATGTTATAACTGCTCCTTTTAAATTTATTGGTGACAGTATAAGTGGAACTTTTTCATCTGTTAGCATGTACTTTGGAAATATTACTGAAGTAAATTCAGATAATATAAAATTAAAAAATGAAGTTAATGGATTACAACTACAACTTTTAGAATCAAAGGCAATATTAGATGAAAATGATTCATTAAAAAAATTATTAGATATAAATACTACATTTCAACATTTTAAATTGAAAAGTGGTAAAATAATAGTAAGAGAGCATGATAATTTTAGTCAAACTTTTATAATTAATGTTGGATTAAAAGATGGAGTTAAATTAAATCAACCAGTAATACATAAAGAAGGATTAGTAGGCTATATATCTAGTGTTAGCAATAATACAAGTAATGTAACAACTATATTGGATCCTAGAACTTCAGTAAGCGTTACAATTTCAACAATAAATGAACCTGCTGTTTTAAAAGGTAATTTAGAACTTAAATCAAACAATAATTTAAAACTTGAATATATACCAATAGATGCAGAAATTTCAATTGGAGATATGTTATACAGCTCTGGACTTGGTTCTATGTTTCCATCTTCATTACCTGTAGGTAAAGTTACTAAAGTGGTAAACAACAAAAATGATAGTGATAGATACGCTATTGCAGAGCCTTGTGTTAATATAAGGTCAATATCTGAAGTTTCAGTTATTATAGAATAGAGGTAATTATGGCAAAAAAAGTTTTTTCATATTTTATAATATTACTTATATTAATTTGTATATTCATGTTTCAAATATATGTAATAGATAGTAGAGAATTATTTGGCATAAAGCCTAACATAATACTTATTTCAGTTATAGTAATGAGTTTATGGTACGGATTATATGCAGGTTCTATTTATGGTCTTCTTATAGGTATGATAACAGACATATTATTTGGTAATAGCTTCGGTATATTTACTCTTTCTTACGTAGCTGTAGGTGGAATAATTGGATATTTTAACTATAACTATCGTAGAGAAAGTAAAGTATCTTTATCTTATCTTACCATATTTGGGACATGTATATTTGAATTTATGCAATATTTTATTTATATATTTTTAAATAGTAGCAGTTCTAATATATTTTATCTAATTATTCAAATATTAATAAGCAGTTTACTTAATGTAATACTTGCATTTATACTTTACGGCACATTTTCAAAAATATCTGAATATGCTGAAAGTAATAATTTATTTTATTAAAAATAGGGGTGAAAAAATAACTTGAAAAAAATGATAGAAAAAGTATCAAATTTCTTTTCAAATAGAAATATTATACTAGGTATTATAACTGTTTTAATAGGATGTATATATATAATAACACTATTTAATATTCAAGTTATAAATGGTAAAGCATATAGAGAAAAATCTGAAAAGAAAATGTTACGTAATGAAACTATAGCAGCTGCAAGAGGTACGATTACTGATAGAAATGGAGTAATACTCGCAACTAACAAATTGTCATTTGATTTGCTATTATACAGAGTAAAATTAACAAATGCCGAGCAAAATACTAATATATTTAATACCATAAATATATTAGAAGCTAATGGAGATAAAATATATTCTACTTTTCCAATAAATGATGAAAATACTGACTTTAATTTTGAAAATGAGGCAGCTACTATTAAATGGAAAGGTGAAATGAAAATAAAAAACGAATATACTTTTGACCAAACCATAGATTACTATATTGATAAATATGAACTGTCAGGTTATCAAAGAAAATATGCAATTAAGATTATTCTTGTGCGTTATGAAGCTAGTTTAATGGGATATTCGTTATTTAAACCTGCTACAATTTCAAAAGATATATCTGAAAAATCTTTAGCACAGCTTGAAGAACAAAAATTTAAACTATATGGAATAGATACAATTTCAGTTCCTAAAAGGTATTATCCAGAGGGATTACTTGCTGCACATACTATTGGTTACGTTAGCAAAATAAGTAGTGAAGAATTTACAAAAATGAAAGAATCACGGATATACGCAAAATAGTAATATTGGTAAAATGGGTATAGAACAATCTTTTGAAAAGTATTTAAAAGGAATAGATGGAGTAAATAGAGTTGAAGTTGATTCATATGGAACTGTTTCTACTGAAAATGTTACTACTAAATCTATAACAGGACAAAATGTAACTTTAACTATAGATTACAGATTACAAAAAGTAGCTGAAGATTCTTTAATTAAAGTTATAAATCAAATTAAAGTTGGTACACCTACAATGAAAAAGCATGAAGATGCTTCTGCAGGTAGTGTAGTTGTATTAGATACTGTAACAGGTGAAGTTTTAGCTATGGTAAGTTATCCTTCTTTTGATATAAATAGTTTTGTAGATGGAATCAACTATAAAGATTGGAACGCTCTTAACAACTCAAGTTTAACACCTATGGTTAATAGATCAATCTCTGGAATTTACTCACCTGGATCAACATACAAAATGTTAGTAGGTTTAGCGGGACTAACAACTGGTAAAATAACGCCAACAGAAAAAATTAACGATCCTGGAATATATCCATATGGCCATAATCCCAAATGTTGGATTTATGAAATGTATGGTAGAACTCATGGATATGTTAATATATCTGAAGCTATAAAAGTGTCTTGTAATTCGTTTTTTTATGAAGTAGGAAGAAGAGTAGGCATATCAGAAATTGTTACATATGCTAAATTATTTGGATTAGGTGAAAAAACTGGTATTGAAATAGCAGGTGAAAAAAAAGGCCAAATAGCTGGAGATAATTATAAAGGTGATTGGTACTTAGGCGAAACATTATCTGCTGCAATAGGTCAGTCATATAATTCATATACGCCAATTCAACTAGCTAATTATATTTCAACTATAGCCAATGGTGGAAGATTAAATAAGCTTACTGTAATAAAATCTGTAGAAGATAGTGAAAAAGATTCTGTTAGTTTGGATGAATTAAATAAATATGCAGCTGAATTTACAGGTGTGAACTTTGAAAGTAGAAATTTGAATTTATCACAAGAAAATATTAATGCTGTAAAACTTGGAATGCTATATGTTACAAATGATAGAGGTGGAACTTCATATAATACATTTAAAGACTTAGGTATTGAAGTTGCAGGTAAAACTGGTACTGCAGAAGTATCATCTGGATCCGCTAATGGTATATTTGTAGGCTTTGCACCATATGATAAACCAAAGATAGCTATAATAGCTATAATAGAGCATGGTGGTGAAGGAACGTATACTGCTAATGTAGTTAGACCTATAATGGATGAATATTTTAAAATAGAAAAGCAAGATAAACTAAATACAAAGAAACAAAATGTAATAGAAAATGGTATTACATTTTAAAGGGGGATTTTCATATTATGTCAAGAACAATAAACATGTTATCAAGTGCTCATAAAGTAAAAGGTCAAGGGGTACTATCTGCATACGAAGAACAAGTTAGTTTGGTCCAAAATAATTTAAATGATCAATATAGTGTTACAATTAATAAGTTAAAATATGCTGATATAATGCACTATCATACAATAAACTTGGAATATTTTTTGACACTTCCATTTACAAGTATAAAATCTTCACATGTTGGATATGTACATTTTTTACCTGAAACTTTAGAAACAAGTATAAAACTTCCTAAGATATTTAAAAAAATATTTTATAAATATGTTATTGAATTTTATAAAAGCATGGATTATTTAATAACAGTAAATCCATACTTTATAGATAAATTAGTTGAATATGGAATTGCAAGAGAAAAGATAACATATATACCTAATTATGTATCATCTCAAAGATTTTTTAAAATAGAAAGATCTGAAAGACATAAAATAAGAAAACAATATGATATAGATCAAGATAAGTTTCTTGTAATATGTGTTGGACAACTTCAACTTAGAAAAGGTTTTTTTGATTTTATTGAAGTTGCTAAGTCTTTACCAGATGTGCAATTTGTTTGGGCTGGTGGATTTTCATTTAAAAAAATATCTGATGGTTATGAAGAAATAAAAGTTGTAGTTGATAACCCTCCAGACAATGTTAAATTTTTAGGAATTGTTCCAAGAGAAGAAATGAATAATATATATAATATGTCTGATGTAATGTTTTTAGCTTCATTTGAAGAATTATTTCCAATGACAATATTAGAATCTGCAAATTGTAGAATACCTATATTATTAAGAGATATTGATTTATATAAAGGAATTCTTGATGGATATTATGTTAAAGGTACAAGCGTACAAGAATTTAAAGATGAAATATTAAAACTAAGAGATGACGAAATATATTATTACAAAGCATCACAAAAAGCTGGTCTATGTAGTAAATTTTATAGTGAAGAAAATGTTACTAAAATTTGGAGAAGTTACTATAATAAGATATATAAAATAGGAAAAAGAAAAGGTATTAAAGCAAACGAAAATAAAAATAAATAAAAATAAATAAAAACATATTAAATTACTTATAGTACAAAATAAAACAAACCTATAAACTAAACCAGTAAAAATTATACTGTTTAAGTTTATAGGTTTTTAATTTATGCAAAATTTTAGGCTAATAATTATTGAATATAAAAAAACGACATTGTTCGCTAATTTTTGCAAATAGCATTGAATTTGATTTGATATGAGAGTATAATATATGTAATATATTTAGTATTGCTTTTTTATAATTATAAAAGGGAGGTATATTATGAAAATTTATGATAATTTTAATGTACTTTACAAGACTCCTTTTGGTGCAGTAAAAATAAATGACATAATTACAATCCGAATTTCTGTAGAAAGTACAAGTAGAGTTGCAAACCCTTGCTTACTAGTATGCGAAATTGACAATTGGAATGAGTTTACAACTTATCTAATGAATTTTGAAAAAGAAGAAAATGGATACAATTGGTATTCTACACAATTAAGTATTGCTAAAGCATCAGTATATTTCTACTTTTTTAAACTTACTATTAACGGTAATTACTTTGAACTTAAAAGATCACAAAATTATGACAGTATCTTAAATAGTAATGGTAATTTCTATCAACTAACTGTATATGAAAGCAAAAACAAGATAGATCAAAATTACAAAGGTGGAATAATGTATCAAGTATTCCCAGATAGATTTTATAACAGTGGAATAGCAAAATTAAACGTACCTTTAGATCGTAAAATAAGACAAGACTGGGGTAGTATGCCAGAATATCTTCCTAATAATCAAGGACAAATAACAAATACTGATTATTTCTGTGGAGATATAAAGGGAATTACTTTAAAACTTGACTATCTTCAAGAACTTAGTGTTTCAGCAATCTATATAAACCCTATATTTGAAGCACATTCAAATCATAGATATGATACTGCTGATTATCTAAAAATTGATCCATTACTTGGGACAGAAGAAGATTTTACTGAACTTTGCAACGAGGCTAAAAAACGTGATATGGTTATTATACTTGACGGCGTTTTTAGTCATACTGGAAGTGACAGTGTATACTTTAATAAAAACAATAGATATAACACTGTTGGTGCATATAATAGAGAAGACAGCGAGTATCGAAACTGGTATAAGTTTAGCAATTACCCCAATAATTATAAGTCATGGTGGGGATTTGACACTTTACCAGAATTAGACAAAGAAAACGAAAAATTTGTTGAATTTATTTGCTCAGAAAACGGTGTAATACACAAATGGATAAAAGCTGGAGCATATGGATTTAGACTAGATGTTGTTGATGAACTAAACAAAATTTTCCTTGAAAGAATTAAAAATGCAGTAATGAAATTTGGCGGAAAAATTCTAATAGGAGAAGTTTGGGAAGACGCAACAACAAAACGAAGTTATGGGCAAGTACGTCAGTACTTACTTGGTGACCAGCTAGACAGCACAATGAATTATCCTTTTAAAAATGCTATTTTAAGTTATATCAGATATGGTTGTAGTTCTTTCTTTTATGAAACTATAATGTCAATAGTAGAAAATTATCCAAAAGAGGCATTAGATTCTTTAATGAATATGTTATCCACTCATGATACAGAAAGGGCAGTAACAAAACTTGTTGCACAAGAAGTAAATGACTGTGATAGATATTGGCAGGCTGATAGAAATAGTTTAACATATGATCAATATGAGATAGGCAAAAAAATGTTTAAACTTGCTACTGTAATGCAGTATTTTCTACCAGGGTTACCATGTATATATTACGGTGATGAAGCTGGTGTATATGGATATAAAGATCCATTTAACAGAAGTTGCTATCCTTGGAAAAATGAAGATAATGAATTAATTAACTTTTTTAAGGAAATGGGAAAATTAAGAAAAGAAAATATCATGCTTAAAGATGGATATTTTAGAATTATAAATATCGATAATGATGTATGTATTTTTGAAAGATTCAATGAAACAGATTCTATTATTGTAGCTATTAACAGAACAGATAATTCTAAAATGTTATATGACAGAATAAAATTAATTTCACAGTATGAACAAATTGCTAAATTTGGCCAATATGATAATTTTTCATTGTACGGATATAGCACAGTAATTTTAAAAAAATGCAATAAAAAATTAAACGTTGAAAATCAAATCACGCTTAAATAGTGTGATTTGATTTTTTATTATACTGAATATTACATATTGCTAAAGATATAGTCTTAAACTATATCAAAGTTAACATAAATATTGACAACTAACTTAAGCTGTGGTATAATACTGTCTATTAGAAAAGCTTTACGAACAAAATAATTTTTGGGAGGATAAAATGAAAAATAATAATTTACAAAACAACTTGAACGAACTATTATTTGTAATGTTAACTGAATCTGAAAAAGAGGCAATACCTAGAATTATAATGGTTAATAGCAACAATAAACTTTGGAGACAAACTATTGCTAAAGCTATAGATATTGACGCAAGTACGTTTAAAAGTGATAATTATGTTATAACATGCAGACGGTATTTAAATGATGAACTTGAACAAGATGAATTTAAAGGATCTTTAAAGTTATCTTTGCATAATGCATTAACTCACATAGATGATACAGATAACATGATAATTTCAGTTGAAAATTTAGCTTATAAGTATTTAAAAGGAATGAGATTACAAAAAAGTATAAAACTTGTATATATTGTTCTACAAAGTTAATAAACAAAAATACCTAATATTTTTAGGTATTTTTTATGTTATTATTAAAGTGATATAAGTATTGACAATCTATACGACTTGTAATACAATCTTTAAATTCAAAATAATTTTTGGAGGTAAAAAAATGATATTAAATAATTCTGAAAACTTATTAAGCCAGTTACTTATAACTTTAACGGAATCCGATAAAAAGGCTAGACCTAGGATTATAATGATAAATAGTAATAATAAACGTTGGAGACAAATGATAATAAATGCTATTAATTTAGATAAAAGTATATTTAAAGATAATAATTATTTTTTAACTTGTAAAAGATATTTAGATAATAAACTTGAATTAAAAACAAATAAAGGTGAAATACAAATATCTTTAAATAATATATTAGATACTGTAAATAGCACTGACAATATGATAATTACAATTGAAAATTCAATGTTTAAATTTTTTAAAGGAATATGGGCAGAAAAAAGTATTAAACTTGTATATATTATTTTACAAGATTAAGTATACAAAAATTAACAAAAGACTATCGAGTAATTTCGATAGTCTTTTTGTATATATATGAATAAAATTGTGAAAAATAATAAGGGAAAATTTATATTAATAATAATAACGGATTAAATTGGTAAATTTTAGTATAATATACGTTTAATTGGAGTTTTTGACATAAAGATTGACATAATACATTTTATTTTACACATTTTATTGCATATTTGGTATAATAGGTGTATAATTAAAGTAATAAAAAATATAAAAAGGGGATGCGTATTTTATGAATTATAAAGTTATAACCCTAAATATGTGCCATGGTGACAATAACAATGGCATAATAGATGTTATTAATCAAGCTAATGTTATAAAAGGGTATGACTCTGATTTAATATTACTTCAAGAAGTTGATATATGCACATCACGTAGTAATTACAAAAATCAATTAGCAGAATTCAAGAAAAATATTGGTTTTGAATATAGTTGCTATGGTTCAAATATAGCATTTAAAGAAGGATGGTATGGCAATGCTATATTATCTAGATATCCGATTGTATCATCAGAAAATTATTTAAGTACTGCAACAGAATATTCTAAAGAAACTAAAGGAATGCTGCATGCTGAAATAAATGTAAATGGAAAATATATTAATGTTTTTAACACACATTTTCCTGTATACGATAAAGAAAGAATATTTCTTACAGAATCAATTTTAAACATGATGAAGAGAAATAATATATCTGGTGATATGATACTAGGTGGAGACTTTAATTTTGGAGTAATTCCACTAGGAAATCATAGATATATTATAGATACTCATGAATCATATGAAGAATTTGAAAATATTAAACAAATATTTAAATGCCCTGATTTTACAACTAAAACATGGCCAACAGATAATCCAATTGCAGATATTGATAAAATAATGTACAATGGTAATATCAAACTTAATGAAATAAAGAGATTGGATGTAGAAATATCCGATCATTATCCAGTATATGCAGAATTTACAATTTAGTAAAATAAAAAAAGAACTAGTAATTTAATAATTTACTAGTTCTTTTTATTTTAAATTTGCTATAGTTACTCCAAACTGACCTTCAAAATATCCAGCTAATTTAAAACTTTCTATATTTTTATTCTTTTTTAAATATTCATGAACCGCATCTCTTAAAATGCCACCGTTTTTTCCATGTATTATTCTTACAATACCTACTTTGTTTATAATTGCTCCATCTATAAATTTGTCTAATTCATAAATTGCTTCTTCTCTTGTTTTATGTCTGAGCATAATTTCATTATTATAATCAGGTTGTATGTTTATATCATAAGTAACTTTACATCTGTTATTTGTTTTTGACTTTAATTTTTCATCTAATTCTACTAAATCTTTTGAAATTGTTAGTAATTTACAATTCACACATATGCTATATTTATTTCTAGTAATTCTTAATATATTTCCAACTAAGTTAGTATTTTTTATTCTAACATAATCACCAATTTTAAACATAATCTCCTCCTAAAACTATCAAAATATGATATATATATTATACCATAAAATAAGTAATAATAATATATATATTAAAAAATATTTAAAAACATCATAAAGAAATTTTTGTTATTTATGTAAATTAATTTAATAAATGAGTAATAGATGTGTTTATATGTATTTTTAACAACATTTTATCGATAATACTTGAATGTAGACACAAAAATTGATATAATATATATACAAGAAATCGAAAGGAAATCATATGGACAAACAAAAATATATAAGAAATTTTAGTATAATAGCTCATATTGATCATGGCAAATCTACTCTTGCAGATAGACTACTTCAGATGACTGGTAGTATAGATGCAAGAAAGATGCATGAACAATTATTAGATAACATGGATATTGAAAGAGAAAGAGGTATAACTATAAAATCTCAAGCTGTAAGAATGAAGTACAAAGCTAATGATGGAATAGATTATATTTTAAATTTAATAGATACACCGGGACATGTGGATTTTAACTATGAGGTTTCTAGATCACTTGCTGCCTGTGAAGGAGCAATACTAGTAGTTGATGCAGCTCAAGGTGTTGAAGCTCAAACTTTAGCTAATGTATATTTAGCTTTGGAAAATGATTTGGAAGTTATTCCAGTTATAAACAAGGTAGATTTACCAGTAGCAAGGCCACTTGAAGTTAAACATGAAATAGAAGATATAATAGGTATTGAAGCTATGAATGCTCCTGAAGTTTCAGCTAAAACTGGGCTTAACATGGATCAAGTATTAGAAGCAATAGTACTTAAAGTACCTTGTCCTAAAGGTGATGCAAATAAACCAACATCAGCTCTTATTTTTGATTGTGTATATGATAATTATAAAGGAGCTATGGCATACGTAAGAATTTTTGACGGATCTTTGAAAAAAGGTGATACTATATTAACAATGTCAAATAACAAAGAATACGAAATAGTTGAAGTTGGATATTTTAAACCTGGTAGTTATATCGAATGTGATATGTTAGAAACAGGAGAAGTTGGATATATAACAGCAAGTATACGTAAAATATCTGATATACATGTTGGTGATACTGTAACTACTAAAAAAGATCCTTGTTTAAAAGCTTTAAAAGGATATAAAAAAGTACAATCTATGGTATATTGTGGTGTGTTTCCAGCAGATGGAAGTGACTATGAAGACTTGAAAGTTGCACTTGAAAAATTAAAGTTAAATGATGCATCTTTGAATTATGAATTAGAATCTTCTGCGGCATTAGGACATGGTTTTAGATGTGGATTTTTAGGATTACTACACATGGAAATAGTTGAAGAAAGATTAGAGAGAGAATATGATTTAAATCTAATTACAACTGCACCTTCAGTTATATATAAAGTGCATAAAACAAATGGTGAAGTATTAGAATTATATAATCCTTCAGAACTTCCAAATTCGCAACAAATAGCTTTTATGGAAGAACCTATTGCTAAAACTGAAATTATAGTTCCAAAAGAATATGTTGGAAATGTAATGGAACTTGCTACTGAAAGACGTGGAGAGTTCATAAATATGAAATATTTAGATGCAAAAAGAGTTAATTTAGAGTATTATTTACCTCTTAATGAAATTATATATGATTTCTTTAATAGTTTGAAATCTAGAACAAGAGGATATGCTTCATTTGATTATGAAATAGCAAAATATGAAAAAGCTGAACTTTCAAAATTAGATATATTACTAAATAATGAATTGGTAGATGCATTATCGTTTATAGTTCATAAATCTAAAGCAGAAATAAGAGGTCGTAAGATAGCAGAAAAATTAAAAGATATCATACCAAGACAAATGTTTGAAGTACCAATACAAGCAGCTATTGGTGGTAAAGTAATAGCAAGAGAAACAGTTAAGGCTATGAGAAAAGATGTACTTGCTAAATGTTACGGTGGAGATATAACTAGAAAGAAAAAATTATTAGAGAAACAAAAAGAAGGTAAAAAGAGAATGAGACAAGTAGGAAGTGTTGAACTTCCACAAGACGCTTTTATGAGCGTATTAAGATTAGATGATTAAGGAGAAATTATGGGTTTAGTATATGGTATAAATCCTGTTACAGAAGCTATTGTATCAGGTAAAACAATTAATAAAATATATTTTCAAAATGGAAATAAAGATGTTTATGATTTAATTAAAATGGCGCAAGAAAAGAAAATAGTAACAGTTCTTGCAGATAGACCAAAATTAGATAAAATGATAACTGCAGATGATGAAAAATTAAAGAATTCTCAAGGAATAGTTGCTTCTGTTACAGATTTTGAATATTCTGAAATTGATGATTTACTAGCAGTAGCAGAAAAAAGAGGCGAAAAACCTTTTATAATAATACTTGATAAAATTGAAGATCCTCATAATTTGGGAGCAATAATTAGAAGTGTTGATTGTTTAGGTGCACATGGTTGTATTATACAAAAACGTAATGCATGTCAAATAACAGATACAGTTGAAAAAGTTTCAGCTGGTGCTACTAATTACGTTAAAGTTGCTAGAGTAGTTAATATAACTGAAAGTATTAAGTACTTAAAGACAAAAGAATTATGGATTTACGGATTAGATATGGAAGGTGCTTCAGATATATATTCTACAAAAATAGATGGAGCAATAGGACTTGTAATAGGTAATGAAGGTGCTGGAATATCTAAACTAGTTCGTGATAATTGTGATGTTGTAGTTAAAATACCGATGTTCGGAAATATACAATCATTAAATGCATCTGTATCAGCAGCTATAAGTATGTACGAAGTTGTAAGACAAAAGAATATGAAAAAATAAAAAATAACAGCACTTATGAAAATAGGTGCTGTTTTACTATTAAATTTAATTAAGATTATACACTATTGAAATTTTTAAAGTGATATGATATAATAATTTCATATAGAAATATATGGAGGTATATAATGAGTTTAGAAGGTAAATATTTTAGAAATAACTTGGATATGAAAAAAGGCATGGAAGTAGAGAAAGAAAATAATCCTTTTTATATTAGAAAAGAGAAAGAAGATAAAATAAATTTTAAATATGATCGAGTAATAAATAACCTGAAAAATTTGGATATGACTGAATATGAAAAGAATATTCTAATAGAGAGAGTAGAAAAGGATAGAAAAAAAGAAATTGATGGTATATACTTTGATGAAAATGAAATTATAGGTACTAGTAAAAACAATTTAGATAAAAATAAAGATAGTGAAAACAGTTTTTTAAAAGAGTTAAAAGGAAATGTTAATAGTAGTGAAACAATACAAAAGTCAACAATTGATTGGGAACAAAAAAAGAAAGACGCAATAGCAAAAAATGCAAATTTAGATGAATTAAGAAGACAATTCGATGAAATATAAAAAATAGCAAAATATTCTATTTTTTTACAAAAAACTATTGCATTTTTTTTTAACATGTGGTATAAATTATACAAAGATGAAAGAGGATGTGAAACAAATGAATGATCAAAAAAAGAGTAAGAGTCAAGTAAGTATTATAACTGTTATAATGTTATCTCTACTAACTTTGAGTGCATTGGTATTATTATATGTAGCAGGTACTAATTATCAAAAAAGTGTTGTTAGTATAAAACAAAATCAACAACAAGCAGTTGTAGAAAATATAAAATAACATAAATTTTGAGAAAAAATTTAAATTTAATTAAAAACTTAACATATAACCTTAAAAGGATATGTTAAGTTTTTATTTTATTCGAATATTAGTAATAATATAATTTATATCTTTGATAATTGTATTTTAAAGACAATTAAAGTATATTGAAATCAATTATGGTTAAAATATATTAGAGTTGAATGTTTTAAAAAATAGGGAGGATTATCATATGAGTATTAAAATTTATACAACTTCTATTTGTAAGTGGTGTAACATAGCAAAAATATATTTTCAGGAGAAAAACATTGAGTATTTAGAATATAATATTGGAATAGATAATGAAAAAGAAGAAGAAATGATAAAAATATCTGGACAGAGGAGTGTTCCTGTATTTGATATAAATGGAACAATAATTGTAGGATTTGATAAAGATGCCATTAATGAATGTATTAAATAGCACAAAATAAATCAACATATAATGTGTGAATTAGGAGGAATTATTATGAGTACACAATTATCCTATCCAAATTTAGGATATACAAAAAAAAGTGAAGATGTTCCAGTTACTTTTCCTGCTCAACATCAAGATGTTCATCCAGGTATTGAAAATGTAATGACACCTAGACCAATTTTTGATAATCCAGACTATATAGGAACTGGTAAATTAAAAGATAAGGTTGCAATAATTACCGGTGCAGATAGTGGTATTGGTAGAGCAGTAGCTTTACTTTATGCTAAAGAAGGAGCAGATATTGTAATTGCATATCTTAATCAACATGAAGATGCAAATGAAACTAAAAAATATATTGAAGATCTTGGTAGGAAGTGCTTACTTATGTCAGGAGATTTAAAGAATGAAGAGTTTTGTAAAAGCATAATTTCTAAAACGGTAAGTGAATTTGGACATCTAGATATTTTAGTTAATAATGCCGGAGTTCAATATCCACAAAATAGTATTGAGTATATAACATCTCAGCAGTTCGAGGATACTTTCCGTGTCAATATATTTTCGTTTTTTTATCTTACAAAAGCAGCTATATCACATTTGAAAGATGGAAGTTGTATAATAAACACAACATCAGTAACAGCATATAATGGTCATAAAGAACTTATTGATTATGCTTCTACTAAAGGGGCAATAGTGAGCTTTACCCGTTCACTTGCACTTTCACTTGCTTCAACTGGGATTAGAGTTAATGGAGTAGCTCCTGGACCTATATGGACACCACTTATACCATCAAGCTTTTCTGCTGATCATATTACAACATTTGGAGCAAATACACCTATGAAAAGAGCAGGTCAACCAGTTGAAGTTGCACCCGTATATCTTTATCTAGCATCCTCAGATTCAACATATGTTACTGGTCAAATTTTACATGTGAATGGTGGAAGTTATGTAACTTCATAGATCATATTAATAAAATAGTTTTAAGGATATATTTTAGAATATATCCTTAAAATCGTTTATAGCAATTATTGGCAGTGAACAACTATTGTTACTACAAACATATGCAGTAGTAACACTTTGCACTTTTTTGTAATTAGATAGATTTGGAATGATTTTTAATATACTATCATCATTTTTTTCTTTAAATACTGTTGTTATATTTGGACTAAATTTACTATTTAATATGTCAATCATTTCTTTAGTTCTCTGACTGTTTTTATCACCTAATATAATTAATTCTTTTGTAGCAGATGTTTTAAATAAATATGCACAAAGCATATACGAGCAAGAAGGTGGATTTGAATTAATAGTATCACTAAATGTTTGAAATTGTTTAACAGCTAATTCTTCTAACTTTATGTTATTTGTAAGTCTTGATAATCTCAGCCAATTCAAAGTCGACACTGAATTGGCTGAGGGGATAACACCATCATATACTTCTTTTGGCCTTGCAATTAAATTTTCTGAATCACTTCCATATAAAAATAATCCATTTGAATTTTCATCCCAGAAGTATTTTATTAATTCATCATTTAAAGTAATAGCTTTTTCTAAATAAATACTGTCAAAAGTTGATTCATATAATTCAATTAATCCCCATATGAAAAACGAATAATCCTCTGAATATGCCAATATGGATGCATGACCATCTCTATATCTTGCAAGTAATCTACCATCTGAATCAATTAAATTATTATATATAAAATCTACAGTTTTTTTTGCAACTTCAATATACTTTTCATTTTTAAATACTTTTCCGGCAATTGATAATGAAGCAATCATAAGTCCATTCCATGAAGTCAATATTTTATCATCTTTATTAGGGTGTATTCTTTTTTTACGATATTTGAATAATTTATGTATTATATTATCATCCATAGTTATATTTGCAGTACCAATTAAGTTTAAAATATTACTCCCGTTGAAATTACCTTTTTTAGTAACATTAAATTGCTTGCAAAATTTTATACCTTCATTCTTGCCTAATATATACAATATTTCATCATATGACCACACATAAAACTTACCTTCAATGCCTTCTGAATCAGCATCTTCAGCAGAGTAGAATGCCCCATCTGGAGACATCATATCTCTAATAATATATGTAAATATGTCATTTGCAACTTTAGAAAATAAATCATTTTTAGTAATTTGAAAAGCCTCTGTATATACTAAAGATAGGAGAGCATTATCATACAGCATTTTTTCAAAATGGGGAATTAACCATTTTTTATCTGTAGAATATCTTGAAAATCCAAAACCAATATGATCATATATACCGCCTCTATACATACATTCAAGTGTATAAGTTACCATGAGTAAAGAGTTTTCATTATTAGTTTGATGAAAATATCTCAGTAAAAAAAACAAATTAGTTGGACTTGGAAACTTAAGTAATTTTCCAAATCCACCAAAGTTTGTATCAAAAGTCTGCATAAATATTTTAAAAGCTAAGTCTTGTATATTATTATCAATATCTTTTGAATCTAAATTATCTGTTTTACTTTTTATTGCAGCAGTTATATTTTTGCTATCATTTAGAAGGTTTTCATTATCATTAATCCAAGCATCATTAACTTTTTTTAATAAATCAATTAAACCGACTTGATGAAAAGCTGAATGTTTAGGAAAATATGTACCTACAAAAAATGGTCTTTGATAATGATCTAAGAATACTGTTAAAGGCCAACCACCACTTCCATTTACAGTTTGACACGCATCCATATAAACTGAATCTATATCGGGTCTTTCTTCTCTATCTACCTTAATTGAGATAAAATTATCATTAAGAATACTTGCGACTTCTATATATTCAAATGATTCTTTTTCCATAACATGACACCAATGACAAGTGGAGTAACCAATAGATAAAAATATTGGTTTGTTTTCATTTATAGCTTTAGCAAATGCATCATTTGACCAAGAATACCAATTTACTGGATTATGTGCATGTTGCAACAAATATGGAGATTTTTCATTGATAAGATTATTGGTATATTTATAATTCATAAGTACCTCCTATATTTTTATTTTTTTTATATAATATTAGTATGTGCATTTAATAATTTATGAATATGTTATTTTAAAAATTAAGTTGTTAAAAATTAGAAAATAAAATTGTAGAAAATCAAATATATGCAAATAATAAGAAGGTAAAACTAAATGGTACCCTTTGTCAAGGACACTAATAAAAAAAGTGTTTAAAGTATTAATGTTTATTAAGCTGTAAGATGATTTCTGTATTGTACAGGAGTCATCTTTTTTAAATTCCATTGATATCTATGAT
>Ga0209100_1001159_pt1 | contig 18809 bp, 18 predicted proteins | sample lystaG_FD_185480 | JGI IMG/M metagenome (GOLD analysis project Ga0209100, IMG submission 185480) | Glacier valley bacterial and archeal communities from Borup Fiord, Nunavut, Canada, to study Microbial Dark Matter (Phase II) -... | ecosystem: Environmental > Aquatic > Freshwater > Ice > Glacier ...
ATCTGTAAATGGTATTCCAAATAAGTTATTAATAAAATATATGTTTGAATTTTTGCCTGAAGATGGATACTCAAATAATGTAAATTATATCAGGCTCAGTGCCAACTTTCCGTATTATCACAGAAATATTTTTGGGCTTAGTAAAAATTACAATGTTGGTTTCTTGGATGAGGAAGGAAAAGAAGAGATTGTAAAAGTTCCCCTGTTTGTACCGGCTAAAGACTCTGTAAAAAAAGACAGTCTTATTCGCAAACAAAAAAGCAAAGAACCGAAAGAGAAAAAAATATTACAATACAGATCGTTTACAATAGACAGTACAAAAAATTTTGCAACAATTACTTTAAATACCTTTTCCGAAGGAAAGCTCCGTACATTTTTTAGAAGAACATTTAAGGAATTAAAAAAAGAAAATATCAGCAATGTTATTTTGGATTTAAGAAGTAATGGTGGCGGAAGAGTGGGTTTGAGTACACTCCTTACAAAATATCTTTCTCGAAAAAATTTTAAAGTAGCAGATACGCTTTACACGCCATCAAGAGGAATTGGCCCTTATGGAAAATATATAAAGGGCGGGTTTTTTAATAGTATTGAAATGTTTTTCATCTCAAGAAAAAACAGCGATGGAAAATACCATATGCGGTATTTGGAAAACCATTTTTACAAACCAAAGAAAAACAGGTATGCCGGAAAAGTTTTTGTGCTTACCGGTGGACCAACTTTTTCAGCTTCGGCAATTGTTTGCAATGTTTTAAAAGGACAAAAAAATATTACATTATTAGGCGAAGAAACTGGTGGTGGATGGTATGGCAATAACGGAATTATGATACCAGATATAATTTTACCAAATACAAAAGTTCGTGTTAGATTACCATTGTTTAGGTTGGTACAGTACAACCATACAGCAATAAAAGGCACGGGTGTAATCCCCGATATTTTAGTACCAACGAGCTACGATGCTTTGCTAAAAGGTTATGATAAGAAAATGGAAGAAACGAAGAAACTGATAAAAGTGGATAATGGTTTAATGGATAAATGATAATCTTTTTGAGATAGCTGTCAGTCTCAATAAGGAAAATATATTTCAAAGAAATTCTGAAGTTTTAGATTCATTTTTTAATTATTAATACTAAAATTATCTCCGTCTTTTAGAAAAGGAAACTTATTTCTTAATTCCATCAAGGTTTCTTTTTCTACCGTAATTGTAAAAACATCTTCATCATCTGCTTTGTGGTATAATACCGCACCTGCGGGATCAATAACCATACTGTTGCCACTGTGGTAATTTTTATTGCCATCATCGCCAACTCTGTTTACACCCACAACATAACACTGGTTTTCAATTGCTCTTGCACACAACAAAGTTTTCCATGCATGGCTACGACGCTCCGGCCAATTAGCTACATAAATTAATATGTCATACTCGGCTTCGTTTTTATCTGTAGGGTTTTGCCTTGCCCAAACAGGAAAGCGAAGATCATAACAGATTTGCAAATTTATTTTCCAGCCTTTTACATGTGCAATTAATCTTTTGTTGCCGGCGCTATAATGTTCTGTTTCATTTCCAAAACCAAAAAGATGTCGTTTGTCGTACACGCCATATTCACCGTTTGGCAACATCCAGAGAAGGCGATTATAAAATTTTTCATTTTCTTTTATGATGATACTGCCGGTTAAAATAATTTTATTGTCTGCAGCTACACGTTTCATCCAACTTACAGTTTCGCCATCCATATCTTCCGCAAGAGATGTATTCATCGAAAAACCCGTACTAAACATTTCAGGGAATACAACAATTTCTGTACGCTCCTCGATGGCTTTCATTTTTTGTTCAAGCATTAGAAGATTAGCCGTTTTATTTTCCCAGTTAAGATTTGTTTGTATGATGGATAGGGTGAGTGGTTGCATTTTGAAAGATTAGTTGATATTATTAAATGAAAAATTTAAAACGTACAGACTATAGCTTAACTATTTTCCTCCTTTCGTTTTACGATTAAAAACCAATCGTTTTCTAAAGACAAATAACCCATATCATAACAGAAATAATATACATCGCCTTTTTTATTGGTGTAAGTATGTGTGTAATATTTAAACTGAAACCCTTTTGCTAATAATTTTTCAGCATTTGTCTTGCCGGTTTCCTGATTGGTTGTAATAACAGTTTCTAATACTCTTCGATTTTTACCAAGAGCATTATTAATGTTACGTACAAGATTGGTCGTGTCAGATTTTAAGCCATTGTTGTATTCATTCCTACAATAATCGTTGCAAAACTTTTTATCGGCCCGGCCTTTTACTGCTGAATTGCAACTGAGGCAAAGGGTGGCTTCTCTTTTTGTAAGCATAAGCTGATACTGATTTGTAACCGAAATATACAACTTAATTATATAAGTACAACCGTTTACAAACGGATATATACAACTATAAACGGTTAAGATACGAGTAAGGCTTTTTGTGCGGCGCATCTTTGCATTGTCAAACCGAAACAAGGGATTGACTGAAATAAATAATTATAAACCGCAACGCTTTTATAGAGGCAATGCACAAAACGTAAAACATGTACGCATTAAAAAACAAAGTTCAATTGATTGGTAATTTAGGTAACGCTCCTGAAGTAAGAAGTACGGAAGCAGGTAAAAAACTCGTTCGCTTTTCAGTAGCTACAAACGAGCAGTACAAAAATGCAAAGGGCGAAAGAGTAACAGAAACCCAATGGCACAACCTTATTGCCTGGGGCAAAGTTGCTGACATTGCAGAAAAATTTTTAGTGAAAGGAACTGAAGTTGCTATTGAAGGAAAACTAATAAACAGAAATTATATGGACAAAGAAGGCAACAAAAAATACATAACTGAAATACAGGTTACTGAGTTGCTTTTGCTTGGTAAGGCGACTAGTGCGATGGTTGCATAATCCTATTCATTATAACCACAGGCAATACCTGTGGTTATAATAATTGAACCCCTTCGGAATTCGCCAAAGGCATAATTTTTTACAATGAATCCCGCAGGGGTTCAACCACTAATAACCATGGGCTGCGCCCACGGAAAATAACATGGGTGCAGCCCATGGGCTATGATATGAGCAGCTACCGCCAAATATATTACCAGATCGTCTTCGGCACCAAATACCGAAAGCCAACAATAAACCCAATGCACGATACACCATTGTATGCATATATACATGGCATTATTACAAAACAAAAATGCAAGCTCTATCGCATAAATGGTATCGAAGATCACATTCATATATTTTGCAGCTTGCATCCATCTCTAAGCCTTGCGCAATTTGTGCAGGATATAAAAGTGGCCAGTAATCTGTGGATGAAGTCCACCCATAAGTTTCCACTTTTTGAAGGATGGCAGGTTGGCTATGGTGCTTTTACTTACAACATTAGAGAAAGAGATATGATCATTAATTACGTGAAAAAGCAAAAGGAACACCACGGATCAGAAAATTATTATGATGAATAAAAAAGATTGCTTGTGGAAAATGGAGTTGAGTTTGATGAACAATATTTAATGTAAAGTATTTGTAAATGCGGTGGGGCTGTAAACAGAAGAATAAAATTCAACGGAAGTCCGCTGCCCGCCGCCCGCTTTTTTGTGGGCTCAAAGGCAGCCCACAAAAAGAGCTTTGGCTAAGCAGCGCAGCCCTTTATCAGTTTATCTTTATTCAACTTTTAATTAAGAGGAATGATCATCGATGAATACGAATCCTGAAGGGGTTCACCATTTCATTACCACAGGTCCAACCTGTGGAAGCTCAGAAATCGGTAATTTTATATTTTGTAAGCAACGAGTTTTTCTTAAAATAAAATGATGACCACAACTACAATTGAGCGCAACGAAATATTTGAACTTGCTTACAGATTTGTAACAGAAACGGCAGAAAACATTTTTCTTACCGGTAAGGCGGGCACAGGCAAAACAACTTTTTTAAAATATTTAAAAGAGCATTGTACAAAAAATACTATTGTTGCAGCACCCACAGGAGTTGCGGCTATAAATGCGGGCGGCGTAACGCTTCACAGCCTTTTTCAATTACCGTTTCACCCATTTATACCAAGCAGTGGCGGCAAAGATGATTTGTTGGGAAAAATGAAATACAATAAACAGCGCCTGCAATTATTACGCAAAATGGAGCTGCTGATAATTGATGAGATAAGTATGGTTCGATGCGATACGATGGATGCGATAGATACGCTGCTGCGGAGTGTGCGCAGAAATTATCATGTGCCTTTTGGCGGCGTGCAATTGCTTTGTATTGGAGATTTGCACCAGCTACCACCTGTAGCACAAAACCATGAGTGGAGTATTTTGCAGGAGTATTATGCCTCGCCTTTTTTCTTTGACAGCCTTGCTGTAAAAGAGCAACAACCAATATTAGTGGAGTTGAATAAAATTTACCGCCAAAAGGAACAATCGTTTGTTGAGCTGCTGAATAATGTGCGAACAAATAATATGAGTGAACATGATTTTGAAATGTTGCACGAACGTTTTGTTTCTGGTTTTAAACCTGGCTACGATGAGAAATTTATAACACTCACATCTCACAACAAACAGGCAGAACTTATAAACAACAGCGAAATACAAAAGTTGCTTTCGCCGCCCTATGTTTATAAAGCTGAAATAGAAAATGAGTTTCCGGAAAATATTTATCCTGCAGATGCTGCACTGATGTTGAAGCATGGCGCACAGGTAATGTTTATAAAAAATGATGTTGTAGAAAAGAAATATTTTAATGGAAAGATTGGAGTGGTTTGTAAAATAGATGAAGAAAAAATAATAGTGGATTGCGATGGTATTGAAATTGAAGTATATAGAGAAACATGGGAAAACAGCCGATACACACTTAACCGAACCGATGGAAAACTGCAACAGGAAGTTATTGGTACTTTTACACAATACCCGCTGCGCCTTGCTTGGGCAATTACTATACACAAAAGCCAGGGACTTACATTTGATAAAGTTATGATTGATGCCGGTGCAGCTTTTAGCAGCGGCCAGGTTTATGTAGCGCTTAGTCGTTGCACAAGTTTGGGTGGAATTGTCTTGCTTTCAAAAATCCCTTCATCAGCCATTTACAGCAATGAAAATGTTTTAAAAGGGCAAAGTTCTCTTAGGCTTAAAGGATCGCTTGCTGAAAGATTTGAAGGTGCAAGACAAATGTATACCCAACAATTATTGGAAGATGTTTTTTCATTTACTGAAATAGAAAGTGAAATAAATACACTTCAGTTTCATATAAATGCACAAAAAGAAAAACTGAATAATGGTGCACTTGAATGGATCAATAAAACAAAGGAAACTTTTAGGGCAGAAAAAATGAATGGGTTAAAATTTATCAGACAAATAAATACATTGTTGAAAGATGAACCCATTGTAGAAAAAAATGAAAGTTTGCAAAGCCGCATTGCTGCTGCTGCAAATCATTTTATTACAAAGTTTAATGTGTTGCTGGAAAATATTAAAACAAACCAGCTTGTAACAGAACACAAAGAAACTGCGGACCTTATCAATGAGTATTTAAATACAGTTGCGGTAGCAATTTCTACCAACATCTATTATCTGGAATATTGCAAAAAAGATTTTGCGCTTACAACATTTTTAAAATACCGTATTGATTTTGCGCTGCCAAAATTTTCTTTAAGTTGTTATGCAGGTAATAAAAAAAGTAATAAAACAGATTCTCCAAACCCGGAACTATACGACAGTTTAAAAAGATGGAGAGATATTATTTGTGCTGATGAAGGCACACCGATTTTTATGGTGGCAACACATGTAATGCTAAAAGATATTGCTACTTTTTTACCAAGAACCGGCCGAGACTTATTGCTGATAAATGGTTTTGGAAAAGTTAAGGTTGATAAATACGGTGGTGATATTTTGCAAACCGTTAATGACTATTGCGAACTGCACAATATAGAAACCAGTTTAATAATAAAAACGCCTGCACCAAAAAAGGAGCGAAAAACAAAAGCCGTATCAGAGAAAAAAGATACAAAGCAAAGCACCTACGTTTTATTTAAAGAAGGAAAAACAATTGCAGAAATTGCTGTGTTACGAAACTTTGCTGTGCAAACAATTGAAGGCCATTTAGCGGCTTTTATTGAAAACGGATTGATAGAAATTTCTTCGTTCATTTCTAATGAAAAATACCAAACCATAGCAAAGGTTATGAAAGATAGAGGTGAAAAAACTCTGACCGATTTAAAACCAAAGTTACCTAATGCAAGCTTTGGCGAAATGAGAATGGTAGAAGCGGCGCTCAAAGCAAAGGCTATGACTATATAAAAAGTTTATCTTTATTAAACACTAAAAGTCCTTCCTCGGGAGGGATTTAGGGAGGCCGGTCCTATCTCCCAAAATCATCCTGCACCCGTACAATATCATTTTCATCGCTTGGGTTATTGGCATCTGTATGGCGCCAAATTTCTGCAATAATTCCCCAGTTTTCTGTGCCGATAAGTCGGTGCCTTTCACCCTGCTTAAGTTCAATAATATCACCTTTCGATAAATTAATTATTTCACTTTCTTCATCACTATCACTTATTATTACTGCAGCTTCGCCGGCAATTAATTTCCATATTTCAGCACGGCGATGGTGGTACTGCCAGCTTAGTCTTTTACCTGGTGCTACTACCAATATTTTTGGACTTAATTTTCCTGAAATATTCAGTTCTTCATTGCTAAAGTGAGGAAAGAAAATGGAAATAAAATGATTGGCTTCCTTTTCATCAATTACAAAAAACCACCCCAAGGTCTGCTATCATCTAAAGAAGTAATTGATAACTTATTTTCGGCTAAAAAATTAGTCACACATTCAAAAACCGTTTTTGTACTATCGTTGATACTTAGGTTCATTTAAAATTAATTTTTGTAAAAGTAAAGCAAGGCTTCGAAACATAGGGTGAGATTTTGTATTCGCCAACTACAGGAAGTTTAACAATTGCCATAAAAATGAAACAAAAAATTAGGTGTTTCATGAAGAGTGGTTTTACAAAATTCCATTTATGATGTAACGAATATGTTAGGCAATGATTATTGAAACATTAATTATAAAAATAACTGAGAAAGCACATTAAGTTGTATTGATTTCTAAATATGCAAATGATATTCCCGATAGTATTTGTAGGCAAGATGGGAACCGTTATTTTTGCAGATTATCGTGGGTTAAAATTCAAAGGTGAACAAAAAATTAAATATCGCTCTCGTAGGAAACCCAAATAGTGGTAAAACCTCCCTGTTTAATGTGCTCACCGGACTTAACCAAAAAGTTGGCAATTTCCCGGGCGTGACTGTTGACAAGAAAACGGGGAGCTGTAAAATTTCTGAAAATATTGATGCAACTATTATTGATTTACCCGGTACATATAGCCTTTACCCAAAACGTGCAGATGAATGGGTGGCTTATAAAGTTTTGATGGGAGAAGACAGGGAAGTAAAACCCGATATGATTGTTGTTATTGCAGATGCCAGCAACCTTAAACGAAACCTTCTTTTTTGTTCGCAGATAATAGACTTAAAAATTCCTTTGGTAATTGGTTTTAGCATGATGGATCTTGCCAATCAAAAAGGTACACAAATAGATATTGCAGGCATGGAAAGAGAATTGGGCGTACCAATTGTAGCAATAAATCCAAGAAAAAATAAAGGAATTACCGCTTTAAAAAAAGCCATAGAACAACTCGCAGAAAACGCACAGCATTTACCGGCAAGAGATTTTTTGGAAGAGAGTTTTTTAAACAATCCATCTGTAAGCATTGCAAAAAAATATTTGCCGGATGCGAGTAATTATAAAGTTTTGCATTACCTGATAAACAACGAATATTTTGAGCTTGATAAAACCCTGCATGATAAAATTGCATCTGTAAAACACGACCATAATTTTAATGCCACCAAAACACAGGCAGAAGAAATAATGCAACGCTACAATCGCATAAAGTTTATTATGCAGCAGACAGTTGTAGAAAACGATCCACTTAAAAAATCATTGTTTACTGAAAAACTTGATAATATTTTATTGCACCGCACATGGGGATACGTTATTCTTATTTCAGTTTTATTCATCATGTTCCAATCAATATTCTGGCTGGCACAGTTTCCAATGGCAGGGATAGAATGGAGTTTTGCAAAACTTGGCGGCTGGCTTTCAGGTATATTGCCAAATGGATTATTTGCTGATGTTTTTATAAATGGAATTGTTGCCGGGCTGAGTGGCATCATGGTTTTTATACCGCAGATTATGATTTTGTTTGGCGTAATAACCTTGCTGGAAGACACAGGCTATATGGCACGTATAAGTTTTCTTACAGATAAAGTGATGCGTAAAGTAGGACTGAACGGAAAGAGCGTAATGCCGATGATTAGTGGTTATGCGTGTGCTGTGCCTGCAATAATGAGCGCAAGAAATATCGAAAATAAAAAAGAAAGATTACTTACAATAATGATAACACCCCTAATGAGTTGCAGTGCTCGTTTACCGGTTTATACAATTTTAATATCACTTGTTATTCCATCTAAATTATATTTTGGTTTTTTAAGTTTACAGGGCCTGGTAATGATGATGCTTTATTTATTGGGAACTGTACTTGCGCTTATTGTTGCATGGGTTATGAAGTGGTTTATTAAAAGTGCAGAACGGAGTTTTTTCATTTTAGAATTACCAGTTTACAGAAATCCCCGATGGAAAAATATCGTAATAACGATGATTGAAAAGGCAAAAATATTTGTGTTTGATGCCGGAAAAATCATCATGATCATCAGTTTACTTTTGTGGGTGTTAAGCAGTTATGGACCAACTATAAAAATGAAAGCTGTTACTGCTAAATACGATGCACTCGTGCAGGCAAGTCCTCAACAAAAAGAGGTTCTAGATAAAGAAAGAAAAACGGTTTTATTACAATCATCTTATGCAGGTTCGCTGGGCAGTTTTATTGAGCCTGCCATTCGACCTTTGGGGTATGACTGGAAAATAGGAATAGCCCTTATTACTTCCTTTGCTGCCAGAGAAGTATTTGTTGGAACGATGGCCACACTCTATTCTGTAGGAGATGATGCAGATGCAAACAGCAGTACCCTTCGGCAAAAAATGGCTGCCGCAAAACGGGCAGATGGCACAAAAGTTTATGACATTGCCACTGGTTTATCCCTTCTTGTATTTTATGTAATCGCCATGCAATGCATGAGCACATTGGTTATTGTAAAGCGAGAAACCAAAACCTGGAAATGGCCGGTAATACAGTTTATCTATATGACTGGACTGGCGTATTTATTAAGCTGGGTTACGTATTTAATTTTTAAATAGAAATAGAATCACATAAAAAAGCGGATGCTTTCACATCCGCTTTAATTTCTTTATGACCCTTCTTAACTTAGCGCCTTTGTGGTTCAAAACAAAACCTACCAAGGATATTTATTCGCTTTTATACAAGCATCAGCAATTCTTCTTCTTGCATCCTTGCTGTTAAATGGTGCCATTTTCGTAAAACGTTTTAAACCTAACAACATCATGCGTTGTTCATCGCCATCGGCAAAAGCATTGATAGCTTCTTTACCCGCTTTGTTTACTGCATCAACTGCATCATTTAAATAAACATGCATCATATCTGTTTGTACCGATACTGCTTCAGCGCCTTGCTTATCGCTCATTTTTATTACACGTAGCAAAGCACTTTCTGCATGAAAAGTTGCAATGCTCATATCAGCTATGTTCATCAGTATTTCCTGTTGGTCACTTAAGCCCATCATCAGTTTTTGTACCGCTGAACCGGCAACCATTAAAATTGCTTTTTTCATCTGAACAACCGCTTTTTTCTCTACAGCAAAAGCAGTTTCATCTTCGCTTCCAAAATCTGGAATGCTCATTAACTCTTTGCTCACTGCCAGTGCAGGTCCCATTAAATCAAGTTTACCTTTCATGGCACGCTTCAACATCATATCTACCGTAAGCAAACGGTTAATTTCATTTGTTCCTTCGTAAATTCTGTTGATCCGACTGTCTCTGTAAGCACGGCTTATCATATACTCATCACTAAAACCATTACCACCATGTATCTGCACGCCTTCATCAACAATTAAATCCAACACTTCGCTGCCATCAACTTTTAGCATGGCACATTCAATAGCAAATTCTTCTGCAGAACCGAGATGCGCTTCAGCAAATGTTTTGCCCGATGCTATCATTTCAGTTTCCTTATCATCTATCCATTTGCTGGTGCGGTACAGTGCACTTTCGCTTACCCACATCCGGATAGCACATTCAGCTAGTTTGTGTTTAATTGCTCCAAAATTTGCAATAGCAGTTTTAAATTGCTCACGGGTGTTGGCATATTGTACTACAGAATGAAAAGCCATTTTAGCACCTCCCAATGCAGCTGCACATAATTTTAACCTGCCTATATTTAAAATATTAAAAGCAATGATGTGACCTTTTCCAATTTCGCCCAACAGGTTTTCTACCGGCACTTTACAATCCTGAAAATACAGTTGCACAGTAGACGATCCTTTAATCCCCATTTTATGTTCTTCAGGCCCAAGTGTAAAACCATCCATGCCACGCTCTAAAATAAAAGCAGTAAACTTCTCACCATCAATTTTTGCAAAAACGGTATAAACATCCGCAAAACCACCATTGGTGATCCAACATTTTTGTCCGTTTAAAATATAATTTTTTCCATCTTCACTTAATATGGCGGTAGTTTTTGCACTCAATGCATCGCTGCCTGCATTTGGTTCTGTAAGTCCGTAAGATCCTTTCCATTCGCCACTGCTTAATTTTGGAATGTATTTTTGTTTTTGTGCTTCTGTTCCAAAATATAAAATTGGCAAAGTTCCAATTCCTGTATGTGCAGCAATTGCAACACTAAACGAAAATCCACCACCAAGACCTTCATTAACCAATGTAGATGTTATAAAATCTTTGCCCAATCCTCCCAAATCTTCAGGGGTTGATGCGCCCAATAACCCCTGCTCGCCTGCCTTTTCCATCAACGATGGCATAAGACCGGGTTCCAGTTTATCAATACGATCAATAACAGGTAAAACTTCTGTATCTAAAAATTGCAGACACATATCTCTTACCATTATTTGTTCTTCATTAAAATCTTCCGGCGTAAAAGTTTCAAAAGCATTGCTTTCTTTAATAAGCCACTCGCCGCCTTTTAGTGTAGTAGCTGATTGTGTTAATGTGCTCATCGTGTTTTATTTTATAAGTTACGAGTTACGGGTTTAAAGTTTCGGGTTGTAACTCTTTATTAGTTCGTTATTTTAAATTTAAGGAAGTTAAGATTTTAACTCAACGCACAGGGTTTTCAAACTCGCAACCCTCAACTCAGATTTTCATAAACCTTCTGCAAAACTTCCTTTGCAATTTCCACCTGTCCATTGGTAACACCCTGCAAAGCTTCGTTCAAAGTTTGATTAGCCACTTCCATAGTTTGTACCTGCAACTTTTCAGCCTCTGGCGTCAAACATATTTTGTTGATGCGTCTGTCATTTTTATTTGCGGTCCTGTTAACCAAACCAAGCTTTTCCAGGTTATCAACAAGTCTTGTAATACTCGGCTTGTCCCTAAAAGTGGCATCGCACAATTGCTGTTGGCTTTGCCCGTCTTCCTTCCACAAATGATAAAGTACACTCCACTGTTCAATGGTAATTTCAATACCGGCCTGTTTAAAATTCTTTTGCAGGCGTCGTGCAATAGCGGTACTTGCCTTGCCAGTAATAAAACTGTATAATTCGCTTTTTTTAAATTGGTTGTTGGGCATATAGTTGTTTAAACAACTATCTAAAGATAAACAATGATTTTAAATTGCAAAAAATTATTTTTGTTAAGTTTTAAAGTGAAAAAGTTGCACAACAACCATGTTGTTGTCCAAACTAAAACAGCAGCTTTGGTCAACATCGTTGTGTCACTCACTTGTACGGCATACCATTATTCAGCGTTTATGCAGGCATTTATTTTGATAGCAATTACACTTACTGTTCTTTATGTTTCACTCATCATTTATTACAGATTTGCATTCACTGCTATTCCCCAATTTCAAAATACCAATTCAAAAACACCAACTACATTTATATCTATCATAATCCCGGCACGAAACGAATCAGCTAATATTGAATTCTGTCTTCAATCTATTTTACAAAATAATTATCCTGCACATTTACTGGAAATAATTGTTGTAGATGATCATTCTGAAGACGACACTGCAAACATTGTAAAAAAATACAATTCCCAAAACGTACAATTAATTTCGCTCAGTGAACATGTTTCTACAAAAATTAATTCTTACAAAAAGAAAGCAATAGAAGTAGCCGTGGCCCAGGCCACCGGAACATTAATAATTACAACCGATGCAGATTGTATTGTTCCAGTAAAATGGTTGCAAACTATTGCGGCATTTTACGAAGAAAAAAATCCTGCTTTTATTGCAGCCCCGGTTGCAATTGATTGCGGGCGGAGTTTTATACAAATTTTTCAAAGCCTTGATTTTATGACGCTGCAGGGAATAACTGCAGCAGTTGTAAATAAAAAACAAATGACCATGTGTAATGGCGCCAACATGGCTTATGAACGTGCTGTATTTATTGAGGTGTGCGGCTTTGCAGGGATTGATAACATTGCCAGCGGCGATGATATGCTGTTGATGCATAAAATTTATAAACAATATCCTGATCGGGTAATGTTTTTAAAAGCTTCTAGTGCTATTGTAAAAACTGCAGCTGTAAAAACCATCAAAGAATTTTTTAACCAGCGTATTCGCTGGGCAAGCAAAGCAGATAAGTATGATGATAAAAGAATTCTGCCGGTGTTGGTTTTGGTGTATTTTTTTAATGTTTTCATGTTGGTTCTACCAATTATAGGCAAATTTTCTAACGCTCAATTTTCAATATTTGGAGTCTGGTTATGGTTAATATTTTTCAAAATAGTATCGGAACTATTTTTCTTATTTTCAGTTGCATCTTTTTTTAATAAAAAAAATATGTTGTGGTTTTTTCCATTCATGCAACCGTTTCATATTTGCTATACAATTATAGCGGGTTGGCTGGGTAAGTTTGGTAAATATTCCTGGAAGGAAAGAAACGTTCAATAAAACATCATAAAACTTAGTGAACTTGGTGGTTCTACTTTGTGTCCTTTGTGGTAAAAATAATATTGTTCAACACAATGATTTTTCAATTAAACGATAACGATATTTTATTTCCTGACACAGCACTCGCAGAACCGGACGGTCTGCTTGCTATTGGTGGAGACTTAAAACCCGACCGTATTTTTGCAGCTTATAAAAGTGGAATTTTCCCTTGGTTCAGCGATGATGATCCCATCTGTTGGTTTGCTCCACATGAACGCTGTGTAATTTTTCCTTCAAAAATACATGTAAGTAAAAGTATGCAGAAAAGTATGCGTGCAAAGGAATTTGAGGTGACCACTAACACAGCTTTTGCAGCTGTTATTGCGGCCTGTAAAAATACCGCTCGCAAAGACCAGGATGGAACTTGGATAACAGATGAAATGGAAGAAGCGTATATAAAACTCCATGCATTGGGCATTGCAAAAAGTATAGAGGTTTGGCAAAACAACGATCTGGTTGGTGGGATGTATGGCCTTGAAATAAATAATGTGTTTTGCGGAGAAAGTATGTTTAGTACGGTAAGCAATGCATCTAAAGCAGCAATGATTTGGCTTTGCACAGAGAATAATTACACATTAATCGATTGCCAGATGAGGACCGATCATTTAATAAGTATGGGTGCAGAAATGATATCCCAAAAAGAGTTTATGAATATTTTAAACAGTTAAGAAGGATTATTTATTGTTGAATTTTATGGGGTTTATTCCAACTAAATATTTTTGCTTGTACATTGCAATAACGGTAAAATTTCAACAAAAAACTTTTTGAAAGAAACAGAACATAACAAACCAAGTATCTGGAATAAACTTATAAAAAACAAAACCGCTTTGGTTGGTTTGTTTATAATATTTTTCGCAATATTTATTTGCCTTTTCGGTTATGTAATAGCGCCTGATGCTAGTGTAGATGCAGATTTACAGACAGTAGAAATACAATCAAAACCGCTTGGTTACACACAACAGTTTTTAATGATCCCTATTAACAATAGTTCGGATCAATCCTTTTTATCCGCTTTGTTTTTTGGAAAAGAAATAAAAGATAAATATTTACCCATAAAAGATTTTAGCATAAAAGGAAATGATATTGTTGTAAATAAATATGTAGATGAAGACACTGCTGTATTACAAACCTATAATATAAATGAGCTCACATCGGGCAAAGCCGAAAAAATTAATGAACAAATAATCACTAAAAAATATTGGTTGGGCACCGATGCTTTCGGAAGAGATATGCTGAGCCGGTTAATTATTGGAACCAGAGTTAGTATGATGGTTGGTTTGATAGCCGTAATAATTTCGCTGAGTATTGGAATTTTGTTGGGAGCCTTGGCAGGCTATTACAGAGGTAAAACTGACGCTGTAATTATGTGGTTTATAAATGTAACATGGAGTATTCCAACATTGTTATTGGTATTTGCTATAACACTTGCATTGGGCAAAGGCTTCTGGCAAATATTTATTGCTGTTGGTCTAACACTCTGGGTAAGTGTAGCCCGCCTTGTACGTGGGCAGGTAATGGCAGTAAAGGAACTGGAATATGTACAGGCCGCAAGAGCATTGGGATACAAAGACAGCCGAATTATTTTTAGACACATTCTGCCAAATATCATCGGACCAATTTTGGTTGTTGCCGCAGGTAATTTTGCCACAGCCATTATTATAGAAGCTGGTTTAAGTTTTTTAGGAATTGGCGTACAGCCGCCGCAACCGAGCTGGGGCTTAATGATAAAAGAAAACTACAACCTCATTATTACCCACAATGCTGCACAGGCGCTTATCCCTGGTTTTGCTATTATGTTCTTGGTACTGGCTTTTAATTTAATTGGTACTGCGCTGAGAGATGCTGTTGATACGAAGGGTTAAGAGTTGCGAGTTACGGGGGGAGAGTTACTACTGAGCATAATCTGACATCCGAAATCTAAAATCTAAATTCTACCATCAAACTTTTATCTTCGCAAAAATTATCCAAATATGTTACCAAAGTACAAACGTATTCTTTTAAAACTTTCCGGCGAATCTTTAATGGGCGATAAAAACTTTGGATTAGATCCTGCTGTTATTGCACAATATGCACAGGAGATTAAGCAAATTACTGATATGGGTGTGCAGGTTGCTATAGTAATTGGTGGTGGTAATATTTACAGAGGAATGAATGAAGCAGAAACCGGTATTGAAAGGGCACAGGGCGATTATATGGGTATGCTTGCAACGGTAATAAATGGCATGGCTTTGCAAAGCGGATTAGAAAAAGCAGGAGTAGTTACAAGATTACAAAGCGCTATTAAAATGGAACAGATTGCTGAACCTTATATTCGTAGAAGAGCAATGAGGCATTTAGAAAAAGGACGTGTGGTCATTTTTGGCGCAGGCACAGGAAACCCTTATTTTACTACAGATACTGCTGGTTCTTTAAGAGCCGTAGAAATAAAAGCAGACATCATTTTAAAAGGCACAAGGGTAGATGGTATTTACTCTGCGGATCCAGAGAAAGATCCTACAGCAACAAAGTATGGTAGAATATCTTTTGCAGAATGTATTTCTAAAAATTTAAAAGTAATGGATATGACTGCATTTACTTTGTGTATGGAAAATAATTTGCCTATTGTTGTTTTTGATATGAATAAAACCGGAAATCTTATGAGTGTTGTTATTGGAGAGAAAACCGGAACACTTGTGAGTTAATAATATAAAATTAAAAAAACAAAAGCCACAAATTTATTTGTGGCTTTTGTGTATAAGAAATTTTTATATTGCAGCGATCTTTACAAACATCATAAAAACTGTAGCAAATGCGTAGGTGATAGTATTCACTTGTTGAATTATAATAACCCTCTGCCTGTTTTAAAATTACAACATTCGTTGCAAATTTATCTATACCTAAAAGAGCAGAAATAAAGGAACGAAAACTTTTTATTCCTAGGATTCCGTTTAAGATAACATGAACCGTTTCTATGCTGCTCAAAAAAATATGCAAATTTTATTAGGTTAGAACATATAGCGTTTTAGGTAAATTAATATTGTGTTTGCTTAATTAAAATTTTACCTGTGTACTTTGCATATTAATTAACACACCATGGATTTTGAGAAAAAAATACGGATGCTTGTTTCAGAAAATGAGTTTTTGCTGTTACAACTGGAAGATATAAACCTGGCGTTAAAAAAGAAAGATGAAGAAATTGATATGCTTGCAGACGATATTGATACTGCAGCCTATTTAAGGAGTAAAATAGAAGGCAACCTTTTGGAGATAGAGCAGCTAAAATATGATAACCAACAGACTACTCAAAAAAGTGTTGGCTTGCAAATGCTGAATGAAGAACTTGAAGAAGATTTATTAGAGCAAATAAAGGGAAGGCAAAAACAGCAAAAGGCGATAAAAGAATTAGATGGAGTTAAAGCAAATTTAGAGGTAATTACAGAAGAATTAAATGAAGCCGCCGCATTGTATAAAATGTTGCAGTCACTACAAAAAAAATTATCAGAAGCTACAAGTATAGCATCACTTACAGAAATAGAAAACCAGGAATTGAAAAAAGAAATACAAGAACAAAAAGAATTAATTAAACTTTTAAGAATTAAAAAAAATTAGTTGATCAGGCAAAAATAAAAATAAAGATGAATTCAATAGCAGATATCAGAAAAGATTATAAGCTACGCTCTTTTTTAGAAGCAGAAGCAGCATCAAATCCTTTTCTGCAGTTTACAGAATGGTGGAACGATGCACTGGCTAGTAATATAGATGAAGTGAATGCCATGACACTGGCCACGGTAAATGCAGCTGGAAAACCATCTGCACGAATTGTTTTGCTAAAAGGAATGAGCGAGAAAGGATATGAGTTTTATACAAATTACGAAAGCCACAAAGCAAAGGAAATGGCAGGCAACAGCAACGTTGCGCTCGTGTTTTTTTGGAAAGAACTGGAACGCCAAATTAGGATTGAAGGCATTGTAAATAAAGCGTCGGAAGATGTAAGTGATATTTATTTTAACAGTCGCCCCGCAGAAAGTAGAATCGGAGCATGGTCTTCGCCCCAAAGTAAAATTATAACTTCAAGAGAAATTTTAGAGGACAATGTAATTGCAAACAAAAAAAGGTTTGAAGGAAAAGAAATAGCAAGACCCTCTTTTTGGGGAGGATATATTGTCGAACCTGTTTTGTTTGAATTTTGGCAGGGTCGGTCCAGCAGATTACACGATAGAATTGAATATATAAAAAATGAAAATGAATGGATAAAAAGAAGACTTGCGCCTTAACTTAACTGCAATAAAAAAGCGAATGTAAACATTCGCTTTTTTAAATTATTTCGCTTTTTTTACAGCCGGTTTTTTTTCTTCAACATTTTTTGCTACTTCTATTTTTGCTGGAGCTTTAGGTGCTGCCACTTTTGCTGCCACTTTTGCAGGTCTGGATTTTCCAAAAGATCCTGCTTTGGTTTTTCCTTTTTTTGTTTTAATATCACCACGTCCCATAATTTGTATTTTTATTATTTATTAAAGTTATAAAAAAAGCAAGACACTGCTGCATCTTGCTTTTAAAATGTTTTTTTGAACTTAGATTTTTGAAGACAATTCTTTACCTGCTTTAAACTTAGCAACTTTTTTAGCTTTGATTTTAATAACCGCACCGGTTTGTGGGTTACGACCGTTACGAGCAGCTCTTTTAGAGACAGAAAAAGTACCAAATCCTACAAGAGTAACTTTGTCGCCTTTCTTTAAAGTTTTTGTAACAGCATCTACAAAAGCATCAACAGTTAAGTTAGCCTGCGTTTTAGTGATACCTGCGTCTTCTGCAATTTTTGCAATTAATTCTGCTTTGTTCATAATGAGTTTTTTGAAGATTTATAGTAAGACAAATATATAGGGTTTTTAATTGAAACAAATGTTTTTTTAAATTTTTTTAAGTTGTTTAAAAAGGGCTGCAACGCACTGTACGAGTGTATTACAGACATTATTTTAAGTAATGATAAAATAACTAATTTTTTTTATTGTTGCTGTAATGTAGTACTGCATTGGTTTACAGTATGGTAAAGGCTTCAAAAGTCAATGATGGTAGGCTTTTAGTGGAAAACAATTACTGAATTAAACCGCTGTTGGGCTTTTGCACATTTAGTCCACAATCTGCATAACAGTACGAATGGATATAAATTTATCACCCCATTTATCAAAGGACCGTTTACGCATTTCTCCCGCAAATTTTTCTATATAACGGTTATACAATCCTTTGCTTTCAGCACCAAATTGAACTGCAAAAGTAGGCCCATCTGTTTCATCAATTTCCAGCAGTTGTACAATTTTGTATTCTGTGAAACACTCACTTTCCATTACATCTTTTACATGTATAGTTTTTAGCCATTGCAACCATTCTGCAGCAATGCTGTTGTGAACTTTAGTAGTTATATTATAAATTATCATGTTAATTTTCTTTGTTTACTTCTGTTATCATAGATTTTGTCAAAAATAATAATATTAAAAGTGTAAAAATAATTGCAGCCCAAATAATCCATTTTGAATTAGTAAAAGAATCTGTCTTAATTTCTTCAATGTTTTTATAAGCAAAAATTTTGCCTGTGTTTACCAACGTTACGCTGTCCTTTACATTAGGATAATCTTTTGTAATATCATAATTTGGTAAGGTAGCTTGCTCATTACCCATTATTAATTTATAGTCATTATCTTTTTC
>Ga0209100_1001161_pt1 | contig 18808 bp, 12 predicted proteins | sample lystaG_FD_185480 | JGI IMG/M metagenome (GOLD analysis project Ga0209100, IMG submission 185480) | Glacier valley bacterial and archeal communities from Borup Fiord, Nunavut, Canada, to study Microbial Dark Matter (Phase II) -... | ecosystem: Environmental > Aquatic > Freshwater > Ice > Glacier ...
CCTGCCAAAAAACCAACTATCAGTATATTCTTCGTTTTCTTGTTCATAATTGACCCCACCTCCTAACGACATCTTTAATAAAAATAAGCGTGTAACTATTGAATCTAAGTTTGCGAATTAGATTATTCGATGATCTTATGGATAACGGGAAATATATATCACTTTAAAATTAAATAAAATTGGAAATAATTTCAACTAATTAGTAACTTTTTGGAAGCCGATATTCCCGATAATCTGAATCAATTCATCAAAGTCTTTGGAGTTTACATTACTGACAACATCTCCACTGATCTTAGTATTCAATTTATAGGATCCATCGGCATTAAAGGTCACTTGCGTATATTCCCCATCTTTGATCAATAAATTACTATACATATAATAGTTAGAATCAGTTCCGTTACTATAAAAAACATAGTAGGCAGTTCCAAAATTGGTTAATTCATTTATATCGTTGTTTTCCTTAACATATACATAATCCGGACTGGCTGAACCAATATTATTTTTCATCAATTGGATTTCAAATTTATTAAAGTTCAGTACTCCGATTTGCAATAAACCTGCCACTTTAATAGATTTACTTTTACTAATAAAATTAAGATGGCGATTTCGACAGTTTAATTCTAGTTCATCACCGTTCCGAATCATGTTTGTTGTTTGAATCGTGCAGTTGAAAATTGAGCTGTTATTGATTTCAGATTTCACTGAAATCCCTTCGATCCCTGAGAAGACTACTGTGATTTTATCCGCCGGGAAATAAGTAACAACTGTGAATACTCCAAAAAACAGCAGAGATATGAATATAAATACAAAAATGGTTATGCTGGTCCTTTTGTTAAATTTCATAAATTGACCTTTCGTGCCTATGATAACAAATGAATATATATTTATTCCTTTTAGTTCAACTTAAACGTATTATTCTACTTACTGTTTGAGTATCGTATCACAGTTTGGATGTGTTTTCAATCAACGATAACTTGAGACTTTAGAAAGACCATGTTATATTCCTCAAGCTAATATAAATAATAAATTTAAAAACAGAAGAAATTTTTTTGCTTAACGTTTCTGCATTTCACATAAGTCGAATTTTTCTCAACCAACTCCACATTAAGGAATGATATAATTAATGAAAGAAATGGAGCAATCCTAATGAACGTAAAAAGTAACTTTATGCGTTTTTTTTGTAGTTTTATCATCTTAGGATCACTGACTGCTTGTACTGCCAAAGCCGACCCAATAAAAGAATGCGAAAAGTGCGAAGTATGTGAAGTGTGCAAAGTATGTGTACACTCCAATGATTTGATTTTACCTCAGAACACATATGTCGCCAAAATCAATTATCTTCAATCAGATTTGGATGAATTGAAAATTAAAGTAGTTGATCCGATCATAGCTCAGCTTAAACTTGAGGGACATACAGTTGTTTCTATCTCCGTTGATAGTGATAATCGTACCGGCAACATTAAACAGTCATTTACCGTTGAAGTTATCTTTTCAACCAATGATGGTACTTCTAACGGAGGTATGTTGGGAGTTCTTGTTACCAAGGTCGACGGTGTTATCCCTCTATGGGTACCAACAGCACCTTAATCAAAAATCATCTAGTGACGAAATCGTCATCAATTAACAGAAAAAAGATTATTACCGATAGTGCAGTGAATTAACAAATAACATCAATTATTGATCATCAAGCCGCAACATTTCAAACATTCTCTCAGGCAGTTTTTTTCGATGCACTCATCGAAATATTATAGTTATTACCGAAGGTGTTATAACTTTTATTGAACTTTTTAATCATTCAGTGTAACTGTCCGATACCTAACCCATCTTCGAAGGATACGTCTCTTTTCTATTACTGAATGTTATAAAAGTTATCTATGATGGTATAATTGCATCACGACCAAAGGAGGTAAGCAATGAAAGATAGAACCTATTTGTGTATAGATATGAAGAGTTTCTATGCCTCCGTCGAGTGTGTGGAACGTGGTCTTGATCCATTGACTTGCAACTTGGTTGTAGCGGATCCTTCACGCGGAACCGGAGCAATATGCCTTGCCATTACTCCGTCGATGAAAGCATTGGGGATACACAATCGATGCCGTATCTTTGAAATACCGAAGAGTGTTGAATATATCACGGCTTTACCGCGTATGAAACGTTATATGGAAATTTCAGCAAATATCTACTCTACTTATCTTAAATTCATCAGTCCGGACGATATCCATGTGTACTCCGTAGATGAATGCTTTCTCGATGTGACTTCCTATTTAAAACCTTATAACAAGACCATTAAAGAAATGGTCTTAATGCTGACTGATGCTGTTTTCAAGGAGACCGGTATTACCGCAACCGTTGGCGTCGGTACTAACCTTTTCCTTGCTAAAGTTGCTCTGGATATTACAGCTAAGCATGTGCCGGATCATATCGGTTATTTAGATGAAGAAGCGTTTAAACAGTCGATCTGGCATCACCAACCGATTACTGATATTTGGAATGTTGGTCGCGGTATCGCAAAACGGTTGGAAAAATACGGTGCGTACGATCTATTTGCGGTAACACAACTTGATGAGAAGTTGTTATATAAGGAATTCGGAGTCAATGCGGAGTATCTGATCGATCATGCCAAAGGATATGAACCTTGTACCATCAAGGAGATTCATAATTATAAGTCTAAGTGTTCTTCTCTGTCTAACGGTCAGATATTATTTGAGGATTACTACTTTGATGATGCTTTGCTGGTAATGAAGGAAATGGTGGACCAGTTAACGTTGGACCTTGTCGAAAAACATTTGGCAATCGATTCGATCTCTCTTTATATCGGTTATTCTGACGATATAACTAAAGGCACCGGCGGAACCCGTAAGTTTGCGGAGTGCACAAACTCATATAAAAAGATCGTTAGCTATTTTGAAGATTTATTCCGAAGTACAACGTTGAAAGGAACACCCATTCGACGTCTCAATATCGGTTTCAACAATCTTAAAGACGATTCATTTGAATCGATTACGTTATTTGATGATCTTGAGGCCAATGCCAAAGAAAAGAAGTTACAGGAAACCGTCATCAACATTAAAAACCGATATGGAAAAAATTCAGTTCTCAAAGGAATGAGTTATATGGAGAAAGCGACTGCACGTAAACGAAATAAATTGATCGGAGGTCATAACAGTGAATGAGAAAACCAGCAGAGCCAAACAATTTTTGCCCTTTGCATCTCTCAAAGGTTATTACGATCAGATCAGAGAACGTGAGAGAATTATCGATGTTCGCCGTGATCTCAGCGATGAAGAGATGATACAACTATCGCATAAAATGGAGTTACTCAAAAAAGGAATGATGGCAAAATTAACGTTTTACAACATTGACGCCTATGAAACGATTGAAGGCATTGTCGCTCACATCGATCTTGTTTTGCGTACATTGACCATTGTTAAAACTAATATTCCTCTTGATGACATTGTTGAGCTTGAAAGTGAAGAAATCATACAACCATTCTCAGGAATCAATGAATAAACATGATTTTAACGAAAGCGCAAATAAAGTACAAAACGCTTTTCACTGGTTCTCCTTTGTACTCAAACGACTTTAATATTGTGACTTTACAAAAGTCGACCTATTCCACTTCCACATTTATGCTTCTTCATTTTCTTGAGGTTTGTATGTTTTGGTGATCAACGCAATCAAGTCCTGAAGATTCAACGACTTGCTCATGAGATAACCCTGGATAAAATCACAGTCCATCCCTTTTAGGAAGGTAACGTGCTGCTGTGTTTCGACCCCTTCCGCAATCGTCTTCAAACCCAATTTTTTAGCCATTAAAAAGATGGTTTCTGTCATCAGATTGTGATCTTTCGAATCGCCAAGATGCGTGATGAAAGTCCGGTCGACTTTAAGTACATCCAAAGGAATTTTCTGCAGATATGCCAATGATGAATAACCCGTCCCAAAGTCATCGATAGAGATACTGATCCCGAATTCATGAAGTTTCTCAAGCGTCGCACTTAATCTGGAGAAGGCATCGATTGAGACGTTCTCGGTAATTTCTATTTCAAGCCATTGAGGCTTGATTCCGGTTTCTTGTACAAGCCGGATAACCTTGTTTACATAATCGAATTCTTTCAGTTCGACGGGGGATACATTCACAGCCATTATAAAGTCTTCATTGAACTGCTTATTGAGCAACTTAACGGTTTCACAGGCATTTCTCAGAATCCATTGTCCCAATGGGATGATCATTTTATTTTCTTCCGCAATCGCGATAAAATCAATTGGACTGATCATTCCTAGCACTTCGCTGTCCCATCGTGCCAACGCTTCAAATCCTCTGATCATTTTCCCGTCGAGAGAATACTGAGGCTGGAACTCCAGCTTGAACTCGTCTTTTTTCATTGCGGGTCGCAAGTACTGTTCCATAGACAGTTTATGTTCTAGAGACAGTTTCATTTCTCGAGTAAAGTATCGATACGTATTTTTACCGTCCGCTTTGGCCGAATACATCGCTGTATCCGCATTTCTCAGTAAGGTCCAGAAATCCTGACCATCTTTTGGGCAGTAACTGATTCCGGCACTCAATGTAAAGTAAATTGTTCTGTCTTCGCATACGATCGGTTCATTGGAGATTGACATGATTTTTGTCATAATGTCGGTAGTCTGCGCATTCAAATCATTGTTCTCTTTGATAATCAAAATGAATTCATCGCCACCCAAATGAATGATGTCGGTGTTATGATCAACGGTCGATGATAATGCAAAACTGAATTTGATCAACAACTGATCACCGACATGATGGCCGTAGGTATCATTGACATGTGAAAAGTTATCCAGATCCAAATACACTACTGTATACTTTTGATCAGGCAGATCGTTCCAATTATTCAGCATCTCATCAAGATAGGCTCGATTACGTAACCCGGTCAATACGTCATTATAAGCCAGATCCGATAGTCGTTTATCTCGATCATCAATCTTATCAACCATAACATTAAAAGACTCATTTAGGGCTTCAAATTCTTTGAAGTAACCTTTTCTGGACTCGTCGGGCAATCCTTGAGACAAATGGACGAGTCTCTTGGTAAAGGACTGGATTTCTATGATGACTCGCTTGCTTCCTATTCAGAGCATCAAAGCATACGCCAATAGCATCAACACTGCAAACCAAATTACGATTTTAAGCACATAATCAATCCCACCTATAGCTACCTGATAAGGTTCTGAGATTGTGACAATCCATCCGTTGCTCTTGATCTGACTGGCTGTGATCAAAGAGGTTTCATATTCGCTTTCTTCATGAATGACCATGAATTTTCCATTGAGAATCGTCATTTCCATCTCATGATGAGGATCGACTCTTCGTTCATCGATAAGTGTTTGGTCTTGATTCACCAAATATATCCCGTATTGATCAGTTATAGTAATGTTTCTCGTCGATCCGAAACTAAGAATATAAACATCAGATAAAGCACGGATTTCCTTTAAGTCAAGATAACCGATGACATATCCGTCACCGTAACGGATCGCAATCATGATTGTGTTTGAATTGGTATAAGGAGATAACTGAACACTTGACCAATAAATTTCTGCGTCACTCTTGAAATTGGAGAAGAAGGGCTCCCTGCTTCGATCATACCCGATTTCATTAGAATTTTGAGGCAATGTGTATTGAACCATTCCTTCAGAGTCGATGACTTCGATGTCGACAAAGGACTGATTGATCTGATTAAACCTAAAAATCAAAGCGTTGATCTCATCTTTTGACATATGGGTTAGATCGATAGACTCTTTTATCAACTTTAAATGAATAACTGCTTCATTGAGTTTGTCTTCTACGTAAGCAGTAATCGTCGTAGAAATTTCGATGTTTTGATTCTTCGCATCCTCTACAAAATAAGTTGTTAGCTGGCTAGAAACCAGACTCCAAGCCAAAAACATTGAAAGTATGACTGAGATCAGTCCGATGGCAATAAGCGTTTCATATAATTTCGGCGTCTTGATTCTCATGGCTTCACCATCACAAACTGACCATCCACAATTTCGAATAAGCGGATAGCGCGTGAAGCATCCCCAGTCCTGTCAATCAATAAATCTCCGAAGACACCATGATAATCGTTGTTTTCAGTAATTTTTTTCTTGATGATCATCGGGTCAGTTGATTGAGAAGAAATTATCGCGTTGACGGTAAGCATGACCGATTCGTAGGCCATGATGGCAGCGAAAGTCGGTTCAGCGCCGTGTTCTTTGATGAAGGATGTTTTAAACTGAATGTATTCTGGTGCTGTTGAGTTTGTCTGAGTATAGTTGACCCCAAAATAACCATCAATGGCTTTTCCGCCTTTGACGATCAAGTCGTTGGTCATCGCCCAAGCAGGAAGAAATACCGTTGGATGAAACGCCATCAATGCAAAGTTCTGAGCAAAGTTCGCTACTTCATCTCCGGAGGCGATGATTAAAAGACTGTTGATCTTCAATGTTTTCAGGTCTTCTACCAACTTCTTGTAGTCTGGTTTTGTATTAACATCAAACGCAAAACTTCCCCCGATTTTCGTTTCTTGGTTAGCGATGTTATCCGTAAGGATCTGGATGAATGTTTCTGCGAACAGTAAGTTGTTGTTTGAATAAAGAATACCGAGTCTTCCTGGATTTTGCTTAATGATCGTTTCACTTAGTAAAGTGGCCTGAGTCACGTTGCTTGGAATCACTCTGATAAAATGATCATCAATGGTTGATAAACTATCTTTGGCAATGGTGGGACTAATCATGAGAACATTGTGCTCATTGACAAAAGGTACTGTTTTGGTTGCGACACCGCTGATCATATGACCGATGATGAACCTAACCCCTAAATCTACGAGTTCTTGATCTACAGAAAGGGCAACCTCTGGGTCGCTTTGATCATTTTTAATCACAAGTTCTATGTCTCGACCCATTACACCGCCTGCTGCGTTGATCGTTTTGACAGCCAATAAGGCACCATACATCCCGTCTACTCCTAAATCAGATCCACTGCCGGTCAATCCGCCGACAAAGCCGAGTTTGATTGTCTTCTTTGGTGAAGAGCACGCTGAAAAAAGTAATAATCCGGCTATGATCAAACTCAGTTTATACTTCAATTTCATACAGCTGTTCTCCTTACGCTGACTAATCTGTAATTTAGATGTGAAAGAATGCTGTTTCCCTAATAACCATTGTATTCCAAAATCAAGAGCCCCACAACCAAACTGAATTTGATCAGCTCAAAACTGAAAGCAGTAAAGAAACAGACAGAGAATTCGCAATTTACCCGGCAAAAATTGCACTGCCCCCAAAAAAATGTTCTAAATTAAAATAGAGTTTTAGGTTCGATTGACTTGAATGGTCAGAGGAGTCGGTGATCTATATTTAGGTGAACTCTATGATTTAACTTTATCATAATATAGAATTCATTTTTCAGAAAGAGATTTTTTTCGGATTGAGTAGTAAACATTTCTAGGATCAGAAATTCAACTCGACTCTCCTCCTATTCTTATCATCATAAAGTTGACTGTCCGCTTCTGAGATAAGACTTTCTACTTCTTTTTCAATATCTCCTGTGTAAGATAAGCCTTTGGAAATTTTCTGTTCCCAGCGTTTATTCGATAATTTTTCGTTTTTGTTTTTTAAGCTAATCGTAATCTGAAGTCGACCACCCAGATAAAATAAAAAGCACCACGCACGGAATCCGAGTATCATTGAGTTGCGAAACTTTAGAGAAAGGGAATCATGAATGATGCACCTCAATGATACAACGAGTCCAGTAAAAGAACAACATCTAACCTTAACGGAGCGGATATAAACTCAAACTTCATCACCATTTAACATTCAGTACTTTCTCAACAAATATCTTAGCTATAGTCGGATCGAATTGGCTGCCTGCATTCTTTTTGATTTCATTAATCGCATCTTCTATGCTCATAGCCTTGTTGCCACTTCTGTAAGGACGCTCTGAAATCATTGCATCGAAAGCATCCGCAATTGTAATAACGCGAGCGTAAACCGATATTGACTCGCCTTTTATTCCTCTTGGATAGCCACTGCCATCCCATCGTTCATGATGGGAAAAGACATCTTGAGCGATATCTGAAAAATCCGGGGCCGAACTTAATATTCTGAACCCGATTTCCGAGTGCTTTTTCACTTCTTTCCACTCATCGTCCGATAATTTCGTTTCACTATTTAAAACTTTCTCATCAATTCCGATCTTCCCGATATCATGCATTAAGCCAGCGGATCGAATATGATTGATTTCGTCTTTTTCGAATCCCATCGCCGTTGCGATATCGGCACAAAGGCTGCTCACCCGTTCTGAATGTTTGAGTTCTCGATTGTTCTTTTCAAACAAGGTATTCATGATTAGACGGATCGTTCTGTTTCGCAGACTTGAACTATCGTTCAATTTTTTTCGATACATTCGGTCTTCTGCTATTTTAATGATGGAGTCGATGCTTTCATCATCATTTTTGGTTTCAGAACTAAACGCTATTGAAAAATCTAATGGGCCTATTTTCTCTTGGGATATGAGTTTATTTATTCTTTGAATAATCATATCCGTATCTGCTTCGTCGGTTTTCGGGAAAATGATAGAGAATTCATCCCCACCTACGCGCGCAATGATATCATCTTTCCGGCAAGCTTTCTTAAGAATCTCCGCTACACAAATCAACAATTGGTCGCCCATTTTATGTCCGAATGAGTCATTAACCAGTTTTAATCCGTTGACATCCCCCATCGCGATGGTTAATGGTAAGTTTCTCGAGGTATCGAGCCTTAAAAGTTCTTCTTCAAAAAAGCGGCGATTGTATAAACCCGTCAATTGATCATGATAACTCAAATAAGTGATTTTCTTCTCTTTTTCTTTGAGTTCGGTAATATCGTGTGAAATTATCTGAACGCCTTTCACGAAGCCGTTTACATCAAGAATTCGAGTATAGGTGCTGAAAAACCACTGATCTCCCGACGGGAGTTGAACAAAGTCATCATAGTTTTGAGGCTCATTTGATGCTGCGCATTTCGAGATTCGATCCAGATAGAATTCTGCATTCTCCTTAGGAAACAAATCAAAAATACTTTTCCCAACAAAATCAACACTCGTTCCGCCCATATTTTCGGCAGCTTTTTGATTATATGATATGACACGACCATCAGTCGAATAATATGCAATGCCAACCCCGGAATAATCAAACAGCGCTTTATAGGTTAGTTCACTTTCGACGAGTTTTTCATCTAATCTTTTTTTCTCGGTAATGTCGAGAAAAACGACAATCCCTGCCTTGATGTTATTATCATTATCTTTGATAGGCGCTGCATTTGCCAATACAATTCTATCCTCAGAATTATCTCTTCGAACAATAAACTCTTCGCTGGATGTTTCTCCGTAAAGTACCACCTTAGCTAATGGAACTTCATCATCCTTGAAAGGTGTACCATCCAGATGCAGAATGTTCCAACTCGAAACATATTGATGAATATCAACGTTATTTATAAGCTCAGCTTCTGATTTATTGCGAATCATAAGACCCGCTTTGTTGACGTATCGGAGTTTGCCGTCAGGAGCATCCGCAATGGCTATCCCAGCCTGACTGTTATCGAAGGCTGCCTGTAGAAAAGCTTTTGAATCTGCAAGGGATTCTTCTGCCCGTTTTCGCTCACTTATATCCTGAGCTGCACCCCGAAGCTCAATGATTTTACCCGTTGAATCTTTAACAGCCTCGCCCCGCATCCACATCCATCCTCTGGATTTACCTCTAATCGCCATTTCTAATTCCAGTTCATATGAGATTCCTGTTGTTCTTGTTTGCTCAAGGGATGCCGATAGTTTCTCCCAACTTTTCGGAGTGAATATCTTCATGTGTTCCGTGTAGGCTGGAGGCGGAATGGTTGGATCAAACCCGTACATTTTATAAAGTTCCTCCGACCAAATAACCTGATCCGTCTCCAGATTCAGCCTCCATGTGCCTAAATGGGCCAGTCGTTGTGATTCTAATAGATCATCCACAGTCTGCTTAAGTTGAACCTGACTCTCAAACAGAGCAGCTTCACTTTCTTTTATCGTTTCAGTTAGCTCAAGTTGATCCATTTTTTCAGCTGTCATCTCAATAATCATTTGCGTTATGTCTTTCAAAAAATTCATGGCAACTTCAACTTTTTCTTTTGAAACTACCGGCACTTCCCTAAGAGCCTTAAGATAGGACTTCTCATCAAAACCATATCGTTTGGCTTGATTTTTAAAGAATGAAATATCTGGCTCTTCAAAAAAGAATTGGCCCGTAAAAAGATTGGCAATATGCTCTCCTCTGATAACTATCGGAATTGCGACATCAACCAATCCATTATGACATTTATAAAAATGGAATTTTTCACCCAGTAACATTTTGTTGGCTAATACGGTATCGCTTATGATGCAATTCGCTGCGGTTTGGGAATTCTTGCGATGATATTCAGTGCAGATTTGTCTCCATCCCGATTTAGACAAAGTATTCCCATCAAGGTCCATAATAGCAGTTACAAACCCTGTTGATTGATTGAAACCTTCAAGTAAAGTATTCGCCCTTTGAAAATCAACATAATCGAGAATTTTTGATTTCATTTGTTGTTCCCCTTGATCAATTTTGGTTCAAGATCGAGTTGTACTATAAAAATAATTCCTCCTGTCAAAATAACCTAAGAAGATGCAAATGCTTTGCAAATTAACCTGTTAATTAAAGTATATCACTTTATTTATTTCTTGCACTCATTCTAGGGGAGTAATTTGCACATAGTTTCGCTGCATATGAAACAATTATGTATAATTTAGAAGGTGTAATTCTGTAGATAAGGACCTACTGATTCTAAATCCCTTATACCATCAAGAGATTCTGCGTTTTCACGCTTTGATTGGTGAGTGAGATAATGGAGTCTTTCGTTTTCTGAAGGAAAACCATCAACTTTTTCTGATTATCCATCCCGGCGGAACGACGTATAAACACATAGAGCGCAAGATATCGGTTGAGGTACTTTGAGGAAACATTTCAGTAGACCCGATACAAGTTCTTGAATCCGGAATGCATGTTATTTACCGTATTTAGATGAAGTACATCGGTAAATTCGTGGTGATTCGAGACGATTCTATCTCTGAATGAAATATCAAATAAACCAATAAAACAGTATGTGTTGTGTAAACATCATTAGGATCTATAATCGTCGACACATCCACGCTTATTTCTTGATTGGTTCATATGCAAGCGTCTTGGATGAATCAAAAAAGATTTGGTCACTCGGATGTCAATATGACTCTGAAAGTATATACGCACATGCTTAAGAAATCGGGATTAAAGGGTTCTAAATTCTTGTGCAAATCTGAACAAAAGAAAGTTCGTATAATTAATGTATAGTCAGAACCCTTTGAAAACATAAAAAGCCCTAGAATAAACTATACACCATAGAGTTGTCACGGTTTTAATTTTGAGTCTTCTCTATGGGGAACAGTGTAGAAATAGGGCTTTTACACTACTTGGAGTATGTGAGGGGAATTAATAGTAATTGTTTCATACTTTAATATACCCTCCAAAACACCCTGAATCCGCTAGTTTTTCCATTGAATTTGATTTATTAACGAATTGTATTGTTAAATATATAGACAAAATAAGTCTCAGTTTCATCGCTAACTCATACGATATTTCGATGATTTATTACTACTTTTTTACTGTGATTCTAATTAGAGTAACAGTCCAATTAAAGCTCCACCAATAATCAAATAGGTTGCGTTGATTTTGTATTTGATTAAAAAGAAGGAACAGATTCCAAAGATCAAGACTGCTTGCCAGGATATCAAAGTCATGATGCCGAGATTCAGTGACACCGCCGCCATGAGAGCCAACGACGCCGAATTAACTCCATCAAGTATGATTGAAACATTCGTTGAATTGCGCATCTTATCTATCAACGGAAACGAAATCGCAACAAAAATGAAAGACGGAAGGAATATTCCTATGGTAGCTGCAATTGCACCGCCCAATCCACCTAGCAAATACCCGATGAAAGTTGCTGTTGTAAAGACGGGACCAGGTGTAAATTGGCCGACAGCTACTGCATCGAGCAATTGTTTAACGGTTATCGCTCCGTAATGGAGAACAAATTCGGTATTGAGGAATGAGAGTAGTACATACCCGCTTCCATATAGTACTGATCCAATTTTTAAGAAAACTAAGAAAACCAATAGAATCGACATGGGTTCCACAACCAATATTTTCCGATTTGACTGTTTCAATTTGCGATAAGCAAATAAAAGCAACCCTGCTGAAAAAAGCAGCGGTACTTCACTAATGCCAAATAATGAAAGTAATAAGACGACAATGAATATGATCGCTGCCTCCCGTTTTTTTAATATCGTTGTTGAAAGTCGATAAAGAGCTTGAACTATTATAGCCAATATAACAGGTTTTACACCCAGAAACAGATGTGATATTGCTGGTAAGGAACCATACTTCACATATACAAACGCAAACCCCAAGACTATGATAACAGCCGGGAAAATGAAGCAAACTCCAGCAATGATTAGTCCGATTATTCCACCATGCTGATAGCCAATCAAAATAGCCATTTCTGTCGAATTGGGTCCTGGGATCAGATTAGTTAGCCCAAACATGTCAATGAATCGTTCTTTGGATATCCATTTTCGTTTTCTTACAACTTCCTCTTCCATCATTGCAATATGGGCGGCTGGACCTCCAAAGGCAAAAATTCCAAGCTTTGAGAATAATACAAATAAATCTTTGTATTTTAACTTGTTCATAAGTACGCCCTCCCTCGTTAAATCCAATTCAAAGTAGCCGTCTTCAATTAACTTACTACTACTCAGATTCCATTATTTCAAAAAGTGGACGACTTCCCATTGCAATTTACGACATTTTAATAACATTATTTCTTTGTATATTTTGCTTCCGGTCCCATTCCAACTCTTTCGATTATATTCTTCGACATCAATTTATTTAACAATCTAATAACCTTATCTTTATTAAAGTCAGTCATCTCTTCAATTTCCTTCCTCTTAAATGATTGACTATTATTCAAAATATTGAAAACAATGGATTCGTCTTTACTGAATAGGCTAAGACTTTCACTGAGTAGCGGTAAAATCACAATAATAGAATTTTCAAAAAACCTGAATTCTGGTTTTGTATAGCTTTTTTTATATGTACTCATGATTCTGCGGATACCTGTCCCAAACTTTTCAATGTAACCTAAGCGAAAAAACACATTTCCAACAATCGGGTTTCTTAATATCGAAAGCTGCCCATTTAGATACTCTTTATCGGAGATTCCTATAGGCAACCCTCCTGGTGAAACAATTTCTGCTCGATCTTGAAACATTGAGATCTTTATTGATGTTTTTATATCCCAAACTCTATGTACAATAGCATTCGCTAAGGCTTCTCTCAATGCTTTCGATGGTATCAGTTCTATGATTTCTCTTTGCGCATTATTAATACCTTCATATTTATAGATACGGTCAAACATACTAATCACTTTGTCAAATTGTTCTACATTAGACGTATTGGTGAATATAACATGTTCAATGATTTCATTAATATTTGAACCAAAATGTATTATTTCAATACTTGGATATGAATTATTATCAGATAAAAGTTCTGCAGCAATATTGTATCCTACCTTATCAGAATACAAGTTAAGTGTTTTTAAAATATCTTTGTTTAATTCTGTTATGCCTAGTCGCTCTTTCAATTTAAGCTCGAGGAATGTAAAATGCAAATCTTCTCTTCGTGAAGGCAACGCTTCAAAATCCTCATTCAATCCTTCAAGAATCAATCGATTGTATTCTAGCCTATCAATTTCAACAGTGGATGAATCTGATCTCTTATAGGCTTTTCCATTAAATAAATATGGCTTGTGTATTCCGTGGGATACATGAAGTTTAATGATATTTAGCTTGTCATCAATTTCTATTGAGAAATTTGGAACAGGCTTGAGGTTTCCATTAATTTGATTCTCGATATCCAAAGCATCACTTCTTGGATTCTTAAGTCCAACAGCCTTACCATTATCATCAACCCCAAAATAGATTTCTCCATCACAATAATTAGCATATGCACTTACAGTCTTTAGATATGTCTTAGATACTTCCGATTTGAATTCTAAATTCTTTGTTTCCCTATTTGTCATTTGCCAACCTCCTCTTTCATATTCTACTCTTTTTCATCAGAAACTGCAACGATGCTATTATCGTTGCAGTAATCGTTGCAGTTTGCTTCGATCGACAATTTATCGATGCAGACCAATACCATGAATTTCTATGTACAAAGGGACCACTATTTTATAATAACACTTCAGTGTATCGTCAGATCGAAAAAAAGCCCTTAAACAGGGCGTTAAATGCACTTGGAGCAGGTGAGGGGATTTAATAGTACTTATTTCATACTTTAGTATCCCCTATAAAACACCCTAAATCCTCTACTTTCCTTCCATTCAATTTGATTTATTAACGAATTGTATAGTCAAAGGTGCCGTAACAGTAAAAAGAATTTTCTTAAAAATCTACCAATATGACATCATACAAGTGGACTCCTATTTTCTCATCACATTCCACTTAGAAGTTTGGTTATTTCGGAAACTGTTAATGGTTTGTAAAAATAGTATCCCTGGATGGCATCACATGAATTCGCGACTAGAAAGTTGAGTTGACTTTCAGTTTCAACGCCTTCGGCAATAACATTCATTCCCAGATTCTTCGCTAAGTTTATGATTGAAACAATAATTGCTTCATCCTTTTCATTTTTACTGATTTCTTGAATAAACGGTAATGCTATTTTAATTCTAGTAATAGGAAGGTTTTTGAGATAGTTTAATGAGGAATATTCAGTACCAAAATCATCAATGGCAATCGAAATTCCCATTGCTTTAAGCTGATCTAAATCATCAATGATATGAGATTTCTCTTTCATTGCGATGCCTTCAGTAATTTCTAATTCTAAATACTTTGTATCTAGTCCTGTCTCCATCAATACGTTTTTCACTGTCTCAACTATGTTATTATTTTGAAATTGTTTTATTGAAAGATTTACTGCCACTACAATTTTTGGATACCCTGCTTGCTGCCACATTAAGTTTTGTGCGCAAGCAATCTTTAAAACCCATTCCCCAATCGGAATAATTAAACCATTCTGTTCAGCAATTGGAATGAATTTACTTGGAGGTATCATACCTAATTCAGGATTATTCCATCTTAGAAGCGCTTCTAGTCCAATAATTTTCTTGGATTGACTGTTGATTTGAGGTTGGTACCACAATTCAAGTTCATTTCTTTCAAGTGCATGGTGTAGCATATTAGAAAGATGCATATTTTCAATAACAGTTGATTTCATTAATGCCGAACAGAAAGCAAATTGGTTTTTTCCCAATTCCTTAGCTTTGTATAAAGCGATATCTGCATTTTTGATCAGAGTTTCCGAATCCAGACCATCGGTTGGGTAAATAGAAATTCCCATGCTACAAGTCAAGAAAACTTCGCTGTCTCCACTAGAAAAAATATCATTAAAGCATTTTTGAATCTTAATCGCTGCATTTTTTGCATTTTCAATATCTTCAATATTTTCAAGCATGATTACAAATTCATCGCCACCTATTCTGGAGATGATATCAGATTCTCGTAAGCTCAAAGATAATCTTAGCGCAACTTTTTTAAGAATATGATCACCAAATTCATGGCCTTTTGTATCATTAATCATCTTAAAATCATCAAGATCAAGAAATATGACAGCCATCATTCGCTCTCTACGACTTGCTTGAGTAATCGCATGAGCCATTATTTCGGTAAGTAGTCTTCTATTTGGTAACTCAGAAAGTGGATCGTGATTAGCATTGTATTTAATTTCTTCATCTGCTTTCTGAAGGCTATCCAGCATGCCATTTATTTCATCAGAAACAATTCCGAATTCATCATTGTACATTTGTGGTTTCAATCTTCTAGAAAAATCTTTGTCGACGCCAATACTTCTTACTTCATTACTGATGTATCTTAATTTTAGCAAAACATTTTGCCGCATGTAGATTGACAAAATTAAAATACAGAGTCCGCTTAATAACCATATGTACGCTGACACAGCATTTACACCAGATTTTCCTAATTGATAAATTGCACGATCCTTTTGAAGTGTCAATTGAGATACTGGTTGGCCGTTAAAGTCTTTCAATATGAATGAAGCCTCAATGACATTATCGCTAATATTGTGAAATATGATCGTATCTAGCCCTAAATTCTTGTTTTCATAAATCGATTTCGTAAATGGACTAATCGACAATTGAATTTTTAATTGATCTGCTAGATCTTTTATATATATTTCATCTAAATAATATCCTATAATAAAATTCCCAAGTACTGGTCCCTCTTCATTACTTTTAAGTATTGGACTTGACGCTATAATCATTGGACCTTCTGGTAAATTAATAATACCCTTGATGCTAAAGTTTGGATCGCTGTTTTTTGTGATTGAGCTTTGGATTAAAAATTCATTTATAGATGACGAAACAGGCTTGAATTTCTGTTCAGTTTTATCAAAACTACTTTCATAAACAATCGTCCCTGCTGCATTGGCATAGATCATCAAGTTTAAATTAAGGTTAATGAATACTTCAGGAACTAGATTTGCTTCAGTATATTGTACATTTTTATCTGCGATAAATTTATAGGTATCATCCCAAACTGCCCAATCATAAGCAGTATTGTGTAGATTGTCAATTTGCTTTTCAATCGTGTTTTGGGTTCGCAAAACATCTTCGGTAATGCGGTTTTGTTCTAATTTAACTATTTGTTTAATCATAATATTATTTTGAATTACACTGGTTCCGAAAATAAGGAGAAAAAAGATACTGATCAAAATTAAAACTGTTTTGGTCCTGACTGACACGAAACTTTTTTTCTTCATTTTTTCCCTTTCGGTTCCATTTAATCTTAGAACAAATTTTCATACATTTGCTAATTACTTAACTTTTTCGCAATAATTGATTTTTCGCAAAATTGCAATGGTGCCCTGCACAATAATTTTTTTGAAACAGAATAGAGTTTTATGATCGATTGATCTGAATCACCAGTGGAGACGGTTGTTTATACTGGGTTAAAATTATGATGTTTAAAGATATTATAATACAAAATCTATTGTTTAGTAAGAGCTTTAGCCTCTATAGTGATGTAAACACTTCCCGGTTCAATGAATGACGTGATGACCTCTAACTTATCAAGCCACTTGACCTGTGCTTTGCCAATGATTTCTGAACCGATATCGCTAAGGTGCATATGATTTCGAATTTCATATCCTCCACCAAAAGTAAGAAAACCAGCTGAATCAGCGGGTTATTGTATGTTATAACCGTTAATGACCTTACAAATTGCCTAAACTTCGCGTCCATAATTTATTGACAGTTCCAACAGGTTCCTATTTTTCTGTCCAGTTTAGTGTGGCCTACCAAAATATGCTATAATCACTCAATAGGAGTATAAAGCCAACATCATTTTTGTATTTATATTTGTTGGGTCTATTAAACGGGTATGAAAAAAAATCAATGGGAAAGATTTGTGTCTAATAATGGGATTTTTAAGACAACAGACATAATTTTTAGAAAAGTTAATTTTATTAATATCTTATGGATAGTAATGATAATTAATAGCGTATTCTACGCTATTGTTAATTATTTATTGTCTAGAACTGCTGTAGCTAGCTATATGAATATGGCAATGATTGCTAGTTACATGAATATAGCAATGATCATATTAACACTCTGTTTAATGATTTATTTTCATATAAGTAGTAATTATAGAGTCGCTTCTATGGCAACTGTTTTGCTTATGGCAAGCATGGTGATGTTTCTATGTTCGATTGTTGGCAATTTGTACTATGTTTTAATATGGACTTGTGTGGTACCTCCCGTTGCGTATTCGTTGCTTGGTAGACGAAGGACTAGATTTGTGGTTGGTTCCTTTCTTATTTATGTCTTCCTTTTTATTTACCTAAATTACGCTAATTGGAAAATTGATGGATTTAGTTTACAATCGTTTCAAAACATCTTTGGAGTATTAATCTGTATAATCTTAACCTTGGACTTTTTCGAGAAAAGCAAAGAGGATACAATTAAATTACTGGAAGAAAAAAATAACCAATTAGAAAGTTTATCCATCACTGATCACTTGACTTCCTTATACAATCGAACAAAGATTGATATACTAATTGATAAAGAAATAGCTCGTGTGTCACGCGGTGGGCATCCTTTCTCATTTGCAATGATTGATATTGATCATTTTAAAATCATCAATGATAACTTCGGTCATTTAGTGGGTGATCAGTATTTAATGATAGTTGCAGAAATTATGAAAAATACATGCCGTCAAACAGACTATATTGGCCGATGGGGAGGAGACGAGTTCTTGATTATCTGCCCCGAGACAGATGAAAATGGAGTGGTGATTCTGGCTAATAAACTATTGAAAGCTATTCAGAAATACCCGTTTGAACCAAATAAATCGATTACTTTCAGTATTGGAGTCAGTACTTATCACCCATTAGAAACAGCGGATTCACTTGTTCTGAGAGCTGATACAGCTTTATATCTGGCTAAACACAATGGGCGAAATCGCTGCGAAGCACTTTAGCCATTGATTTAAAACTTGAATAGATTGAAAGGTAATCTATCTGTTGAACCAATATTTCAGACTGTTGACAAATACGACAGTACTTGTCGACAGTTTTTTTTCTTTGTTTGAAAGGGATTTTTTAAACACTTTCCGCGCAAATATAAATAGCTTATTATATTGCGC
>Ga0209100_1001162_pt1 | contig 18803 bp, 16 predicted proteins | sample lystaG_FD_185480 | JGI IMG/M metagenome (GOLD analysis project Ga0209100, IMG submission 185480) | Glacier valley bacterial and archeal communities from Borup Fiord, Nunavut, Canada, to study Microbial Dark Matter (Phase II) -... | ecosystem: Environmental > Aquatic > Freshwater > Ice > Glacier ...
CGCTATCACTGATACTTTCGCGCGTGCCGGAACGGAAGGCCGCGCTACGTTCATGCCCTATTGGATGATCGGCTACCCTGATTTACCCACCTCGATCATGATCGTACAAATCTTGATCGACGCAGGCGCTGACGTGATCGAATGCGGTGTGCCGTTCTCCGATCCCGTGGCAGACGGCGTGGTGGTTCAGGCTGCCGGAAAAACCGCGCTTGAGCAGGGTGTCAATTTGCACGATTGTGTAGAAGCCGTGCGTCAACTGCGCGCTGCCAATCCCAATTCGCATGTTCCATTAGTGCTCATGAGCTATTTCAATCCGATGCTATCCTATGGCTTGGATCGCTATGTGACGGATGTGGCGAATATCGGCGCGGATGGTTTCATTGTGCCGGATTTGCCGCCCGAAGAAGCGCGTGATTTGCTCACCTTGTGTGATGCTCAGCATTTAGCGCTGATCGGGCTGCTTGCGCCAACCAGCAGCGCCGAACGGATTACGCGAGTGAGCGCTACCTCGCGGGGCTTCATCTATCTGGTATCCGTGACGGGCGTTACGGGCGCACGTCAGGCACTATCCGGCGATTTAGGTGCGTTCATCGATCGGGTACGAGCGGTCACTGATTTACCGTTAAGCGTTGGCTTCGGCATCAGTGATGCTGAACAGGCGCGACAGGTGGGGCAGGTGGCAAATGGCTTCATCGTCGGCAGTGCCTTGATCCGCGCTTACGCCAACGCCACGGACGAGATCAGCGGAATCGACGCCGTGCGGACATTGGCGATCAGTTTACGCGGCGCTTGTTGATCTTGTGCATCTGCACAATGACCAAAAGTTGACTTTTAACGCTGAGCTGTGTTATGCTGTTCGCAAGTCAAAAGGTGAGTGATCGTGTCACAAGTGCTTCCGCAGTTCGCCATATACCAGCAGTCAACGCCCATCAGTGCGGCGGGACGCTACTTTTATGGCTACTTTTACTTTAAGGGCGTAAGCACCTTAGAGCGGGTACTGCCTGGCAGCCGAACGACCTGACGACGTAAACAACAGGAAATTCAAAAGGCGCAGAGCACACCGCTCTGCGCCTTTTTTGTTTCTGCGCCTTTTTTTAGTGATAAGGGGCTTGCCATTAATCGACCACACATTCGATCGAACTATAACCAGTATGCGGGGATCAACGTACATCTTCAACGTAAGTTGGAGCAACCGAACGGCGGTTGGTCGAGTTTTCACGATCAGCATATCAACGAGATCGCGCGCGGCCTCAACCGTTTGCTGCCCGCTGATTACTATGCGACAACCGAAGACTCGATGCAGATCAAAACGCGCAGTGAGCCGGACGTGCTGATCCTGAACGAGCCGAACCGATCGGCTGTGCTCAGCGTTCATGCGCCGCAAAGCAGTACATCCGTGCGCCAATCGTTCAGCGGCGTATTGGAAATTGCGGAAGACGAGTATCAGAAAGCAGTGATGCTGTACCGTCGCCGTCCTGATGAAACCGATGTGCCGATCACGCGTTTTGAGTTGTTATCACCGTCCAACATCAACGATCGCTTGAAAGCGGACGCCTACGATCGCAAACGGGAAGAAACGCTGCGGGCAAGTTTGAATCTGGTTGAGCTGCATTATCTTGATACTATGCCGCCCGTGACGGGTTTACGCCCGTATGTATCAGTTTATCCAGTGTCGGCGGCAGCGCGCGCAGCGAACGCCACGCCCTACTACGTCGCGATCACCCGTCCGCAGGGTCGCGAGACGGCGGGTTCGGGAATGCTGAAAATTCCGCTGAGTGTCGATGTTTACCCGTTCGGCGTGGATGTGCGAATGCCTGTGATCGATGTACCACTCAGTGCGGCAGACGGTACTTTAACACTCGACTTGCAAGCGATCTACGATCAGCACTTTTTCGAACAGCGTTGGGGGGGTGGGGTTTATTATGATGAGGAAGTGCCAGGAAGCGAGTCCTTCAGCAAGGTTGATCAGGATCGGTTATTCGCACGATTGTTAGCGATTAAAAATGCACAGGTCGATTTACTCGAAAATACGCAGCCGCTCTCCGTCGCTGATCAAACTTTACGTAATCAATCGAGTGCTTTGGAAAATTCAGGAGGTGCCGCATGACAGATGTAATCTCAAATAACGGCCAATACTCTATTCAACGCCCCATCGTATGTCGCGGCGTACGCGGCGCAACTACGGCGACCGATAACAGCGCGCCTGCGATCCTGGAGGCGACGCGCGATATGTTGCAGCGCATGATCGATGCTAACGGCATCCGCGAAGAAGATGTCGCCAGCGCGTTTTTCACGACTACGCCCGACCTGAACGCCGAATATCCGGCACTGGCGGCGCGACAGTTGGGTTGGCATGACGCTGCCCTGATGTGCAGCCACGAAATGAGCGTGCCACACGGCTTGCAAAGTTGTATCCGCGTGCTCATTCACTGGAACACGTCTGCTGCGCTGACGGATGTGCAGCACATCTACATTCGTGGTGCGGTAAACTTACGGCCTGATCGCAGTGCCGTTCAGCATTCCAGCGCCCCTGCGTCCGAAACGGCGCAATCGCTTGAAAAGTAATCTAAAAATTCAGTTAGTCAAGTCCCTCAAAAACAGGAAAGAAACTAATGATCATCATTATGCAGTCCGGCGCTACCACCAAACAAATTGCCAGCGTTGTCACGCGGATTAAAGAACTCGGCTACGGCGCGCATTTGTCCGAAGGGCAGGAACGCACCATTATCGGTGTTGTCGGCGAAGATCGAGTGCTGATGGAAGGCGAGGAATTCACCTTGTTAGATGGCGTTGAACGAACCATGCGCGTGACCAGCCCGTACAAACTTGCCAGCCGCGATTTTCATCCGGCCAATACCCTGGTGCCGCTGAATGGCTCAGTGGTAGGCGACATCAAATTAACTTTGATCGCTGGCCCATGCTCGGTCGAAAACCGGACGCAAATGCTGGAGACGGCGCACGCGGTCAAAGAGGCGGGCGCAACTGCTTTACGCGGTGGCGCTTATAAGCCACGCTCGTCGCCGTACTCATTCCAGGGGTTAGGCGAAGAAGGACTCGAACTGCTGGCGGAAGCGCGCGAAGCGACCGGCCTACCGATCGTCACCGAAGTGATGGACCCGGCACTGGTGCCGCTAGTCTGCAAGTATGCGGATGTGCTGCAAATCGGCGCGCGCAATATGCAGAACTATACGCTGCTCAACGCGGTGGGCGAGTCGCAGCATACAGTACTGCTCAAGCGCGGCCTGATGAGCACCATGGAAGAACTGCTCATGTCTGCCGAATACATCCTGGCGCATGGCAATAATCGGATCATGCTGTGCGAGCGCGGTATCCGCACCTTCGAGACGTACACGCGCAACACCTTCGACATCAACGCGATTCCAGTGCTCAAACTCAAAACGCATCTGCCGATCCTGGCCGATCCGAGCCACGCTACGGGCAAGCGCGAATATGTTGCAGCGGCCTCCAAAGCGGCGATCGCGGCGGGCGCGGATGGGTTGATCATCGAAGTGCATTGCAACCCTGAGAAAGCCCTCTCGGACGGCGCGCAATCCTTGCGACCAGAACAATTCGCCAAACTGGTGACCGATTTGCGGCGCATCGCGGAAGCCGTCGATCGCACGCTGTAAAGTTGGCTAAAATGAATACAGTCCTCACCCTAATCCCTCGCCTTTGGGAGAGGGACTTTCAAACTACGTATTGCACCCCTCGCCTTTGGGAGAGGGGCCGGGGTGAGGGCTTCTTATGGCTAACTTGACCAAACCACTTGACGAAAGCGCTTTCAGTATCATTGGCTTAGGGCTGATGGGCGCGTCGCTGGCAATGGCATTACGTGACAAAGTATGCGCGTTGTGCGGATTCGATAGTGATCCGGTAACGCGTGCGCTTGCTGCTGCCACCCCCGATCAGGGAATCGATCGGGTGGCTGATACGCTGCCTGACGCTTTGCTCGACGCCGATGTGATCGTGCTGGCTACCCCTGCCCGCACTATTTTGAGTTTGCTCGCTGAACTTCACGAGATCGGTGCATCGCTCAAACCGGGCGCGCTGATTATCGATCTGGGCAGCACCAAATCGGAGATCGTGGCGGCTATGCGATCGCTTCCGCCACATCTGTACGCGATCGGCGGCCACCCGATGTGCGGCAAAGAAACGAGCGGCTTTTCGGCGGCTGATCCGACCCTGTACGCAGGCTGCACCTTCGTCTTGTGCGACGCCGGACGTTCCCAACCCGATCACAATACGCTTGCGGAGTCGCTGGTGCGCGCTGTGGGTGGCAATCCATATTGGTTGGATGCGACTTTGCACGATCAATACGTGGCGATCATCAGTCATTTGCCGTATCTGCTCAGCATGGGGTTGGTGGCACAGGTGGCAAACGATGCATCGCGCGATACACTGTTTGCACTGGCTGCCACTGGTTTTCGCGATACAACACGGTTGGCGGGCAGCGATCTCGCCATGATGGGCGATGTCATGGCAACCAATACGGACGCAATCTGGCGGGCATTGGCTGGCTTACAAGAACAATTGACCGCGCTGTTGGCCGCCTTCGTCAACGATGCGCCGCCCGATCGAGCATGGCTCAGCGCCACCCGTGAGGAGCGCCGCGCGTGGGGTGAAGCGTTCGCCAAGCGCAAAGAAAATCCGCAAAATCCGAAACAGGGATCATGAACGACGTGACCGATTCGATCGAAATTAAACCGTTGAGCGCACCGCCGGATGTGACGATCGCGGTGCCCGGCTCAAAGAGCATCACTAATCGCGCGCTGTTATTAGCGGCATTAGCAGATGGCGTCTCAACCTTGGATAACGCGCTGTTCAGCGAGGATAGCCATTGGTTTGTGGAATGCTTGCGACGGCTCGGCTTCAGCGTTGAACAGGACGACGCGCGTAACACATTGACTGTTCACGGCTTGAGCGGCAGCATCCCTGCGCAAACCGCCGATTTGTTCGTCGGTAATGCGGGCACGGCGGCGCGCTTCCTGACGGCGGCGGTATGTCTTGGTGACGGCGAATACCACTTTGACGGCGTGCCGCGAATGCGCGAACGCCCGATCGCGCCGCTGTTGAGCGCTTTACGGCGGCTCGGCGCAGAGATCAGCGCGGACAATGGACATTTTCCGCTGACCATTCATGCCAGTGGTTTAAGCGGCGGCCTGACTGCGCTCGACGCCAGCGAAAGCAGTCAATATGTGTCGGCGCTGCTGATGATCGCTCCCTATGCGCGCGCCAAAGTGACGATGGGCATCACGGGCACGGTGGTTTCGCAGCCGTATATCGATACGACACTGCGCATGATGCAGCAGTTCGGCGTGACCGTCACTCATGAGGATTACCGCCGCTATCACGCGCCCGTCGGACAGCGCTACCGTGCGCAGCCGTACACGATCGAGCCGGACGCCTCGAATGCCAGCTACTTTTTCGCGGCGGCAGCCGTCAGCGCGGGCACTGTCAGCGTGCCACATCTCAGCCGCGAATCCTTGCAAGGCGATATTCACTTTCTGGATATTCTGGCGCAAATGGGCTGTGCAGTGGACTATCGAACTGATCGAATTACAGTCCACGGCCCGGCACAGCTTCACGGCGTTGACGTTGATATGAACGCCGTCTCCGACACAGCGCAAACCTTAGCCGCAATCGCGCCTTATGCGGATAGCCCGGTCACTATTCGCAACGTGGGACACATGCGCCACAAAGAAACCGATCGGATCGCGGCCATTGTCGCGGAACTGCGCAGACTCGGCGCAGCGGTGGACGAGTTCGCGGATGGCCTACGGATTGAGCCGAGCGTTTTGCACGCAGCCGAAGTGCAAACCTACAATGATCATCGCATGGCAATGGCCTTCGCAGTAACGGGTTTACGTACGGCGGGCGTCGTCATTTGCGATCCGGCCTGCACGCAAAAAACATTTCCCGATTACTTCACGCGCTTTGAAACCCTTTATCAGCATGATCAGACTAGCGAGCAGGATCAGCCGCGATGAGTATTGACGGCCAAACTCAGCTTGTCGGGATCATCGGTTGGCCGGTTGCCCATTCGTTGTCACCTGCTATGCACAATGCAGCGTTTGCCTACATGGGCTTGAACTGGCGCTATGTGCCGCTGCCCGTCCGCGATGCTGATCTGATCACCGCCGTCAAAGGGTTGGCGGCGCTCGGCTTTCGCGGCGTCAACGTGACCGTCCCCCACAAAGTGAATGTGATCCCACTGCTGCAAAGCGTGACCGATGCGGTGCAAACGGCAGGCGCGGTCAACACTATCCGCGTGGATCGCAATACCGGCCAGCTTGAAGGGCTGAATACCGATGTGACGGGCTTTCTGGCGGATATGGCAGTCAACGGCATTCGCATCGACAGCGCTTCGCGAATCGTGATCCTGGGCGCGGGTGGTGCGGCGCGAGCGTGCGCGGCAGGCTTGATGCGATCCAAGGCGCGCGTGATCCTGGTGAATCGAACGGTTGCGCGTGCTCAGCAGATTGTCGATTTTCTGCGCTCAACATGGCCGGAAGCGGCGCTCTCGGCAGTCGGTTACGAGGCGCTGCCCAAGTTGATTAAAGACGCCACGCTGATCATCAATGCCACGCCGATCGGCATGTGGCCGGATGTGAACGCTACCCCATGGCCGGAGGCGCTGCCCTTTCCGCCGCAGGTGACGCTGTACGATACCATTTATCGACCGCTCAAAACGCGTTTGATGCAAGATGCCGAAAAAGCTGGCGCACGCGCGATTGGTGGCCTGGGAATGCTGGTTTATCAGGGCGGCGCTGCCTTTGAAGCCTGGACAGGTCGTCAGGCACCGCTCAGCGTGATGCGCATGATCTGTGAAAGCACCTTAGCCGAGGAAGCGCCTTTAGCATGAGCCGACGCTATCCGCAAGCGATCGCCTGGTTGTTCGTGTTGAGCGGCTTTGTCTGTTTTTGTCTGTTGAGCGCTGGCATTGGTTGGGCTGCTTATTGGTTCGTTTTCGAGTCGCCTGTCCCACTCAGCGCCAATATTACCGTCAGCCGGGGCAGCGTGCGCTTGCAGACGCCTAACGACCAGATCATCGTTAACAACGCGCATCGTATCGATATGCAGACGGGCATCACGGTTGACGACGAGTCACAGAGTATTCTGACTTTCGTAGATACCAAATCTGGCGACACGGTGGCCGCGCTTACCCTCATGGCGGGCAGCCATATCACGGTGCGCAGCGCTGAACGTCCACGTTTCAATGTCAGCAGAGGCGGTTATACGATCGCGCTGGCTGATTATGCAGGTCAGCTCACTGTGAACAGCACGCCCGGCACTCGCGCCTTTCAAATGAGCGTTGGCACGCAAGCGGGCACTGCGCAGTTGACGGCAGCAGGGCGCTACACATTGAGTACCGACCATGACCTGAACGGGCAAGCGCAGCAATTTCACGTCTTTAATCAAGGCGGCGTGGCGTGGCTGATCTTACCAACCATGCGTGAACAGCAGGTGTGGCCGAACAAGATTGGCAGTGCAGCTACAGGAAGCGATCTGATCGAGATGGCCGACAGCGCTTATACGCTGCTCATTTCCGGCCTTTTCCAAAGTTCGCAGCCCGTTGCTGATCAGGCGCTGCCGGACGGGTGGCAGTGTGTCAGCGGTGCCGATTCGGGCGAACCGAGCGGTCAATTTGAGCGCTATCATGACGCGCAAGACCCGGCAGACTATGGCGCTTTGCACTTGTGGCGCATCGGCTCGCAGCTGCATCACGGAGAAACGTCGTGCTTGATCTATCCTGCCGGGCGCGACGGCTGGTTGAATGCAACGCCTTACCAATCGCTGCGCTTGCACATGCGGCTTAAGCTGACGACCAAGCCTGAGCTGCATATTCCCGACGTGCCCGCGTGTGGCATTCAAGCCTCCGAATGTCCGATCATGATCGAAATAACGTGGACGTCCGATTTGTCGAATCCACAAAGCGCGCTTCAGCAGTGGCATCACGGCTTTTATTCCTTGGCAGACGCAACCTACCCGCTCACCTGTGATACCTGTCGATTGGCGCACGAGCACGTTAACTCGGATGTGTGGTACGTCTACGACTCAGGCGATTTGCGCTCACAGTTTCCCACCGATAAGCCGCTGTACATCGAACAATTGAGCGTCTATGCGTCCGGCCACCAATATGACGCGCGCATCGGTGAGATCACGCTATCCGGCGACCTGCCCGCAAGCTCGCCAGGGAGCTAGTTGACTCCCTTGCCCTGTAATCGGGGGAAGGGCGGGGGTCAGGGGTCAAGGCCTTTGCCCACGCCCAAAAACACCTCACCAATTTGTTTACGGCGCGCGCTATTTGCGGTAAAATAAGCCATTCGGAATAGCGTGGAGTGATCGATATGCCTGCTGGCGCACGTAAAGAAAAAGAGGCTCCTCACAAGGAGAGCGCACCCCCCAAAGAAGTCATTCGCAAAGACAGCGCTCAAACAGAAAACAGCGGCAAAAGCAAGGCGCTCGACGCTACGCTTGCCGATTTGACAAAACGTTTTGGCGACGGCACGGTCATCCGGTTGGGTGACGCGCATCATATGCAGGTCGAAACGATCCCGACCGGCTCGCTTGCCATCGATATTGCGCTAGGCGTCGGCGGCTTACCGCGTGGTCGCATCACCGAAATCTTCGGGCCGGAAAGTTCGGGCAAGACGACGCTTTGTCTGCACGCCATCGCTGAAGCGCAGAAGCTCGGCGGCATTTGCGCGTTCATCGACATGGAGCACGCGCTCGACCCACTTTATGCGCAGAAGATCGGCGTCGATGTGAACAATCTGTACATCTCGCAGCCCGACACCGCCGAGCAAGCGCTGGAGATCGTGGAAACGCTGGTGCGTTGCGGCGCGCTTGAAGTGATCGTGCTGGACAGCGTGGCGGCGCTCGTGCCGCGCGCTGAAATCGAAGGCGAAATGGGTGATAGTCACATGGGTTTGCAAGCGCGTCTGATGAGTCAGGCACTGCGCAAGCTCAACGGCGCGATCAAGCATTCCGGCTGCGTGATGATCTTCACCAACCAGTTACGCGAAAAGATCGGCGTGATGTTCGGCAGCCCTGAAACAACCCCTGGCGGACGCGCTTTGAAGTTCTACGCCAGCGTGCGGCTCGACATTCGGCGCATTCAGGCCATCAAAGGTGGCGAAAACGATATTGGTAACCGGACGCGCGTGCGAGTGACCAAGAATAAAGTCGCGCCGCCTTTCCGTGAAGCTGAGTTCGACATCATGTACGCTGAAGGCATCAGCAAAGTTGGCGATATTCTGGACATCGGCACCAACATCGGACTGATCGAAAAGCGCGGCGCTTTCTACCGTTATCATGACGGCTTGCTCGGCCAGGGTCGCGAAGCCTCCAAAGAATATCTGAAGGCAAATCCGGCAATGGCGTATGAGATTGAGCAAGGCATTCGCGCCGAGTCAGGGCTGCCCGTTGCGGAAGGCGCGCCCGTGATCAAGCGGCTCACTGTGGCGGAAAAAGCGACGGCGGCTGCTCTGGCTGCGGCTGAGGAAGTGTAAAGCACATCAGTGTTTAGGGCGTAGGATGCTACGCCCATTCTTTAGTAGGTAGTCCGATGTCAGCTCAAACAGACCAAACTATTGATGATCTGCTTGCCAGAGCAGAGACGATGAATGTTGAGATGCTGAGTTGGCTCTCTGAACAAGATGCTTTTTTAAGAAACTCCTGGGAAGATTCTTGGGTGGTTACGCTGCCTGTATTGTTGTTAGCGTTCGCATTATTTCCAGCATATGCCATATTAAATCATTTCAAAATAAAGTCCTGGTTAACCCATTCAAGTTTTGTAGAGCGTAAACCCAAAGTAGATGACGCATATTTTGAAACTTTATGCTCAGTGTATCTGGCGGCGGAGCCAGCACAACGCGATCGCATTCGAGCAAGTTTCAAAAGCAAGCGTGGGGCATTGAGGTTGTTAAATGAATATTACCTGTTTTTGGCAGCGTCTGTAAATGACGCGACAGATTTGCCGAAAGTTCGGTTAGTTTTGGCCGCCGCGTCCATCGAAGATACTATGCCGGATGATTGGTACACGGAACCGGAGATACTTCAAAATATGTCTCGCAGGGCTAACCGCGCCGGACTTTTGTTGAAGCCATTATTCGATGAGATTTGCTCAATATCCAGCGCGAATGCCGCCGAATGGTTATCAAACCCCGCGATAACGGATTAGGACTTTCGCTTAACCAGCACGTGCCCTGATAATAAGTGGGCACAGCAATAATGTCGTGATATAATCCGCACACGCTTAAAAATTTGCGAAAGGGGTGGCACGCCGCACACGCCTAAAATCCCGTTTCTAACGGTTAGCAGTACGTACAAAGTCCCGATGCTTAGTCTTTATTTGCTTCTAGGAGTTTAGAAATCATGCGTAAAAGACTCATTGCCCTGGCTTTAGCGGCAGTCATGGTCGCCCTTGCCCTGAGCGTCGCCACCAGCGCGAATCGCGTTCAGGCACAAACTTCGCTCATTGTTTACAACTCGAATGCCAGCGATCCCGCCCCGCGCAAATTCGATGATGCGCTGGTCAAAATGTGGAATGATAAGAACCCGAATGCGCAAGTTCAGCACTCGGTGATTAACCACGAAGACTTCAAACAGGCGATCCGTGCGTATCTGGTCGCTGAACCCGCGCCCGACGTTCTGACCTGGTTTGGTGGCGAGCGTACCCGCTTCTTCATCAACAAAAACCTGGTTGCCGACATCAGCGACGTATGGAAGAGCGAAGGCTGGGACAAGGCCTTTGCACCCGCCTTCAATGCGCTCGGCACGGTGAATGGCAAGCAATATTTCATGTCCAGCAATTACTATTGGTGGGCACTGTACTTCCGTCCATCAGTCCTGAAAGCCAACAACCTGACAGCGCCGCAAACGTTTACCGACCTGCTCGGCGCGTGCGATAAGCTGAGTGCGGCTGGTATCACGCCGATCGTTATCGGTAGCAAGCAGCCCTGGACTGCCGCCGCCTGGTTCGATTACATGGACATGCGTATCAACGGTCCAGAGTTCCATGCCGGTTTGATGGCTCTCAAGGAAAAGTATACGGACCCACGCGTAAAGAACGTCTTTACGACTCTCAAGCAGTTGTTCGATCACAAGTGCTTCAACACGGATGCTGCGGCACTGCTGTGGCAAGACGCAGTGACTCCGCTGGCACAAGGTAAAGCGGCCATGTACCTGATGGGTGGTTTCATCACCGACACCTGGGCAGGGCTTCCCGCCACTACCGCCGGTTATGACGCGAAAGATTTGGATTTCACCCGCTTCCCCATCGTTGACCCGACCAAGAAAATCGGTGAAGATGCGCCGACCGATGGTTACTTCCTGGCTGCCAACGGCGCGAACCTGGCCGGTGCCAAGAAGTTCCTGGCGTTCCTCGGTTCTAAAGAAGTACAGCAAATGGGTGTCGATCAGCTCGGACGCCTGCCGGTTCGCCTGGACGCCGATACCTCGAAGTTCACCGATGCTCAGAAAAAGGGCATCAAGCTCATCCAGACGTCGGATTATGTCGCGCAGTTCTATGACCGCGACACGACCCCGCCAATGGCCGAAGTTGGCTTGAATGCTTTTGGTGGCTTCTTTGCTGACTACGGCAAAACGGACATCGACAAAATGCTCACGACACTGCAAACCGAAGAAGATCAACTGATCGCTGACGCGGCTAACGCTCAGTAATCGGTTTTATGCGCACTCCATTCTTTTCATATGAAGGGTGGGGTGCGCGTTTTGGATCAGGCTGTGTTGTATGCGCCGTACACGCTAATCGTATACGGTAAGTTGAGAAGATTTTGATTGAACGTTAAAAGCCCTGCCAAATGGCAAACTCTATATTTGCCAAATAAGATACTTCCGTCAATAAAAGGTTTTTTATGGCGACAATAACTTATCCACGCACTGATCAGGCCGATCAAGTAGTTAGCGGCAGATCACCCCGTCGCAAACGTCGGCAGTGGGCGCCTTATCTTTTCCTGGTGATTCCGCTCGCCCTCTATTTTACATGGATCATTGGGCCAACGATTGCCACCGGGGTCTTATCGGCTACCAATTGGGATGGCGTCAGCGCGCTGCACTTCAGCGATAAAAACGGTACGTCGTATCTGGTACAAAACTTTCAGCGTTTGTTCGTAGACTCAAACTTCTGGACAGCACTCAGTGATAACATCAAATGGCTGCTGTTTTTCCTGATCATTCCAACCAGCATGGGGCTGGCGATGGCGATGATCTTCAATGGCAAATTTCGTGGCAGCCGCGTCTTCAAAATCGCGTTTTATTCACCATTAGTGCTGGCAGGCGTCGTTACCGGGCTAATCTGGTCAGCCATGTACAATCCGTCGAGTGGGTTGATCAACTCGTTTCTGCGTATTTTCACCGGCACTGAATCGGGGCTGCCGCTCTGGTTGGGCGATCGCACGCTGGCGTTGTGGTGCATCATTTTCGCGGCTGCCTGGCGACAGGTCGGCTACGTGATGATCCTGTATCTGGCCGGATTAAAAGGTTTGGATACCACGCTGATCGAAGCAGCGACCGTCGATGGTGCGACCTTCTGGGAGCGTTTCCGCTTCGTTGTGTTTCCGCTGTTGGCACCTGTTACGGTGGTCGTGATGGTGATCTCGATCATCGATTCGCTGCGCGCATTCGATCTGGTAGCGATCATGACGAACGGCGGCCCTGATCACTCCAGTGAGGTGCTCGCCAACTTCATGTATATTTCAGCATTCAACAATTATAAGATGGGTTACGCGGCAGCGATTGCTGTGGTCTTATTCGCGCTGATGCTGTGTTTCATCATCCCGTACCTGATTTACACGTCCCGTACCGAACTCGAATATTAAGCGGAGAACCCTACTATCATGGCAACGATGACGCAAAGTGTCCCGCTCGGCGTTCCGGCGACGAAGATCACTGCTAAAAAAACACAGAACGTTTTCCGCAACAATGCGATTTTTGTGTTGATGCTCATTTTTACGGCGGTCTGGCTCATCCCGATCATTGGTGCGTTGGTGACGGCGCTCCGCACGCAAGGCGATATCACCGCTAACGGCTATTGGTCTATCCCCAAAACGCTAACGCTCAGCAACTTTGGTGAAGCGTGGGAGTTGGGGCAAGTCGCTATCTACCTGAAGAACAGCTTTATCATCACGCTGCCCTCGTTGGCCGGAATGCTCCTTCTGTCGTCTATGGCGGCGTTTGCGCTGGCTCGTTACAGGTTTCGCGGCAATATGCTGATCTATTTCATGTTCGTTGCCGGAACGATGCTGCCCTTTCAAGTTTTGCTGCTGCCCGTATTCTACCTGACCAAAGCGCTGCACCTGTACAATCAATACAGTGCCTTGATTATGATCCATACGGCATTCCAGCTCGGCTTCTGCACGTTTGTGCTGCGAAATTTCATGCGGACTATTCCGGGCGAAATTCTGGAAGCGGCGCGTATGGACGGGGCGGGCGAGTTTCGGCTGTATTGGCAGATCATGATGCCGCTCAGCTTATCATCATTGGCAGCACTCGCAACGCTTGAATTTACGTGGGTGTTCAACGATTATTTGTGGGCGATCATCCTGATCAGTGATGGTAGCAAAAAGCCGGTCACCGCAGGTCTGGCTGCGTTGCAAGGCCAATATAATACGGATTGGCCGGTGCTGACGGCAGGCGCATTATTAGCCGCTGTGCCGACGATCTTTGTATTCGTCTTTTTGCAGCGCTATTTCATTCAGGGCTTGACGCTCGGATCGAATAAGTAGCGGCGCCCTTACACCGTACTCGTGATAGTCTCAAATAATCTCAAGGGGTGAGCGCTGTGTGCATCAGTCGCAACACACAGCGCACCGTTGAATGAAAGAAGCGGAAAGTTAGTTATTTACTGGCGGTGGGTGCCATTGTCGCGCTCATGGTTGAAGCCATCGTGGCCGACATGGTGGCGCTCATTGACGAGTCCATTGTGGCTGACATGGTGGGCATGGGTCCGAGCGTCTTATTGGCGGCATCGACGAATTCGGTGGTGAACGTCTTTGAGAGATCGATCGTTTTGCCCTTCAAGTGTGCGTTGAATGCTGACTGCACTTTCAACACGGTTGGCGGGCCATCGGCGGGCATGACGCCGTCGGTCGTGAACATATCCAGGCTGGCACCCAAGGCTTTGAGATACAAATCTTTGTCGCCTGCATAATAGTCTTTGGGCATTTGCGCGGCGATCTCGTCGGCACTGTGCGTGTGAATGTAGCGCAAAGTACGTACCATTGCGTTGGTAACTTTTTGCACGATGTCTTTGTGCGCATCAATCCATTCGGTACGTCCATAAATCGACGCCGCTGGATAGTTACCGCCGAGCGCTGCTTTAGTGCCCGCAGCGGTACGCATATCGATCAACACCTTGGCGTCACCCGATTTGAGCATCCGTGAGACAGTCGGCTCAGTGGTCATGCCCGCATCAATGACGCCCTGCTGCATGGCCTTGATGAACGTATCGCCTGCACCAACTGCTACCGACGTGATCTGGTTAATCGGTACGCCATTGCTGACGGCCAGATACTGCGTCAGGAAGTTGGTCGAGGAACCAAGTCCGGTGACGCCCAAATTCTTGCCTTTGAAATCGGCGGCTGATTTGATCTGGTCGGCCATTTTGGTTGACACCAGTTCGACTTCGCCGGGTACGCCGTCAAGCTGCACGAATACTTTGGTGAATTTGCCGAGTGCTTGCAAATCGATATTGTGGTCGTAGAAGCCAACGACGGCATCCACTTGTCCAGAAAGCATGGCGTCTTCAGCGGCAACGCCTGCTGGTTCATCGGTGAGATCAACGCTGACGCCTTCAGCATCGAAATAGCCAAGCTGTGCGGTCAATTTCGGCACGAGATAAATGATCTTGTTCAAGCCGCCGACCATGATCGACATTTTGAGCGATTGGCGAGCTTGCGCATGAGTGCCTGCCGACGCGGACGCGATCAGCATTGCGCTGGCGAGCGTGATGCCTAATAAACGACGAGGTTGCATTATATGTGAATCCTTTGAAGTAATCTGAAATAAGCTGCGAACACAAAAATTGACCCACCAAATTGCGGCGATTCAACAACACCGCCTCATGCCTGCGCATCACCCCCTTTACCAACGGTTACACAATTTACCAGTTACAAACCCACTTCTCGGATTTGATTGGGACGCCACTTGAGCAATGTTTTTTCAAGCCGTGTGATGAGTGCCTCAACGATCAAAGTGACCACGGCCAGGATCAGGATCGCGGCAAATAAGCCATTCGGGTTGAACGTGCCTTGCGCAGTTGCGATTAATAAGCCCAATCCTTTGAGCGAACCGAGAAACTCGCTGACGACCGCACCGACGAGTGCCAAACCGAAACTGACATGCAAGCTCGCAATGATCCAGGTCATAGCCGATGGGAAAATCACCTGCGTTGAAATCTGCCAGGATGATGCGCCTAAAATACGCGCGTTGGCGATCAAGTTGCGATCCACCTCACGCACGCCTTGCACAACGTTGTAGAACACGGCGAAAAAGACCATCACGACGGCTAACATCACCTTGGACGGCAACCCCAGGCCAAGCGCAACGATGAACAGCGGGCCGAGCACCACGCGCGGAATCGAGTTGGCGATGTTGATGTACGGACTGAATACATCGGAAAGAAACCGTATGCGCGCCAGTAAAATTCCGATCACGATCCCCAGACTTGCGCCGATCAGGAAGCCGAGCAATGTTTCTTCCATTGTCACGGCAATTTGCTGCCACAGCGGACCTTGTGATGTGCCCTCCAAAATCCACGTTTTGAGCTGCTCGTAAATGCCTGTTGGCTGTCCCCAAAAAAATGGATCAATGATGTTAGCGCGTGCGAACACTTCCCAACCGACCAGAATCACGACGATGAACGAGACGCGCAGCACATTGATCAGGACACGCCGACGCTGTGCGGCTACCCGCAATGTCGCCTCGACACGTAGTTCAGTGATCGGCAGCGGGCTAACTTGTACGTTGTTTAGAGCGCTCATAACTGGCTAAAACCTCGCTTCGTAAGTCTTCCCAAATTTGTTTGTAGAGCGGCGCAAAGCCTGGATGAAAGCGGATTTCGGTCAGGTTACGCGGGCGTGGCAGGTCGATCGTATAAATGCCCTTGATGGTCGCCGGGCGCGCCGTCATCACGCACACCCGATCGGCCAGGGCGATCGCTTCTTCCAAGTCATGCGTCACGAATACAACTGACGATTTAGCGGCACTCCATAGGTCGAGCAGCTCATTTTCCATCAGCGTACGCGTCTGCACGTCAAGCGCACTGAACGGCTCATCCATCAGCAGAATGCGCGGCTGGATGATGAAGTTTTGTGCGAGAGCGACGCGCTTGCGCATTCCGCCGCTCAGTTGATGTGGGTAGTAGTCCTCGAACCCATCTAAGCCGACTCGGCGCAGCCAATCGTGCGCTTGTTCCATCGCTTGCGCGCGCGGCACTTTGCGAAAGAGCGGCCCGGCGACGACGTTATCCAGCACGGTTTTCCACGGAAAAACGGCGTCCGACTGGAATACATAGCCGACTTCGCGACTAATGCCCGTGACGGGCTGCCCACCCACCAGCACCGTCCCATCGCTAGGCGACTCCAGCCCGGCAATCAGCGCTAAGCTGGTCGATTTGCCCGATCCGGTGGGGCCGACAATGGCGAAAAACTCACCGTCACGAACGTCGAAAGTCAGGTTCTGAAGTACAGTGAACGGCTGCCCGTCCGGTGAATGGAAACGCTTGTAAACGCTATGAAATTCAATTGCCGATGCGCCAGGAGTTGTAAAAGAATCAGACGTCATTTTAACCATCAAAAATTTATTTGTGCCGGGTTATAATGTCAATAGGCGAGTCCGTCAATAATGGCAGGGGAAAGCGGCAAAAACGCTGCTCAAGCGCTAGAATAGCTTTTAACCTAGCTAGCTTGTTTTTACTGCTGCCACACCCGATCGGAGCGTGATCGGGTAAGGCACTGCGCTTGTGTCTCACTCCAGAGGGATTGATGCCTTACCATTTCAGACTACCGCGCTTTTCATCACTTTTAACAACCGTTATCGTTTTGGCACTGCTGATCAGCAGCCTGGCCTTGCCACAACGATCGGCACACGCTGCGACCACTTACACAGTGACCAGCACGGCGGATACGGGCGGAGTTTGTCCCGACGCCACTAAGTGTACGCTGCGACAGAACCCCATACACCTTGAACAACATCTTTTCATTATACTTTTGGGCGCACCAAGTTTCAACTCGACCGTTTCGCGCTCCATCCAAACCCTGTCAATCACCACCAGCAATTGGATTAACGGATGATCTGTCGTTATCATCTTCATGAGCCTTTTCGGTTTTGTCCTGGTGTGAGAGCTACATACTCTAGCCGAATTGGCTCTTTTCGTCAGCTTGTTTTATGCCCCTCAGTTACTTAGGAGATCATGTTCAAAATCAATCGTTTTCGCACAATGATAGCCGTGATGACCCTGGTCATACTTTCCAATCCTTTGGGAACCATTAAAGCGAGTGCCCCAATAGTGGTGACCGCCAGTTCGTTACAAGGGTGGCTGCTGTTCAACGATGGCACGACCACTCCCGCCACTGCTGGTTTCGTGAACGGTCCCGGCACGCCTCCGTTAGGCACGGGTAGTTATGGAACGGCGATCACCCAGCCGGTGACCAAAATCGTTTTTGGCCGCGTCGATGCTGCCTACAATAATGTACTGCTATCGACTTTAACTCAACTTAGCTACAGCACCTATGTCGATCCGACCGCGACCAACAAAACCGTCAATTGGTACATCAATGTCTATCTGGATACTACAGGCAGCGGTACCACTTACAATTATCGGCTCGATTTTGCGCCGCCCGGATCGACACCCGGTGTCTGGTTCACCTGGGATACAATGACGCAACCGTATTGGTTGCTCTACAATCGTTCGACAAAAACTTTTGGTGCACCCGGAACGCTAGCCACTGTAACGGCTGGCCTGCCCGCTAATACGCGCATTATTCAGGGTTTCAGCACCAATCCCGCCTATCCCTCAATCAAATTCACCATGGGCGATTCAGGCAGTGGTCATGTGGGGTTCATAGGCAACATTGATAACGTTACGATTGGCTTCAGTGGCAACAGTAGCACCACCTGGGATTTTGAATTGTCCCTACCCGCTACGAACACACCCACAACAACGAGCACACCAACGGCCACAACCACATCAACGGTAACAAACACGTCAACCGTCACGAGTACATCAACGGCAACGAGCACGTCAACCGTCACGAGTACATCGACAGCGTTGAACACGTTCACCGTCACAAGCACGCCAACCACCACCAACATATCGACGGCGTTGAACACACTCACCGTCACGGGCACACCAACCGCCACGAACGTGTCAACGGCGATTAACACGCTGACACCGACGCAAAGCGCGACCAGCACCGTTACCACGACGGGTACGCAAGCCACCGCAACCACGACCCTCACGGCGACTCAAACATCCTTAGCGCCTACCAGTGCCGCCACTAACCCGACGCCGAACATTCAAGTTGCCGATCCAGAGGTATCAAAATCGAGCGATAAAGCGATCGCGATCCCTGGCGATACCGTGACCTTCACACTGACGGTCACCAATAACGGCAGTGCGCCCGCATTCGGTGTGGTGGTCACTGATAACATCGCGTCCGCGCTGCAAATCATTTCGGCAAACGCTGCACAAGGGGCTTTTACGATTAATGGTAATCTGATCACGTTCGCAGTAGGCACGGTGAACGTCGGCCAGGTGATCCGGCTCGGCATTGTGGCGC
>Ga0209100_1001165_pt1 | contig 18758 bp, 21 predicted proteins | sample lystaG_FD_185480 | JGI IMG/M metagenome (GOLD analysis project Ga0209100, IMG submission 185480) | Glacier valley bacterial and archeal communities from Borup Fiord, Nunavut, Canada, to study Microbial Dark Matter (Phase II) -... | ecosystem: Environmental > Aquatic > Freshwater > Ice > Glacier ...
GACTGACTCCATGCCTATGACTTGAGAAATCGGCTGACTCGCACCAGCAGGAGCTTGATTGAGTTGAGTCATGGACTGCTGAGGAGCTTGCTGCTGCTGAGAATTGCCACCAAATAGATTGAGTGCGATCGCTCCTGCTCCTACACCAGCCGCTAACTGCACAACAGGCTGAGAGGCTGCGTAGCCAATCTTATTCGCGATCGATAAGTCTGGGGTCTGATAAGTTTCTCTATTTCCAAAGAGTCCTACTTCGTTCGGGTCAAGCTCCCTTTGAAGTCCTCTTAGGCTAAAGCCCTCGATCGCCTCGTTTCTCAAATTGCCAGCCAATCGAGGGATACCCTCTAACCTGGTTATCATCTGATGAATCACTACTGATATCCTCCATACTGCTGCATTGCCTGAGCTTGATATTGAGCTTGGGCTGCACGGCGAGAAGCCTGGTCTTGTAGCTTCTGCATTTCTTGAGGGGTTAGCTGACTCATCATTTGCTGCTGGGCTTGCCTGGGGTCTTGCTGGGCTGAGTCAGGATTGCCCATCTGCTCGGTGGGTGAACTGACAGAATCGAGTCCTAAAGCTTGTGGAATATACATTCCTCCAACCTGACCAACAGCACCCCCGACAAATTCACCGATGTTCTGTCCTGCTTCACCCCCAAGCCGATGACCTAGAGCGCTGCCGCCCCAAGCGCCTGCACGACCAGTAACAGCACTGGCTCCTGCCTCTAACGGTGATGCGCCAAACATCATGCCAAAGCCTGTATCTTCTACGGAGCCTACCGCAAATCTTCCAACAGGATGGTTATACCCTGTTTCCAAAAGCTTCATGACAAGGTTCTTGGGTTTAGCAACCTGTCCAACCTCTTCAAGGACACGCGCCCCGCCTGCAAGCCTTGCAACTCCCCTGCCAACTAAATCAATAATTCCCATCTACGATCGCCTCCTCATTGTTTTAGCTGCCAGCAACGCCCCACCCAATGTACCTGCTGCCGCTAATGCGCCAAGAGGAGTCACACGGTAGCCTGCAATTCTCGCCTCTGGTCCATCTACCCCATCCATCGTGCCCTTAGCCACACCCAATCCTAGAACACCCTGATCTTTAAGATAGTCCTGATACTTGGCATAGGTTTCGTAATTGACATCGGGACGCTCTTGAGTAAACTGTTCCCAGGGAAGTAATCGACCTGTGCGACCGAAGAATCCCCGTTGAATGGTGTAGTCAACTAAAGCATTGTCAGACTGGCGCGGATCATCTGAGTTAGGCGTGACGGCTTGAAACCCCTGCTGCCTTCCTCCTTCTGCAAAGTTGAGCGGGTTAAAGTTGCCACTGCCCAATCCCAATGCCGTCCCTGCTGCATAAATTAAGGGTTGCTTAAGGGCTTCTGGAATCTTGTAGGTAGCAACGGGTTTATTGTCAGCAACTCCAGGAATGCCCAACTGCTCATTGGCATCTGCAATCCGAGTCTTGCCTAATACCTCATGTCCAAAAGTTCCTAGCACATCTAGCGGGTTGATATTCCAGGCAAAGGACTGAGTGCCAAAGCCAACTAAGTCACGGGCTGCACGTCCGACAGGAATGGCTGCACGTTCAGCCAGGTTCAAATCGCTATAGGCTGAAACAGGTTCTAAATTGCCTGTTGCTGGATTCTTTACCAACGTGTCAGGTAGATGAGTTCCGGTTAACAGATCTGAAATGTAAGAATTGCTGTACTTGCCGTCTGTATTGAAGCGCTCGGCTCCTCGAATATCAATGCCATCACGCTTCTTTCCTTGAAACTCATAGCCCTCGATCGCGTTTTTGAGAATGGGAATCTGTTTGAGTTGATCTAGAATCCCACGCTTTCCCGCGAAAGCAGGGGCACCTTCAATATCGGGGGGATTATAAGGACTGTTTGGTGGATTGTTTCTGTTTCCACCTCCCCCATTTCCATAACCACTTCCCCCCACATCTGCATTAGTCCCAACGTAAAACGCATTAGGGCTTGGAATTGCCTTCACTGGAGGATAAGGATTGGGCATCGGGGGATGGTTTTCAACATAAATTGAGTCATCCCACGGATCGCTCATCTGTGTGCGAGGCTGCTGGTCTGCCATATCCGCATCCATCTGCGCCTGACGCATGAGGTCAGCTTCAGAAAGTACAGGCTGAGAAGGCAGCGCGTTGTGGTTCAATTCTCCGACAAGTCTAGGAGTCCCTGTCTGATCAACTTTGACAGGCTCACCATGAACAGTCGTCCCAATCTCCACATCGTCAATGTGATGGTTGACGACGGGATGCTGATTAGGACGTTCAAGCTCTATTCGACGGGTTCCTTTCCATCGTTGACTATTCATGTGCAAGATTATGCCCTAACGCATCTAATCCGGGTGACAGTCTTTTGGCGAAACACTAGCATTGTTTTGCGTTTAAGGCATAATGTGACCAAACTTTTAGAGTGATGCCTTGGCTACTTTAGAGAAAATGATTGAGGGGGTGTTGTCCCGCGAAGGAGGCAACTCTGAGTCGCTGGTGATCCAGAATCATTTGGCTCAAATCAAGCTGTTTGGCATTCGTCAAGGCGTTGAGCTTTACCCAGAGCAGGACGATGACAACCAGGTTCGTCGCAAGTTTATCGACGCTCTCTATAAATCCAATAAGGTTGACCTCTTCTTAGATGTGTGGTGGGACTGGTTGCTTTGCAAAGGGCAAATTTGTTTTTACCTAAGACCGACGGGTACAAGCTATCGCCTCTATGCCTTTGACAAAGATCAACACAAAGCTTATTACAATGCTGATGGCGATCTAAGTGAAGTCGTGATCGTCTACAGCTACGAGCAGCGCAATGAGTCAATGCCTGGTCAGGATAAATGGATACGACTGCGGATTACGGATACCGAAATCGAGACGTATGAAACGGATCACAAGCCAGAGTTTGATTACCAGATGCACCAAATGGCTGCACCTAAAACTGCAATTAACACTCTAGGATTTATCCCCTGCGTTGTGGTGCCCAACTACATTCGAGCGGCAGGACAGAAGGGTGTCGGTGAGTTTGAATGGCTGAGAAGCCAGATCGAAAGTCACGATCAGATGTTGAGAAGCATCAAACAAAACATCAAATTCTTTGGCAACCCTACCTTAGTTTCCTCTCGCTCAGTGGGTGAACTGACGGAATCGGGCATCGGCATCGAGGAGGCAAGCGGCAATCAACGAACCGTCTCAAGTGCGGGTGGGTTCTATGGCTCCACTAACTCAACTGCAAGACGCGACCCAGTGACGGGCAACAATGGTTATGACGATTCAGCTTTAAGGATTCGTCGTGTGGTCGGTCGTGTTGCGGGTGATGAACGATTTGGGTACATTTCACCCGACCCCGTAAGTCCTGATCATTCGCGATATGCGGCAGAATACCGTGAGAACATCCATACCGCTTTAGGAGGCGTTGATCCATTAGGTGTCAACACCGGAGCGACCGCATACGAGATTAAGAGTCTCTACGGTCGGACGGCTGCTACTGCTAAGAAGAAAGCAGGTCATTTGTACACGCATGGACTTTGCAAACTCTTCGAGATGGCTCTAGGAGCAGAAGAGCATCTGTTTAAGCAGTCTATTGCGATCGCGCTTTCAACCGAGAAGGAACCCGTTTCTCCTGAGAACGTGACGGACGCGATCGCAATGGAAGCGCTGACTAATCCCGAACTCCAGAAAGCTTTAGCTAAAGGCAACTGGCAGCCTGTGGGTTTACCACCACTGGGAGATCGCACGATTCAGTGGCGATGGTTGGGTCCAGTCTTTGAGGACTCACCTCAAGACATTTTGCAGAAGTCGATTGTGGTTAGAAACTTAGAGGAGGTAGGCGTTGAAACCCTAAAAGCACTAGAGTTTCTGTTTAGTGAAAAGACCGAGAAGGAAAGGTTAGCCATGCTTACGGGGTATCCATTCCGTGAGATGCAAGCATCAGGAGCCGCACTCTCTCAGCACCTTGGCATCTACTCTCAACTGATGAGTACGCCAAGCCCGACGGACGTAAACCAGCCAATCGGGTTGACCCTGAATAACCTGAACGTTATCCAAGCTACGATCGCCCACATTCAAAAGAGACTTTCTTATGGACAGCAGCTACAGCCCGCAACCTCAAGCCCAAGCCCCAGCACCTCAGCCCCAGGCGACTCAACCACAACCGCAGTACGCCCAGGCAGCAACGATGGCACAGCCACAATCGCAGGTTCCCCAGTACCAAACTCAGGGTTCAGTGGCAATGCAGCCCCAGTATCAGCAAGCCCCGATGGGTCAGGTGGTGGCATTTCCTACCCAAGCCCCGCCGCCGCAGCAGGACTATTCCCGCCAAACTTCAACCAGCCCTACGGAGGCGCTGAGTCAGGCGTACCAACAGCAGACGGGTCTGGTGGATCGTTTAGTCAACCTGCTAACAACCCCAGTATGGGGGGGTCGGACTTCAACCAACCAATCCCCGTCCCAGGCGGCACCGTCTCAGGAACAAGGGTATCAGCCACAAGCCAACCCCTATACCAATCCTACCCAGCAACAGTCCCCGGCGTACCAGCCGACCTACTCGACAAACCCGGCTTACTCGCAACCCTCTTCCCAACTTTCGCAGCAGGACTTAACGCTGTTACAGGGAGTGCAAAGCCCCAACGCGATCGCAAGCGTAAACCAAATAAGTGATAGTCAGATCCCTTATTCTCCTTCTGCTCTCAATGCTTACTCAGTGGAGCTTGAGGATCGGTTGGTGCAGCTAACGCCGATGGCTGAGGATGCCATTCTGATGCGAAACCTGATGACCAATCCCGCCGAGTTTGAGGCATTCACTCAGATTTATATTGAGAGAGCGCTGAACACACCCGGAGGCTTTGATCATTTGACGAATGTTTACTTGCCAATCATTCAGGCAGTGAACGCCCAGAACGCAGCACAGCAAGAACCTCAATATGTGCCGCCTCAACAGCAATCCGCTAACTATCAGTGGGGAGATGGGCAAGTCCCGAACGCACGAGAGGTTAACGAGCTTGGACAAAGATCAGCATTCCCTGAGATGCCCAGCCCCCAAGGACAAAGGGCACCCGGAAGTCTTGACGGTATTGCCCCTGATCAACTGTGGCAGGTGATTGATAACGTAGAGCGGCAAGGAGCGTTCCGAAACAAGCTGCTAATCCAGCAGTAAATAAGGATACCCTCCAGGAGAGAGTGAATTTCCTGAAGGGTAGGGTGTGTGTGTGTCTGGTTCCGAGGGTTATTATGCCACTGAGTTTCTAAAGTGGGCATAATATCGGCAAGTGTAGTGTCTGAGTCTCCCAGTAAAGCGTTGAGCTTTTCCCTACCAAACATGGAGACATCGGATGTTTATCGATAATGACTTTCCCAAATTACTAGGTGCCGAGCTTTTCCGACCGGATGCTGCTTACATCACAAAGTATGTGACTCGCCCAATGGTGGTTCACGACTTTACGAAGCAACCAGGCGAAACAGTTCAGTTAGACCGATATCAGTTCTGGAATGAAGACTCTAGCTTCACCCTAGAAGCGAGAGAACGGAACGACACACAGACGATCGGGACTGCAAACAGTCGGGACATTCCAAAGGATAAGGTGATCTTGACTCTTCGTGAGTACACTGGACCATCCGCAGCAGGTTCACCGTCTGATCCTTCGACTTTCAAAATCCCGATGCGAACGCTCCTAACCGCCCAACGGAAACTTTGGGATTACGGAGTTAGAGCATTTCACGATTCAATCGGCAGCATGACTTTGCTGCGTGACTTTCGTAAGTGGGAAGATCGCGCCTATGTTCAAAAGCTGCTTGAGTCGCCCAACACCTACAACCCTCGCGGAATTGCAGATGGAGGCACATACGCCAGTGGTCCCACTAAGTTTTCTGTGACTGAGGACCTGATGACGATCGTGGAGTCGATGCGAACTCGCAACGTTCCCGTTTTTGAGGATGGCTGCTATGCCTGCCTTGCAAGTCCTCGCTTCATTAAGCACCTTCGCCAAGATCCAGACTTTCGTGCAGTGGCTCGTTATCCGGGTGCAGTTCCGATCACTGGACTGATGCAGGGAATGCCGATGGGACCCGCACAAATCCCCTACGTTAACAGCCCGAACACCTTGATCTTTGGGGGTGGCGGTGTGGGTCAGTCTGCATTCGTGAATGGTGTACCCACAATGCCTACAGGCTTTGTGTATGAAGGGGTACGTTTCTTTGAAACAACCAATCTGCCAACGGCTAAGGTATCGCTCAACTACACGGCATCCACTCAGGTGAATGAACCTACTGGGTCTGCGATCCGCGATGGTTACATGGGCGTTTTCTTTGGTCCACAGGCGATCGGCATCGGCATCGGTGGACCAGGACCAGAAGTTCTCCTCAATAACAACGACGACTTTAGCCGTTTCGTGATTGCGATTTGGCGTATGTACGGGGCTTGGGCACTGCTCAACAAGGACTTTGTGACCGTGGCTCGTTCGTATGGAGCCTGATCGAAACATCTCATTTGTCTCCACTGCTTGCGCGACCTGTTCACTTTTAACAAGTGGGCAGGACTGACTTATATTCTGTCCACCCTTTACCCAGGAACACCATGACCCTTATACGTTTAGGCAACAATATTCACTCGCTCAACTCCTTCAAAGGAGAAGGCTATCCAGTTTATCCGCGCATCTTTACTTCGCGCTACCTGGCTTACGCCAAGTTCAACGATACCTTTCAGTCTCAGATTGACTTGATGATTCCCTCTCAGCAAAATGAGATTCCAGATCGACCGCTAATTCTGGACCCTAACGAACTTATCCACAGCATCAACGCAATGCTGATCCCTGTCCTGGAGTCACCTGCCGCGCTGAGTCAGTTGAGAGTAGGCGACACCATTGGCAACACCAACAATGTCACGGTAGCAACAACCGCAGCAGGTTCACCTCTAATTCTTCCGTCTACTTTCAACGCTTCGAGAGTACCGGGATCACCCGTAGTAGCACCTTTAGGCTTGCCTTCTGCGGTATTCCCAGCCTTGGCAATGAAAGTCTTTGTCACCAATAACACAGGAGCCGCAACTTCTGGGGCAAAAGTTAGCTCGACCTTTAAGGCAAGTGCCTCAGATGGCGTGGCAGGCTCCTATCAGCGATTGGCTAACCGCTACAGCAAAGACCAAAACTATCTGATTGTGGAGATTGCAACCCATCGCTTTATAAACTGGGACATGAACTTTGCTGCAAACCTGGAGGTGGACACTGGCAGGGTTGAGGAAATATTGACTGCCTGTTTCCGAGGACTCTAACAACGAGGCATTCATGGATAAATACAATCACACGGTCTATGGAGAAGTCACCATCACTGCTCGGTTTGAGGGATTTTGGATGGCTCAAACCACAAGCGGGATTCGGTGTGTCTATGAACACGAACTCACGCCCATTACCAACCCTGTTGCCCCGCCTCCTCCGAGCAATGTCATTCCAATCGACGAGCCACCCCCAGCAAAGCCGCTAACTGGGGTTCATGTCAACACAGCAACCTATAGCCAGATCTCTAGGGGTCTGCCCATGATTGGCAAAATTGGGGCGCGTAAGATTAAGGCAAGGCAAGAAAACCTAGAAGGCAAACAGTATCAGGACTTCGAGCAATTCAAGGCGGTTAACGAAGACTTGATCGACGATGAGAACGGTTGGAATATCATCGAGCCTTTGCTGTTATTTGGTGAAGAGTAATGGTAGCGTTATCAGCTTACGATCGCTCTCGTTGCTATCACCACTGTGGTTTTGCGTCTGGAGCCGGGATACCAACTGGAGACATTGCAGCCCTTGAGGAAGCAATGGATCGGGTGCGTGACTTTTATCAGGCTAACGTCATCGACGCGATTCTAACGGCCTGTGATGCAACCTGGGAAGACTACTTGGCGGGTGGCACAAAGCGTAACTCTAAAGAACTGATCTCAGGCGATATCAATCGCTCAGTGCAGCGCAGCGTTGACCCGATGAAAGCCAAGGTGCAGGCGTGGGAAGAATACCTTTCCAATACTGACCGCTTGGCTCAGTTTCTCTGGGTGCCTAACTACTGGCAAGAGTCGAGTCTGCGTTACCGATTTGAACGCGCCGGCGGCGAACATATCAACCTGCTGCCTGGTGTGGCTGACACTGCGGTGGGGGCATCTCAATATGAGCTATCAACCAACGGGGGCGGCTTTGGGCTTCCAAATTTCTAGGAGCAAAATGACGATCGCTATGCGAGGTATGGATACTGATGCCAACAGGACTTGCAAGACTCGCAGGACATCTAAGTGAACCGCTCATCATTCGTCAACGGATGGAGATACCTCACCCAATAGAGGAGATTGCGATCGGTTCACAGCGCTACAATCCTACGTTTTTTAAGCAGGTCTACAATACTTTGTCTGCACCTGCTAATTCTCAATTCTACGAATCTCCCAACCTGAGAGCCAATGTCAACCACGGCGTTGTGGAGTTTGAACGCAACTTGCCCATTGAAGGATGGAGCTATCAAAGCCCTGAAGAAGTTTTGGCTCCTGGAGTACATAGTGATGACTACACCGCACCAGAAAGACAGGCAATCTTAAGCGCTCCACCTGTAGACCGTGATTTGCTGAGAGCATCCAAAGCCTTTAGAGGTTTGCTTAACTCTCCAGAAGGACAGGGCATTTACCGAAATAGTCCAGTGGGAGGACTGGAAGGCAAACGCGCTAAAGCTTATCGAGCAATGGGATTTGAAGATGTTCCTAGCCCACTATCTCAAAGGCAAGCTTTAGATAACCGAGTCGTCAGCCTACCAGATCAGCAACGGCTTTTAATGGTAGGCGATCAACTCTACAAAACTGAGAAAGAAGTTCGGGCTTACATGGGGTCACGGCAGAAACGCAACCTGCCCCTTTATGAAATGCCTGAACGGGTGCTGATTAATGATATGCCGCTAAATCAGTATCTCAAAACTGCTCGGCAGACTGAGTACGACGATTTACTAGACGGCATATTTTAAGTGTTGACAATCTCCGTCAACTTGTCTTCTCGAATATTCCGTCCGATCACTCCTAACTCTGGATAAAACAATGAATACTCCCAACCGTCATCCTCGTCATATTCCATCCCTCTCACAATGCCGTGAGCGTCTTCGCTCTTGTCTACGACCCATTGCCCAAAGTGATATTTGGGTTGTGTAAACGTTATCTCTTGACCAGAAGCAATTTCGATGCTAGAAGCAATTTCGATATCCATGCGTTTTACCTTTTAATTTATGCCACTTACACCGACCAGCTACAGCCAGTATATTGCAGTTCCTAAACCCAACACTCAGCCTATCTATCCAAGAGTGCCACTTGATTGGCGATGCAAACTCAGCACCGAAGTTTGTAGCCCCAATGTATTAGCAACTCCCGCGATCGTGCCTGTGTTTCTAGGTCAAGCTTCTGAGAGCGGGTGCATAATTGAGGCGTTTAACGTCTTTAGTCTAATCAGAAATCCGGGATCAAGCGGATACGGTGGAGGCGGAGGAGGAACCGGAGGGCTTTACGGTTTAGGTGACGGAAGCGACCCTGTAATAATCCGTCAGTACACAAAGCGGTTTGGGGATGAAACACTTTCGCTTGAAGGGGAATGGGTCTTAAAGTATGACATCCCCAATACTAACTGGAGAGGGGGCTACCCGATCCTCCCATCTCCTCAATATGGCTGGCGGATGGCACCCTACGAAGAGATGTATGTGGCACTATCGAAAGCGGTTGCCCCGCCCGGATTGAATGTCTTTGCTAGAGGAGGACATTACAGCTAATGTTTTTTACACTGCAACCACTTCTAATCGCAATTGAACCTTGAGCGGTAAACCCCTTCGAGCAATGGCAGCAGAGACAACTTTCTGAGATTCCACAGCAGACAGACTCTGATCTCTGGTTATTTGTTTCAAGTGGAGTCGGTAATAATACAGAACTTCTGAGATGTGAAAAAAGGTTGTGACCTCGCTCAACTTGAGAAATAAATCATAATCGATGGAGGCTTTAAGATTCGTGTCAACTCCTCCCACAAGGAAGTATAAGGATCTACGGAAAAGTCTGAAATGAAATGCCATGAACTGAAACAGAAATTTGTAACTGTCAAAGGGGATATCTGCACATCGTCCATGCTGTATAAATTTACCTTCCGTGTCTACCTCTTCATACTTAGAATAGACCACGCCCACATCAAGACCGTTCATAAACGGCTCCAAACATTTACGAATGGCTTCTTGCTGTAGCCAATCATCAGAGTCGAGCAGTCCGACATAAGCACCGTTGGCGTTGGCGATTGCGGAGTCAAGGGATTGAGCAGCGCCCAGGTTAGACAATGAGCCTAACACCACAAAACGGCTGTCTTTCCCGGCATACTCAAGGGCGATCGCTCTGCTGCTATCGGTCGAGCCGTCATCCCACAGAATACATTCCCAATTCTGGAACGTTTGAGCAAGCACAGAATCAAGGCATTGATGGAGATATTTTTCACGGTTGTAAATCGTGACGATAATAGAGACAACTGGTTTTTTGGGAATAGTAGACATGGCTAAGGGGGATCAATTTAAGGGGGATAATCGAGCGTATCTTAACGTGAATCCAGGTGAGGAAAGTTGGAGCGATCGGGTTGAATATTACCTTAAGATCCTGACTGGCAAAGAGATAGCCCCTGCCGATAAAGTTACCATCACGGTAGACAGTGCAGCTTTCGGAAAACCAGCAGACAAAACCGCAGACGCAACGGTTCTCAGCGTTAATCCCGCACAGCCCTACAACAGCATTCAACTCTTAAAAGCGATTCTACTGGCACAGGATGAGATAGAGCCAAGACTAAGCTCAATTAACTCGGTGCTGAACGCCAAGCTCAATGCTTTAGATGCCAACACTAATGATGTAGAAAGACTCATCTTTAGTGTTGCCACTGAAATCACCAGCATGAAAGCTGCGATTAATAATAATTTAATTGACACTAAGACAGTAACTCAGGCAATCTTAAGCAAACTAAATGATCCAATCCCCGTAGTCACAAACTCTAATTACTTTAACAGTGGATCAAATAGTGCAGTTGTGATTACGTTAGGGACTGCTGCTGGTAAAAAAAGACTCATTGATCAAATCACCGTTTCATACGCCGGAGGGATAGGAAAAGGATTGCTGTCTGTTAGTGAGGGGACTATCAGTTATTTCAAAACGGCAATCTCGCTAGAGGGAACGCAGATTGTTTCGTTTGCTAAACCCATCAGTTCAACCCTTGATGGAACGCTAACGATCACCCTAGACCCAGGAGGAGTAGGCATTACAGGCTATCTAAACGTTATCGTCCTGGAGGGAGAAGTGGGAGTCAGTCAAGGTTTATCAGGACAATCAGCCCAGACTGATAGAGCCTGTCTGGTGGGTCAGCCTCTCTATCTCAAGCCCAATGGTCATTGCGATCTGGCACAGGCAAATTCAGCCGTGGTCAGCAACGTTTGCGGATTGGCGATATCGGACACGCAACCCACTTTTGCTGCTCAATATCTCAGCGATGGAGTCATTGATCGGGCTGATTGGACAGCGATTATCGGTGCTGCTTCGTTGTCAATTGGGAGTCTCTACTATCTGAGTCCTAACAGCTTAGGCAAACTAACGTCGATCGCTCCGACTCAACCTGGTCAATTTGTGATCTGTGTGGGTGTGGCGATTTCATCTCAAAAGTTCTCGATTGAAATACAACCCTCTATCCTTTTATAAACATCATGGCAAGTAGAAGACCTTTGGTAATTATCGGTGGTCAACTTCAACAGATCCCCGCAGGTGACACGCTCAACGTCTCGGCTAGTGAAGTCGATGTTGTCGCGCTAACGAATGGGTCAGGTGCGGCGGTGGCGATCGCGACTGTGGGATATGTCAGTGCGGCGGGTAGCTTCTCGCTGGCTAAAGCAGATGCGTCGGGTACGGTTGAGGTGGTCGGGCTGGTCAGAGATGCAAGTATTGGGATTGCTGCATCTGGCAATATTCAAACCGATGGGGTGCTGACGGCTTCAACCGCTCAATGGGATGCTGTGACAGGTCAGACTGGGGGGCTAACCTTTGGGGCTGTCTACTTCCTATCTGCTGCCACTGCTGGGCGAATAACCACTACGGCTCCATCGACAACGGGGCAATTTGTAATGAGGCTAGGTAAGGCTTTAAGCACTACCGATTTTGATATCTCTATCCTTCAGCCTATCTTGCTCTAATGGCTAGTTTCCTGACGATCGTAAATGGCATGATCAGTCGCCTTGCTGCGATCGTTGTTTCGGCGGGTGCGGCTGATGCGGATAAGTTGGTAGCGACTGATAGCGCTGGTCAGGTTGATAACTCTCTGGTTAAGTGGGCGGCACCAGGGGCGATCGGGTCAACCACTCGTAACACGATTCAGGCAACCACGATCGATGCTTCTGCGGCTTTGACTGCAACCGCTTACGCTAAAATCTCAGGTGCAGGCGGGGGGCTAAATACAGCGCTTGAAACCGTTCCAAGCGCCTACGGAAACGCGCACATTGCCTTTACAGATCCCGTTTCTTCTGTGAATGCTTCTCTAAAGTTAATTCATACAGGTTTGAGAGCCTACGGCTTTTTGATGGCTTCAGGTGCATCGGGTACGCTGTTGTTTTCCAATTCTAGCGTCGGCGGATTCCAGACCACATTCCAGAGTAATCAAAGTGCCCTCTCTACGCCTGTAACGCTTGCCAATGTGAATGCGGCGATCGGGTACGGGGCGCAGTTTAACTTTCAGCTAGGAGATGGAACAACCCTTTACAACAGTGGGGGCGTTGCCTGTGTGCAATCGACCGCTTTCACCTCAACGCTATCCACTCAAAATGCTTATGTAGCGTTTAGCACGATCGCGGCGGGTGCTGTAGCCGAAAAGGTTCGCATCAGTAGCGCGGGAAACCTCATGATCGGCACGACAAACGACGATGGCAACAGGCTTCAGATTTCAGGTAATCTCTACGCATCTGGATCGATCAGCCTGTTTGGATCTAATCTCAATGCTAGCTCGTCGCTTGCAATCAACGCGTCTGTAGCCTCGTCAAAGCAGTTGGTATGGAGAGCCGCCAATCTAAATCGCTGGAATCTGTTTACCCAGGGCGCGGGTGAAACGGGGAATGATGCGGGATCACCACTCATTCTGAGCTATTACACGGATGCAGGAGGCTATAAAGGCGACGTGTTTAACGCTCGTCGATCGGATGGGGCGATCACCTTTTCTACCGTGGCGACCTTCAGTAACACGACTGCATCGGTCGGTTCCACTACGGGCGCTATCGTGGTATCCGGTGGTGCTGGTATCGCAGGGGCGATCAATAACCCAGGAATGCAAGTCACGATCGCGGGGGCATTGCAAACCCAGGGCGTGGGACTTGGGACTGTTGTGGGCAACGTCAGGGGTGCGGGTGCGGTCGATCTGCAAACCGTCCGAACCATTGCGAGTCAGGTTGCGTCAGGCTCTTACGCTACGCTATTAGGCGGCAGTGGCAATACTGCTCCTGGACTTAATTCAGCCCTCTCTGGTGGGGCAAACAATTCCACAAACGGCTCGTATTCTAGTCTGTCGGGGGGGCAACTTAATGCAGCGAGTTCAAACTTTGCCAGTGTCGGCGGCGGCACTGGCAATACTGCTAGTGCAAATGCTGCGACGATTCCGGGGGGGCAGTTTGCCGTCGCGAATAGACCAGGGCAATTCTCTTATTCGGGGGGGAAATTTGCGGTTGATGGTGATGCTCAATACGATCTGTTTGTCCTGCGTCGCCAGACTATTGATGCCACAGCTACAGAACTTTTCCTAGATGGCAGTGGCGCGACAAGTCGAATCACGATTGCTAATAACTCATCGCTGGCTTATAGCATTTGTATCAGCGCTCATTCCATCACCGATCGCACAAAGCAAGCCGTCTTCAACAGACGGGGCAAAATCTACAAGCTGACTACAGCAGCTTCTACGGCGATCCTCGCGGGTGAGATCCAAGAAAATCAAGTGGGCGCTTTGGCGTGGACGGCTACCGTGAGTGCCGATATCACAAACGGATCACTTAAAATCTCGGTGGTTGGAGATGCAAGCAATACAATCAACTGGGTTGCTACCGTTCAAGCCGTTGAAGTCACAGGATAGGAGTTTTTTATGGCGATCGCTTTTGGACAATCGACTCAAACATTCACCGTTGAGCGCAGGACTTGGCACTTTCAAATCGCTTCGCCCAAGGGAGCTATCCCCTCGATCGAGGTTTATCGAGAAGAGTGCGAGACGGCTGAAGATGGCACATTCAGAACTACGCCCAATCACACCCCGATTCGCCTCACCCCTCAAGACCTGGTAGGGCTGGCTGAATACCTGGATATTCCACAGCTTAAGGAACTGATCCCAGATGTGGCGGCGGCTGCAAAGATTTTGGCGATTATGCCTCTCTTAATTGCGGGGGCGTGTGATGCTGCTGATCGCAAGAACCTGGCAGAGCAAGCCCATGCTGAAGCAGAACTCAATCAAGCTCCGCTTTAATCAGTTGGGCAAACAGATTAGCGATGGTTTGATCGCAGGTGGTTCTTGGCTCAACATAAGCCTTGATCGCGTCGAATAAGTCACGATCGATGTCTGCGCTGGAAGTTGCCCCTGCCTCAATGACGCTACTCAGCAGGAGGCTGGCATGGTGATCGGCAATGGCACGATCTTCAAAGTAGCTACGAACCTGATCGGACAAGGATTCTGAGAGCCGGACAAAACGCCCCTCTCTAGGAATCTGGTCACGCGCCAAAAGCCACGCTTCGATCTCGGCTTTTGCTCTGCCCAGGTTGAAGTAATAGCGCGGGAATCCATGAGCGGCATCGACCGTGAACGTGACTTGATTAAACGATTCGACGGCTGCAAGATAGTTGCCACGACTGGAGGCAAAGGTGGGTGCAAGACTCACCATGCAATCCCTGCCGCGAATGTTTTGGTAAATAACGTGATTGGAATGGACGATGATCCATGCCCCAATCGGAGCGGCGAGTAACTGATCTCTGGTTTGGTCGGTCATTGGTTTGCTGCCTCTAAACTCTTGACACTGTAATTGATAGGGTTGACATCAAAGTCAATCGATCGAGACTTAAAACCATCATCAGCGCCTCACCCTGCTTTTCTCTTCTCTCCCAAATCAAGACACGGTGAGTTTCAAAATCGATGTTTGATTCCTGCTCGTGGTAGTCCTTGAGCAAAATATCAGCACTCGGAATAAACTCAATGGCTGCAAGATTCCCCGGTATCGAAGTCTTCCAGACAGCGCCTGGTTCGGGGCAGTGCAGCGCCTTCGTTGCCATCGTTGCAAAGATAAGATCCTGCTGAGAGGTTGGCTTGTGTCTTTCTGTTGGGTCGTAAAAGTTCTGGCTTTTCCCGTAGCTCCGCTCGGCTGCTCTCCGCTGTTGCCTGACCTGTGATTTTCTGCCCATGATTAGCCTCCTTTGTTCAGTGTTTATTTGGTGCGGGTTGTGGGTTTATGACGGTTGGCTTTGTAACCAGCAAATAGCTCTAGCTGACGGTGAACGCCTAAAAGCAGCTTAATCGCGCCAGGACGGGACGCGACTACCCTGAGCAGGCATTGACAGTCGAGCAGGAGTCTCTTGAGTTCAGAGCGGTCTGGGTTAGGAGTCGTGCCGTCTGTTGAGTAGGTGCCTTTATTTTCCATAGGGGTTCTTTAGCTTTTGCTGTTTAGCGTTGTTAGCTCTCCACCAAATCTCTAGTTGATCGAAGCAGACATCGTGATAAGTCAGGTTCTCTAAGGTTTTGCGGTTGTCTCCCCGACTTAGAAAAGGCAGCGTACACCAGGCGCAGCAGTAAAGCTCATTGCCAGAATCGCCACCTATTCGTTCAAGCATTATTTTTCCCCCCTTTGGCTGAAACTTTCTTTACGTCGGAGATTGGCAGCCAGGTGCTATAACCCCCATCGGCTTTCCTAGTCATCAAATAAATGCCGTCGATGTCTGTCACGGTTAGGATTTCGTCTCGCAGAGTTTTGAATCGACTGCCTACATACGAGATCGTGTCGCCCACCGCTATAGGCTGTAACCCTGATTTTCTCGTAGAAACTGTAACGGACTTAGCGTTTGTAACGGTTGACTTTTTGGTTCCGTTACGCTCCGTTACAGCCTGAACCCCTTGCTGTGAGGGCGTTTCAAAATGTGTAACGGTGTAACGGTCAACTTTTTTTCCCTCGAGGAGATCATGCACGATCGGGGGGTCATTTCCTACTACCCCCCTCTTATCCTTTGGTCCTATATATCTACCGTTACTACCGTTACTCTTATTTATAAGGTCTATAGAATAAGGGTTTGAGGCTGTAACGGTCGGTGTAACGGTTGGTGTAACGGTTGGTGTTTCAGCGTTACTACCGTTACACGTTGCCAGATTGTTTCGTAACCAGGCTCTAACAGGCTTCTTAAGTCCTGGAAACCTTACGGGGTTTGCGAATGACTGCCATCCAAGCTGAATAAGGATGCGTCCCAGCCGCTTTTTGTGAGACTGATCCTGGCGACCAATATCAATGCCCAAGTGCAGCAGGATTTTTGAGGGCAGAATGTACATCTCTCCATCCTTCTCAATCAGGTTTGATTCGTCGCTCAGATATTCGTCGATCGCTGAAGTCCACAAATCCTGAACCTCAAAAGCCTTGTTGTATTCGACGGCTACTGTCTCCTGTTCCTTTGTCAGATACCATTTGACCCCCTGCTTATAAAGGGCAACCGCAGCCGCCCACAAACGGGGACGGAGTTCTCTGACTAAATCAGTGTCAATAAATCCTGTGACGGGGATGACCTGAAGCCGACGATTTCCCGTCTCATCCATCAAAAATTCATTGGGATTCACCGAGCCGACGATCACCATTTGCCGGGGGTGATCTTCCAGAGAGCGATCGTAAGGTGCCCTGTAACAGTCAACCTGACGGGAGACGTATAGCTTGACGATCGAGGCTTCCTTTTTATTACTGATGCGGTCAAACTCAGCCAGCTCCTCAAACCAACACTTATGCAGCTTTGCAACTTCATCTTTGCTTTCAAGGTCAGACGTTACGCTGTCATCAAACCAGGCTTCACCTGCTAACTCTCTCCAGAAGGTAGACTTACCCAGCCCTTGAGTGCCTTGCAGTAGAGTCGTAAAGTCAACCTTGCAACCTGGTTCATAGATTCGGGCTACTGCTGCGATGAGTTGGTTCTTTAGGTAAAGGTCATAGAGGGGGTCACTGGTCTTGAAGAATAGTTTTGCGGGTGCGTTCAGAAGGTGAACCGTTGAATCGCCATACATCTCAGAGATTTCATCTAGCCAGTCACGAATCGGATGGTAGGCATTTTTCTTTGCAATGATGGACGAGAAAGCGTGAGCATCCTGCTCAGACAAATCAACTCCGCAGGATTGCGAAATCTGGAAACGGTAAAACTGATCGGGACACACTTCACCATTCAGTTCAAACTTGCCTGTCAGTTGGTTCAGGCGTAAGTCCAACCCGATGCACCCCTCTATATAGGCAAAGATCTTTTGCATTTTAGATTCTTTCTTCTCTCGTTTGGATTCAGACTGGGTGCGCTTTGGTTCGGCACTCCCTAAGATTTGTTGGATAGTTGCACCATCTTCAATCCAGTCTGCGATATCAAGCCCTCCACTTTTTGGTAAAGAGATATTCCATAGCGGAGACTTCGGAAAAGCGTAAAGCCACTTGGCATTAGGGAAGTCAGCAAACACCTGGTCGGCGTACTTCATGCCAGGTTGATCACGGTCAGGACAGATAACCAAGTCGGCATCCTTGAGGTCATTTTTATAGGTGCCCCAGTATGTGTAAGCACTAGATCCGCCAATGGTAGTTGTGGCTGCAATGCCGATCGACCAGAGGGCATCTGCTACCTTTTCACCCTCGACAAAGAAGATGGGTTGACCTTGAGCGATTGCTTTCTGAACTTCGGGATAGCGGTAGATGGCAATGGAGGATCTCATCAAGGCTATCTGATCACCCAAACCCTCAGCCTCAGCCTTTTTGGGAGTGTAGAGCCTGTCGTTTATTCGATAGGATTGCCAGAACTCCATCTCCATTCCCTTCTGTCGGTGTACCAGAACGGACACTTCTCCATCCCGGTTCTGGTATAGATACCTTGTTTCCTTTTCAGGAGATAAACGTTTCGCCTCTTTGCGATCGTCCTGTCTCATCCACAACCCCCAACCTGCTCCTTTGTCGGTACGGAACAGATATCTGTACCCGTCAACGATTTCATCCTTTCTGGCATCCTGCTTTGTGTGGCAATAAACCAACGTGCCTAGTTCAGTCGTCCGGCAATCTCCATCCTTCGTGCGATCGCAGATGGGACACGCATTCACCTTGCTCGAAACTCTAAAATTCATTCGTCACTCCTCCGCTTCTGTTGCATCAGCCCCGCTCATCGCTTGAATGCCATGCGACCAGAGCCAATGATCAATGACATTGGGTGGATTTGTGCCCAGACATCGCGGCTTTACCTTCTTCACCTGTTTCTGCTTGGGTTTCTGCTTGGGTTTCACCTGACTCTTCGAGTGATCAGGGCAATCGACCTTCACCACCACCACAAATCCGCAGTTCCAGCAGCGCGAAACCTCCTTGCTGCCTTGATTGATCGTGGAAATTTTCAAGCTCCTGCATTGAGGGCAGTTCATCTCGCCACCTCAGCCATTTCTGCTTGGCGAACCAGCACATTCAGCGCGATCTGCTCCGGGCGTTGGGTGTAATTCCACAGCACCATCGCATACCAGGCTCCAGAACCTGCGACT
>Ga0209100_1001166_pt1 | contig 18755 bp, 17 predicted proteins | sample lystaG_FD_185480 | JGI IMG/M metagenome (GOLD analysis project Ga0209100, IMG submission 185480) | Glacier valley bacterial and archeal communities from Borup Fiord, Nunavut, Canada, to study Microbial Dark Matter (Phase II) -... | ecosystem: Environmental > Aquatic > Freshwater > Ice > Glacier ...
TCAAGCCGTTCTACTACGCGGGCGGGCCCGCGGTCGTCTGGCTGATCGCCGCAGGGGGACTCTGCTACACCGTGGGCGCCATCATCTACGGATTCAAGTGGCCAGGGCCTTCAGCGCGCTACTTCGGTTTCCACGAGATCTTCCACTCACTCACCGTCGCCGGTTTCACCTGCCACTACATCGCCACGGCGATCGCCGTCTTCAACGCTCAAAACTGAGCCCTTTGTCGTCACAACGTTGGTCCGCGCGTCGGCTGCGGATGCCGCCTTGAGGCGCAACTTCCGCAGGTGCTTGTTGAGCGAGCGAAACAGCAGTATGACCGCGACGGTCAGCAAGAAAGTCGCCACAAAGGCGGCCCAACCCGGGCCAATATCGTAAAAGTTAGAATCCATAGCTCCTCCGGGTCTATCCTGCCTCACGATGCCCATTGACGTTTCCGCAGAAGACGAGGCCGACTCCAGGCCACGTCTATCGACTCGCGCCCGGTGGGGAGTTGGAGTTGGCCTCGCGATCGCGATTGGGCTGGCCGCATGGTGGGGATGGGGCTTCTCGGATCAGGCGGTGCGCTGGCAGGACGTCGGCTTCAAGGTCGTCTCCGCCAACGAGGCGACCGTCACGTACGACGTGTTCCTGTATTCCGACGCCCCCGTGACGTGTCACCTCCGCGCTCTCAACCCGAGCTTTGCCGAGGTGGGAGCCGCCATCCAGCGCATCGATCCCGCTGCGGGGAGGGCTCAGCGTCTCACCGCGACCCTCGCCACGACCGAAGAGGCGACCACCGCGGTGGTGCACTATTGCGAGGCGGATTCCTAAAGGGTTTGGTCCCTTGCCAGGCCGTTCTATATCCTGGGCTATTCCCCGGTTAAGGAAGTGAAGCATGACGGACCAGACCTGGCTCACACAGGAGGCCTTCGACCGCTTGCAGCAGGAGTACGACCACCTTGCTGGCGAGGGCCGCACGGCCATTGCCAAGGAGATCGATGAGCGCCGCCAAGAGGGAGACCTCAAGGAGAACGGCGGCTATCACGCGGCGCGCGAGGAGCAGGGCAAGCAAGAAGCCCGCATCCAACAGTTGCGCCAGCTCCTCGAAAACGCACACGTGGGAGAGGCGACGGCCGGCGACGGCACCGTTCAGTCCGGCTCCGTGGTCACCGCGACCGTCGCGGGCAGCGAGATGCGTTTTCTCGTGGGCTCCCGCGAGGTTGCCGGAGGCACCGACATCGACGTGTTCAGCGCACAGTCACCTTTGGGGGCGGCCCTCATTGGCCAGAAGGTGGGCGGAGAGACGTCGTACACCGCACCCAACGGCAACGCGATCACCGTGATCGTGCTCGCCGTGGAGCCCTTTATCGGCTAAGCGGTTCGCCGCAGATCACGTTCGTTCAAGAAGCACGACGGCCTCGTAATGCTCGGTGTGCGGGAACATGTCGAGCAGCCTGCCGCGCACGGGAACGAGTGATGGCATGAGTGCCAGGTCCTTTGCGAGCGTCACCGCGTTGCAGCTCGAATAGACGACGCGCCCTACCGAACTGGACTCAAGCCATTCGGCGAGCTCGACGCCGATGCCCCTGCGCGGCGGATTCACGATGACGACGTCGGGGCCAACCCTGCCCGTGACCCACGCGGTCGCATCGGCGGCGATGAACTCGGCTCCCGCCGCACCAGGCACCAGGGCGTCGGCCATCTCCTTGGCGCTCTCGCGCGCAGCGATCACGGCCTGCTCGGACGTCTCGACACCCACGACGGCCCTTCCGAAACCCACACAGTGGAGCGCGAAGCCCCCGACTCCGCAATAGAGGTCCCACACCGTCGAGGACGGGCCCTCGTCGACCCACTGGGCCACCTGGGCGTAGAGGCGACGCGCAATGTCGGTATTCGTCTGGAGGAAGCTCATGGGGCGCGCCCTGAGCGCAACCCCTCCCATGTCCATGCGCAACGCGTCACGCTCGGTGAGCACGATCTCCCTCTCGCCCTCGAGCACGGCCTTGTGCTCGGCGAGGATGTTGAGCGTGACCACCGCGATGCTTGGAAGCGTGTCAAGCAGCCACGGCAGGTGCTTGCGTACGCGAGCGAGGGGCTCGGTCGAGCGCGTCACGAACCGCACCATGAGCTCGCCACCTGGAGACACCGTGACGATGACGTTCTTGAGCTCGCCTCCGCGCGTAGAGAGGTCGTACGGAACCAGTCGAGCGCGCGTGATGAACTCCGCGACCACGGGAAAGGCCGCGGCCAACTCCGGCCCGTAGAGGGGGCAGTCGCGCAGGTCGACACCGCCGCCGTCCGCGTCGAGGATGCCCACCGTGGGGGCATCGACCGTTCCGCCAATGACCATCTTCGCCTTGGTCCTGAACCCCGACTCCGCGCTCACGAAGGGGTCGAGCCACACGACGCGACCCGCTTCGCCGGGCCCGGCGTCGGCGACGAGCGTCTCAAGCCGCTCCCGTTTGGTGGCAATTTGGGTCGCGTGCGGGATTTCGATCAGCGTGCAGGATCGACACAGCGCCGCGTCGTAGTAGTGGCAATCCACGTCAGCCCGCTTGCCGCATGGCGCCCGTTAGCGCTTGCGCTTGCGGTTGCGCACGCGGATCTGCGTCGTGTTGACGCGCGCGGTGGCCTTGCGCAGGGCATCCATCGACTTCTCGGCGAGCAACGGAATTTGGCCAGTGAGGGGGAGGTCCCCGTCTCGGTTGAGGACGAATTCAGCATGGAGTCCGCGACCAAAGGCCACGGAGAACGCAAGAATGGGCACAGCGATGACCGCGCCCGGGAGTCCCGCGAGCAGTGTGCCCGAGGCGACCGCAAGCAGGATGGCCATCGGGTGCACCGCAGCGGCCTTCCCAAAGAGCCACGGATACAGAATGTTTCCCTCGGTCTGCTGGACGAACAGCACAATGCCGAGCATGAGCAGCGCGGTGACCCATCCCCCGTCGACGAGACCAACGAGGACCGCGACGGCGCCCGAGATGCCCGCACCGAACATCGGGATAAAGCTGAAGAGGAAGACCATGATCGCGATGGGAAGTGCGAGCGGCACACCCAGGATCCAGGCGCCGCCGCCGATTCCCACGGCGTCGACCATGGCGACAAAGGCCGAGGTCTGGGTGTAGTGCCCCAGGGTGGTCCACCCTGCCCTGCCGGCCCTATCCATGCTCTTACGCGCGCGCTTAGGAGCGAGGCCCACAAAGAATCCCCACATTTGGCTGCCATCGCGGAGAAAGAAGAACAACGAAATGAGCGCGAGGACGATGCCTGCCACGAGCGCGCCGAGGGTGCTCGTCACGCTCACGGCGCCCGAGGCGAGGCCCCAGGCGTGGTCTCGCACGGTGGACATGATCTGGGCGACGCCGCCATTGATCTGCTCGCTCGAGACGTGGAGCGGTCCGTCGACCAGCCAATTGACGACGGTGTCGAAGCCGCGTGAGGCGGAGTCTTTCAAGTCGCCGAATCCGGCAACGACGGAGGCTCCGACCGCGGTCGCGAGGCCGATCACGGCGGCGACGAGCAGAAGCACCGTCAAGGCGGCCCCGAACGTGCGCGGGACCTTGAGCGCGTGCAGCAGGCTCACGAAGCGTTCAAGCGGCGCGGCGATGAGGAGCGCAATAACAAGAGGCAGCACCACGGGACTCAGGAGCGCGAGCACGTTGAATATCGCGATCAGAACGACGCCGACGACGATCAGTCGCCACGCCCACGCCGCTGCCACGCGCAGCGGTTCGGGAACCTCGTTGACGACGTCCGAGGAGAGGCCTTCAGCCTCGTCAGCGACCCGTTCCGGAGGATTCGCGGCTGGCGATACGGCGTCGGGAACCTCTTCGTCACGTGGCATGCTCAGAGCGTATCGCGCGCGCGGAACACGAACCGGTAGCCGCGACGTTACAGAGCCGGAGGTGTTACCCATGCTCGGTGTGAACAAAACTCAAATGGTGTCCAAGGAAAAGGCCCTGGGCGGTCGTGACACGGCCATCAGGGTGGCCGACGCGCATATGACGCTCGGCAGCCCGCTCATGGGCCCATGGCCCAAAGGCTCGGAGGTGCTGTACGTCGCGATGGGCTGCTTCTGGGGATCCGAAAGGGTCTTCTGGCAAACAGACGGCGTGTACTCGACGGCGGTGGGCTACCTGGGCGGCTGGACCAAGAACCCGACGTACGAAGAGACCTGCACGTCGCTCACGGGCCACACCGAGACCGTTCAGGTGGTCTACGACCCCGCCAAGGTCTCGCTCGAAACCCTCTTCGCTGCGTTCTGGGAGAACCACGACCCGACCACGCCCAACCGTCAAGGCGGCGACGTCGGCACTCAATACCGCAGCGCGATCTTTGCGACGACGCCGGGGCAGCTCGCGGCGGCACTGGCGTCCTGCGACGCGTATCAGGCCAAGCTGAGCGACAAGGGATTTGGCACCATTTCGACCCAGATCGCGTCGGTGGCCGATGCCGGAGACGGCGTCTTCTATTACGCGGAGGACTACCACCAGCAGTACCTCTTCAAGAACCCAGGCGGATATTGCAATCACGGGTTCTGCCAGGTGAGCTACTCCTAGCCAAGCACCTCGGCCATGAAGGCGAGCTGGCGCGCGATCTGATGCGCGCCGCCTCCTTCGTGGCCGTTGTACGGGTACACCTCGACGTCCTTGGGGGCACCCCCCGCGAGCTCGCCGTAGCGGTTGTAGGCCGCAAAGCACGTGGACGGCGGGCACACGTCATCCATGAGCGCGATCGACCACAGCGACGGCATCGTGGCCCGCTTGGCGAAGTTGACACCGTCCACGTAGCTGAGCGTTCGGAACACCTGCTCGGTCACGTCTCTATGGACCGAAAGGTACTGGCGAATCTCCGGGTAGGGCATCGTGTCCGCCATCGACACCGCCCTTTCGAAGTGGCACAGGAACGGCACGTCGGGCATGATCGCGACGAGGTCGGGCACCAGGCCGCCCACCGCAATGGTGATCCCGCCGCCCTGAGAGCCGCCCTTGAACGCCACGCGCGACGCGTCCACGCCTGGGAGCACTCGTGCCGTGTCGACCGCGAGCACCGCATCGGTGATGACTCGCCTGAAGTAGTAGTTCTCGGGGTCGAGAACTCCCCTTGTCATGTACCCGGGAGTGGCCGCCTTGGAACCGACGGGGTCGGGAGTGTCGCCGCCAGCGCCCCACGCGCTCCCCTGGCCGCGCGTGTCCATGATCACGTACGCGTAGCCAGCCGACGGCCACAGGGTGTGCTCGATGGGCAGTCCTCGCCCGCCGCCGTAGCCCGCGATCTCGACGATGCACGGGAGCGGAGAATCCACCCCGGCGGGTCGCAGATACCACGCCTTGATTGGGTGCCCACCAAAGCCTGGGAACGCCACGTCGAACACGTCGACGTGGACGAGCCCGGTACTCACGGGCGTGACCTCGACGTTTCCGTCCGCACCTCGTGCCTCGGAGAGCGTGTGCTCCCAGAAAGCGTCGAAGTCGTCAGGCTCCCGGACAGCGGGGGCGTAGGTGCGGAGTTGGTCGAGCGGGAGGTCTACGTGAGCCACCCGACCATTGTGGCACTGCTACCTACGTAGGTAGCTCATCAAACGGAGCATCTCGAGGTAGATCCAGATGATCGCGAACACGAGCCCGTAGGCGGCGGTCCACTCCCACTTGGCTGGCAGGCCGTTGCGCACGCCGTTGGCGACAAAGTCAAAGTCGGAGATCAGCATGAAGGCACCGATCGCGATCGCGAACAGCGAGAGCACGAGGCCCAGGTTGATGCCCAGGCCGCCGATCTCCACCTCGCGCATGTTGAAGCCGCCGAACGAGACCATGCCGATGTTGATCAGGGAGAAGATCACGTAGGCGGGCGCGGCGATCGACAGGAACTTGTTGACCTTGCCCATGTCGCGGATGCGGCCCGAGCGGTACGCGAGCAGCGACACGGCGAACACCACGGCCGTGCCGATGAGGGCCTGCAGGATGATCCCGCCGAATTCGTCCTCGTAATAGACCGAGACGCCACCAACCGCACCGCCATACACGGCGATCGTGGTGGCCATCAGCGCGGGCTTGGGGCCGTTCTTGGTGGTGAACATCACCACGAGCGCGAGCACAAAGCCCACGATCATCAGGGGCATCGCCAGCCCGGGCGCCAACATACCCACCAGCACGGCCGATGCGACGGCCAGCAGGAACAGCGACGCGGCCTTCACGATGGTGCCGTCAAAGGACATACGGTCGTCAAGGGGCGTCACGCCGGGGATCGAGGGGGTCTCAAAGCCGACGGGTGAGCCCTGCTTGAAGCCCTGTGCATTGCGAAAAACGGGGTTGGACACGTTGTCTCCTGAAGTAGATGCCTGCCAGTGTAACGATCCAGGCAGCCCCAGGATTCCGAGCAACTTGCCGTGCGGCACGGACCTTTGGCGCAGACTAGAGGGCCCACTCCCGTGATGGAGTGTGCGAAGCTCCGCACTCCTTTGGAAAGGCCGTACGCATGACCATGTTCCCCGCTTGGGTTGTCCGCAGAGAAGGCAAAGCAAGTTCCGCCGCCCTCGAACAGGTCAACCTCGACATGCTTGACGACCTCGACACGACGGTGCGGGTGTGGTTCTCCGGAATCAACTACAAGGACGCGCTCGCACTCCACGGCCGCCCTGGCGTGGTGCGCCGCAATCCCTTGATTGCGGGAATCGACCTCGTGGGCGAGGTGGTCACCTCGACCCACCCCACGTGGAAGCAGGGAGACGTCGTCACCCTCAATGGGGCGGGCCTCAGCGAGGACCTGAACGGCGGCCTCGCCGCAATGGCACGCGTGAATGGCGACGACCTGGTGGCCGTCCCCGATGCCTTCACCCCCTCCCAGGCGGCCGCGATAGGCACCGCGGGCTTCACCGCATCGCTGAGCCTGCTCGCGCTCGAACGCCAAGGAATCACCCCCGACAGCGGTCCCGTGCTCGTGACTGGCGCCGGAGGCGGCGTAGGAAGCGTCGCGGTCGCCCTGCTGAGCCGTTCCGGCTACGAGGTGGTCGCCGCCACGGGACGCGTCGACAGCCTCGGAGAAAGGCTGATCGCGCTGGGCGCGTCCGAGGTCATCGACAGGGACACGGTCGATGCTGCGGGCAAGCCCCTCGGAGCGCAACGCTGGGGCTCGGTGGTCGACAGCGTCGGCGGCGCGATCCTCGCCAACGCGCTGGCCACACTCAAGCCGGGAGGAGTCGCGACGACGTGTGGCCTCACGGCCGGGGCACAGCTCCCGACCACGGTGTTGCCTTTCATCCTGCGAGGCATCACGCTCACGGGAATCGACTCGGTCCACACGGCTCCCGCGGTGCGCCGTGAGGCGTGGGACCGCCTCGCGCGCGACCTCGACCCGCAGCTTCTCGACTCCGTCAGCCGTACGGTCCAGCTCGCGGAGGCACAGGACGCCGCCGCGGAGCTACTCGAGGGACGCGGCACCGGACGCATCGTGGTCGAGATCTAAACTGACCGCTTTCGCGACGCGACCGTGACCGCGTCGCGCATCGTCATGAACAGTGCCCCCGGCGGGACTTGAACCCGCACTGTGCCGATTTTAAGTCGGCTGCCTCTGCCAATTGGGCTACGGGGGCTGATCGGTGACCGGACGCCACTCTAGGCGAGGCGTTCGGCCGCCGAGAACGCGATGCCATCCAGAATGTCGTGCTCGCTCGTGACCACGTGGGGTAACTCGCCGCCCGCCTCCTTGACCGCTGTGCGCACACGCCCCATGAGGGTGTGCCACACGAGCGCACCCGCGCCAATCACGTCGACTCGGCCCTCATGCATGAACCCGAGCGCGGCGCGCGAGTTCCTGCTCGCGTGAAGGAGCTCATCACACGCCTTCATCGCGCCGTCGATCGGCAGGACGGCGCCGTTGATCTTGTCGCGGTCGTACGAGTGCAAACCGAGCGCGTGGGCGGTGACAGTGGTGATCGAACCAGCCAGACCCACGAGCGTGCGCGTGCGTTCAACGGGGACGCCCTCGAATGCGCGGTCGATCGCCGCGTGAATGTCCTTGACCGCGGCGGCGATCTCATCCAGTTCAGGAGGATCGCTCACGAGGTGACGCTCCGTCATGCGCACGCAGCCGATGTCCATCGAGTGCGCAAACTCTGGGGAGTCGGTGCCAAGCACCACCTCGGTCGAGCCGCCTCCCAGGTCCACCACGAGGTACGGGGCGTCGTGACTCGCGTCGAGCACCGACGTCGCGCCGCGGAAGCTCAGGCGTGCCTCCTCGTCGCCCGTGATGACCTCTGGGGTCACTCCGATCCGGATGCGCACACCCTCGAGGAACTCGTCGCGGTTCTTCGCGTCGCGGGTTGCGGACGTCGCGACAAAGCGGATCGCCTCGACGCCCTGCTCGCGGCACTGCGCGGCGCACGCGTCGACCGCCGCAAACGTGCGCTCAAGCGCCTCTGCCGCAAACTCGCCGGTCTTGTCAACGCCTTGGCCGAGCCTCACCACCGTCATGGTGCGCAACACGTCGGTGAGCCGGCCATCCTCGATATCGGCAACGAGCAGGCGGATGGAGTTGGTGCCACAGTCGATGGCGGCTACGCGTGTCATGAGTCCACCCTAGTAGCGGTCGCAATGGGCCCGGAGATGCCGCCACCGATCGCGGGCTGGTGAATCACTCGGAACGCGGCGCGTCGCACGCACACCGGTCGGGTCGCCACGTGTCGGCCATCATCTCGAGCGCCCTGTCACCCACGGGGTTCACCCCTGGGCCCACCGCGAGAGAGTGGCCCACGAGCGCGTGCAGGCACTTGACACGGTCGGGCATGCCTCCCGCCGAGATGCCATGAATCTCAGGAACGTCGTCGATCGCGTAGCGCTCGGCAAGGTATTGCTCATGCGCCGCGCGGTACGCCGCCGCAAGGTCTTCGTCCTCGCCCAAGAGTTCCTGCAGTTCGCGCATGGTTCCGATCGCCTCGAGCGTCGACGCCGCAGCGACGGCGCCAGGGTGCGTGAGGTAGTACATCGTGGGGAACGGCGTCCCGTCGGGCAGGCGTGGGGCCGTTGTCACGACGGTGGGGTTGCCACATGCGCACCTCGCCGCGATGGCCAGGGTTCCGCGGGGCACTCGGCCCAGCTGCGCCTTGACGACGGCCAGGTCTGCTTCCGCTACGCTCACCCGCCCAATTCTACGTTCGCCACGGAGCCGCTTGGTTCGGGCGCCGCGGGTGCGAGGCTGGGTTCCGTGATGGCCACTGCGGAGGCGGGTTCCGCACCCGCGGCCTCGACCGAGGCCCACAGAGTGTCGAACCACGGGCCACCCTCGACGATCTCCCCGCCGGCCGCAGCGTCGGCGGAACCGACCGCGGCAGGACGTGCTACCTCGGGATCGACCACGCGATAAGGGGTCTCTCCCGGATAGACATATGCGAGGCGCTCGCGCGCCTGTGCGACCACGAAAGCCGGGTCTTGCCAGCGCGCCAATTGGGCATCGAGATCGTCGACGTCCGCCTGGGCCGCGTCACGCTCGGCGCTCAGCGCGGCGTTCTGGGCGCGTTGATCGTTGTAGACGCGCACCGAGGGGAAGACGAGCGCGAAGGCCAGCCCGAGTACCGCGGCGAGCGCAAGCGACCTCCACGACAGGGCCGCCGCCCATGAACCCTTCACGGGGGCGGCAGCAATCGCGGGCCGGGGCTTTGCAGTGCCCCCCGACGATGTCGACACGCCGGGACGCGCAGGCGGGCCGACGCGTTTCACGCCCGCGCGCGGCGTGCGCACCGACCCGCGCGCAGTAGCACGCGGGGCTCCGGGTCGGTTCGGGGCAGCCATGCCCCCATTGTCCGGGCGCATCGCGCGCACCATCGCGTGACTCGCGGGGAGTCGACGGTCTTAGTTCTCGAGGTTGGGGTCGAAACGACGAAGCCGCCGCACCCCAAGGGGATGCGGCGGCTTCGGTGAAGCTGTGCTTACTTTGAAGCGGAGTGTGACTACTTGCCGTAGGTACGGGGGAAAGCAGACTTGCCGGCGTAAACCGCGGCGTCGTCAAGCTCTTCCTCGATGCGCATCAGCTGGTTGTACTTGTTGATGCGCTCGCCACGGGCAGGTGCACCCGTCTTGATCTGACCACAGTTGTACGCGACGGCCAGGTCGGCAATCGTGACATCTTCGGTCTCACCCGAACGGTGCGACACCATGGCGTTGAAGCCGGCGCGCTGCGCCATCTGCACGGCGTCCGAGGTCTCGGAAAGCGTGCCGATCTGGTTGAGCTTGACGAGAAGCGCGTTGGCGGCGCCCTCTTCGATGCCCCTCTTGAGGCGCACCGGGTTGGTCACGAACAGGTCGTCTCCGACGATCTGCGTCTTGTCACCGACGAGCGTGACGAGGTCGGACCATGAGGCCCACTCGTCCTCGGACAGCGGGTCCTCGATCGAGACCAGCGGGTAGTCGTTGACGAGGCCTTCGTAGAAGGCGATCATCTCTTCGGGGGTCTTCTGACCGCCCTCCCACTGGTAAGCGCCGTCCTTGAAGAACTCGGTGGCGGCAACGTCAAGCGCGAGCCCGACGTCTTCACCAGGCGTGAAGCCCGCCTTTTCGATGGCAACGAGGATCAGGTCGAGGGCCTCACGGTTGGAGCCCAGGTTAGGCGCGAAGCCACCCTCGTCGCCAAGACCGGTACCCAGGCCGCGCTCCTTGAGCACTGCCTTGAGCGTGTGGTAAACCTCGGCACCCATGCGAAGCGCCTCACGGAACGTGGTCGCTCCGACGGGGGCAATCATGAATTCCTGAATGTCAACGTTGGAGTCTGCGTGCGACCCACCGTTGAGGATGTTCATCATCGGGACGGGAAGCACGTGTGCGTTGGGTCCACCGACGTAGCGGAAGAGTGCGAGATCGGCGCTGTCTGCGGCGGCCTTGGCCACGGCGATCGAGACGCCGAGGATCGCGTTCGCGCCCAGCTTGCCCTTGTTGTCAGTTCCGTCCAGGTCGATCATGATCTGGTCGATGAGGCGCTGCTCGCTGGCCTCAAGGCCGACGACCTCGGGGGCGATTTCGTCGATGACCGCGTCAACGGCCTGCTGGACGCCCTTGCCCATGTAGCGGCTCTTGTCGCCATCACGGCGCTCGACTGCTTCGAATGCTCCGGTGGATGCGCCGGAGGGTACAGCGGCACGTGCGAACGTACCGTCGTCCAGCGCGACCTCTACCTCGACTGTGGGGTTGCCGCGCGAGTCAAGAATTTCGCGGGCGCCGACGGCCTCAATGCTAGCCATGTTGCTCCTTATCGTGTGCCGCGTGAGCGGACATGGGTGGTTCAACTACGAGTGTAACGAGACCCACGAACTCCCGCCGGGCCACAGGGCCCAGGCACGAGAAGTGAGTCGGAATTCACGCGAATTTGGCGGACGCAATCAAGACTTTGGTCTGCCTACGGCGCCGCTAAGGGGGACGGTGAGTCCAGCTGAAGGCCCTCGTCAACCATCCAACCTTGTTGAGCCGTCAAGTCAAAGCCGTTGACGTCCTTGAACACGAGGTAACTGACGTCCCCAAGGGCGCCCGCTGCATCCTGCTGCGCAGTGGCCAGGTCGGAGACGCTGTTGACGAATCGTGTCGCCGAGAACGTCCCGTACATCGGGCTCACCTGGGCGTCGGCCTCAATGGACTTGAGGGCCAGCGCTACCGCGGTTGAACCCTCTTGGGTCGACAGGAGCGCGTGAAGCATGCGCACCGTCCGAACTAGGTCGATCATGTCGGCGGTGGGCGTCATCGCCTCGGCGCCGCGCGAGGTCATCCACATCGTCGCCTCGGTGGCGATCTGCTCGTCGCCGAACACGATGGATTCCTTTTGAGTCTCGGCCACCAGGGCGGGGCGAAGCAGAAGCAGCGAAAGCACCGCGCCGGGGTCGTAGCTGTATTGCATCTGGGTCTCGGCGGATCCCCATGCGGCCACCTCGTCGACGGTGATCGTGCTGCCGTCGTAGGTCGCTGCGGTACCTGGGTGAGCGGGCTGACCTGTCACGGCGCACGCGCTGAGGGCAAGAACCGCAATGAGTGCGGCGGCAAGGCGCTTCATAACAGTCATCCTACCGGCGCCAATGACGCCACCCTCAGCACCTCGCGCACCCAGTCCAGCATCGCCACACCCTCGATGGGAGTGCCGCCGATGCGTGAGGTCGTAGGTGCTGACACCAGGACCTGGCGCACTGCGGGCTTGATGAGCGTCCCCGGGTAGAGCCTGGTGATGCGCATGGCCGCGGAGTCGGGAAGCTCGACGGGGGCGAATCGCACGTGCTTCCCCTGAGACACCACCTCGGTGACTCCCGCGGCGCGCAAATCGAGCCGCAGCCTAGCGACCGCGAAGAGGTTGGCAACCTGCTCGGGGAAGGCCCCATAGCGGTCGGCCAGTTCATCCTCGATGCGCGCGAACTCCTCCTCGACATCGGCATCGGCGATCTTCCGATATGCCTCGAGGCGGAGCCTCTCGTGCTCGATGTAGTCCGTGGGGATGTGGGCATCGATCGGCAGGTCGATCGTGATGGGCGGTTGACCCTCGGGCTCGCCCCTGAACCCGGCAACGGCCTCGCCGACCATGCGAATGTAGAGGTCGAAGCCCACGCCCTCGATGTGGCCGGACTGCTCGCCTCCCAGGAGGTTTCCCGCGCCGCGAATCTCGAGGTCCTTGAGCGCCACGGCCATGCCCGAGCCCAGGTCGGTGTTCGCGGCGATGGTCTGGAGGCGATCGTGGGCCGTCTCGGTGAGCGTCTTGTCCGGCGGGTACAAGAAGTACGCGTACGCGCGCTCCCTGGCCCTTCCCACGCGGCCGCGCAGCTGGTGCAACTGGGACAGTCCGAAGGTGTTCGCCTTCTCCACGATGAGCGTGTTGGCGTTGGGGATATCCAGGCCCGTCTCGACGATCGTGGTGCACACGAGCACGTCGTAGCGCTTGTCGTAATAGTCGACGATGACGCGCTCGAGCTCCTTCTCCGCCATCTGGCCGTGCGCGACGGCCACGCGGGCCTCGGGAACGAGTTCGGAGATCTTCATCGCCGCGCGGTTGATGGTCTTGACCGAGTTGTGGATGTAGAAGACCTGGCCGTCGCGCATCAGCTCGCGACGCACCGCGGCGGCCACCTGGGCGTCCTCGTGCGGCCCCACGTACGTGAGGATCGGGTGCCGCTCCTCCGGCGGCGTGGCGAGGGTCGACATCTCGCGGATGCCCGTCACAGCGAGCTCGAGCGTGCGCGGAATGGGCGTGGCGGACATGGCCAGCACGTCGACGTCCGTACGCATCGCCTTGAGCGTCTCCTTGTGCTCGACGCCAAAGCGCTGCTCCTCGTCGATGATGACGAGGCCGAGCTTCTTGAAACGCACCGAGCCCGTGATGAGCCGGTGCGTGCCGATCACCAGGTCGATCGTGCCGTCCGACAAGCCCTCGATGACCTCCTTGGCCTCCTTGTCCGTCTGGAAGCGCGAAAGCGCCGCTACCTTGACGGGGAAGGCCGCGAAGCGCTCGGTGAAGGTGTCCACGTGCTGCTTGACCAGGAGCGTCGTGGGGCACAAGATCGCCACCTGGGTGCCGTCCTGGATCGCCTTGAATGCGGCGCGCACCGCGATCTCGGTCTTCCCAAATCCCACGTCGCCGCACACGAGCCTGTCCATCGGGACGGCCTTCTCCATGTCGGCCTTGACCTCGTCGATTGTGGTGAGCTGATCGGGGGTCTCGACGTACGCGAACGCCTCCTCGAGCTCGCGCTGCCACGGCGTGTCAGGGCCAAATTCGCGGCCCTTGGTCGCCATGCGCGCGCTGTAGAGGCGAATGAGCTCGGCGGCGATCTCCTTGACCGCCTTGCGCGCGCGGCCCTTGGTCTTGGTCCAGTCGGCGCCGCCCATCTTGTTGACGGCTGGCGCCTCGCCGCCCACGTACTTGGTCACAAGGTCGAGCTGATCGGTGGGGACGGAAAGCTTGTCGGCGGGGCCGCCGCGCTTGCTGGGTGCGTATTCGATCACGAGGTATTCGCGCTCGACGCCGCGCACCGTGCGCTTCATGAGTTCCACAAAGCGGCCGACGCCGTGACTCTCGTGCACCACGTGGTCGCCTGGGCTCAGCTGGAGCGGGTCGACGACGTTGCGCCTGCGGCTGGGAACCTTGACCTTGGGGCCCGCCGTCGATGCCGCCCTGCCCGTGAGGTCGCTTTCGTGGAGCACGAGGATGCGCTCCTCGTCGAGAGAGAAGCCGACGCCGGAGACACCAGCGACGATGTCGACGACCCCCCGCTCGCCCTCGACATCGAGCGCCTCAACCACGCGTGCGGCCACGCTCGCATCCCTGCACTGCTCAGCGATGCGCTGGGCCGATCCGGTCCCAGCGGCCGCGACGATGACGCGCCATCCGAGTGACGCCGAGACGCGCGCATGATCGAGCGCGGCGCCCGGCCTGCCCTTGAAGGATTCGATTTCGCCGATGCCTGCCGGCTGGGTGTCCTCCCCGCCGAAGGGGCCAATCGTGGCCCAGTCCAGCCCGGCCGTGTCGATCGCCTCTCGCAGCTCGGCGATCGTGAGGAAGCCACCCTTGGCGAGAGGACTGTCGGCCGCTTGGTCCGCGACCTCGCCCAGGTCGACGGGCGCGTCCGCGCCCGCGGTCGCCCCGACCCATGCGGCAGCCAGGAACTCCTGGGCGGTGTGCTGCAGGTCCTCGGCCCTGCGCGCGAGGCGCTCGGGCTCGAGCGCGACCACTGTGGTGCCGCGCGGCATGAGCTCGACGAGCGACGCGAGTCGGTCCACCAGGACGGGAAGTAGGCTCTCCATGCCCTCGACGGCGTTGCCCGCGGCCACTCGGGTGAGCAGATCCGCGGCGGCGGGAAGCACCGCGATCATCGAATGCGCGCGGCTGCGCACCTCGTCGGTGAGCAGAAGTTCGCGGCACGGCGGCGCCCACAGGCGGTCCACCTCCGCAAGCGAGCGCTGGTCGGCCACGGAGAAGAGCCGGAGCGACTCGACCTCGTCCCCAAAGAACTCGATGCGCGTGGGGTGCGCATCGGTGGGCGCGAACACGTCGACGATGCCGCCGCGCACCGCAAATTCTCCGCGGCGTTCGACCATGTCGACGCGCGTGTATGCGGCACCCGCGAGCGAGCGCGTGAGCACCTCAAGGTCGAGCATCTCGCCCTTTGCGACGCGCACGGGTTCAAGATCGGCCAGGCCAGGCGCGAGCGGCTGGAGCGCCGCGCGCAGCGGCGCGATGACGATGCGGGGAGCGAGCATGCCAGATTCGCGGGCGGCCTCGGCGGGGTGCGTGACGCGGCGCAGGGTCGCGAGGCGCCTCGCGACGGTGTCGGAACGTGGGCTCAGGCGCTCGTGGGGCAGGGTCTCCCAGCTAGGAAAGACCGCGATCTCTTCCGGATCGAGGTAGGCACCGAGCGCAGTCTCGAGCGCGTCGGCGTCGTTCCCTGTGGCCGTCAGCACGAGGGTCAGGGCGTCACCTGCCCGCGCGGCAAGCAGGGGCGCGGAGGCGCCGGCAGGGGCGATCAGGTGGGCGGCATCGGTCGGGGCTGTGGTGCGCACGGCCCCCACAAGGGACGCGAGGGGACGAGACAACGGGGGCCTCCAGGGCATGCCAATGAACCGGATTTCCGGCATGACCATCCTAAGCGCGGTGGAACCCACGCCTTCGACTCGGCCGATCGGCAAGTGCCCTAGCGCTTGCCCGCGTCCCAGAAATCGCTCAGCAGATCGGCGGTACGTGCGGGCTGATCAAGATTGGGCAGGTGGCCGGCATCCGCGATGACCTCGTAGCGCGCACCGAGGCGCAGCGCCCATTCACGCTGCCACTCGATCGGCCAGGCATCGTCGCCGTCGCCATGGAGCACCATCATCGACAGGCCCGTTGCCGTCAGTTCCGCGCTTCGATCCGCATGAGTCTCGAGGATGTCCGCGATCGCACGCACGCCCTCGAGGTCGGTGAGGAGTGCGCGCTCGTGCAGGAAGGCCTGCTCGGCATCGAGGGCCGCGGGGAGGCCGTCCTGCTGCTGAAGCGCCCACGTGTCGACCCCCGGGTCCGCGTCGAGCGCGGCGCACAGTTCATCCATGCGGCCGTCCCAGCCATGCGGGCCCGAGCACAGCATCGCGACGTCGGCGAAGGCGCGCGGCTCGCGCATCACCGCCTCGCCTGCCACCACGCCGCCAAAGCTGTGGCCCACCAGGTGAACGGGGAGCGGCGCCTGCCTTTCCGAGGTAGAGGCCTCTCCCGCAGTGAAGGCCGCGAGCGAGCGTGCGACGGCCACCGCGTCGGCCGCAAAGTCGTCGGCGCCGTAGCTGCCTGGAGTGTGGCTCGAGTCCGCCTGTCCCCTCTGGGAGTAGATCCAGGTGTCCCAGCCGCGTTCCGCGAGTTCGGGCAGGAGCAGCCTGCCGTCCTCACGTGAGCCCGTGAATCCTGGAACGAGTAGGACGACGCCGCGCGGCTCTCCCGCGGGCTGGGCGCGAAGCATGGTCCGCGCTCCGGGATCAAGGTCGATGACCCACGCACTCACGCGCGAGTCTTCAACGATGGTGCCAAAGAAGGCGCCTGGGCGGGGGGCGGGAGTCGTCATACGGCGATCGTAGAGCGCCGCCCATCATTCAACTCACCCCCGAGCGACACGTTCCGCTCGGGCGTGAGCACCACACTCCGAGTAGCCGCCCCGGCGGGGGACGCCGCACCTTAGCCCCCACCGGAGACCGCTAGAGGGGCTGGTTCAGCCGGTAGTAGGCGGCGTTTCCACGCAGCTCATTCTCGAAGCCGACGACAGTGGTGTCCTCGTTGATCGGAAGGAGCTCGATCTTGGACATCCTTGCGAACTCACGGAAGACCTCGAGTCCCACCTGGTTGGACATCACGGTGTGGTGAGCCGCGCCCGCGATGAGCCAGCACGTCGCCGACGTCGTGAGGGAGGGCCTGGGGCTCCACACGGCATGGCCGACGGGAAGCTTGGGCATCGGCGCGGGCAGTGCGACGTTGTCGACCACATTGGCAACCAGACGGAAGCGCTCGCGCACGTCACTCATGGCCACGACGATCGCGGGGCCCGCATCGGCCGTGAAGACCAGGCGCACCGGGTCCTCCTTGCCGCCGATGCCCAACGGGGCGATCACGAGCTTGGCCTTGGCGGACGACAGCGCGGGGTTCACCTCGAGCATGTGGGCGCCCAGGATGAGCTCGTTCCCTGGCTCCAGGTGGTAGGTGTAGTCCTCCATGAGGCTCGCGCCGCCTGGAAGCCCAGTGCCCATGACCGCAGCAGCGCGCACCATGACTGCGGTCTTCCAGTCGCCCTCGGCACCAAAGCCGTAGCCGTCAGCCATGAGGCGTTGGACAGCGAGGCCTGGGAGCTGGCGCAGGGCACCAAGATCCTCGAACGAGTCGGTGAAGGCGGTGAAGCCGCCCGCCTCGAGAAAGTTGCGCATGCCGATTTCGAGCTTGGCGCCGTAATGCAGCGACTCCGCGCGGGGGGCACCTGGCTTGAGCTCATCGGCCACGTCGTACAGGTCGAGGTATTCGGCGACCAGGGCGTCGGCCTCGGCATCGGTCACCGCGTCGACGGCCGCCGCGAGCTCGTTCACCGGCCACGTGTTGACCTCGACGCCCAGCTTGATCTCGGCCTCGGTCTTGTCACCCTCGGTGACCGCGACGTAGCGCATGTTGTCGCCAAAGCGAGCGACCTTCATGCCGAGCGTCGCCCAACGGCCAAGCGCCGCGCGCTGCCAGTTGCCGACGCTCTTGGTCACCTCGGGGTCGGACGCGTGACCAACGACGGTCGTGCGCGGGATGCCCATGCGCGACTCGATGTAACCGTGCTCCCTGTCGCCGTGCGCGGCCTGGTTGAGGTTCATAAAATCGAAGTCGATCTCGTCCCACGGCAGCGCGACGTTCGCCTGCGTGTGCAGGTGAAGCAGCGGCTTCGCGTACACGTCGAGGCCCTTGATCCACATCTTCGAGGGGCTGAACGTGTGCATCCACACCATGACGCCCAGCACGTTGTCTGCCGCGTTCGCGTCGAGAAACAGGCGACGGATCGCATCGGAACCGGTGAGAACCGGCTTCCACACGATCTTCACCGGAATGTCGCTCGCGGCATTAAGCGCGTCGACCACCCCCTGAGACTGCTCCGCGACCTGGGCGAGCGTCTCCGGACCGTAGAGTTCCTGGCTCCCGGTGGCGAACCACACCTCAAGGGTGGTCAGGTCGGGCAACACACTGCGCCTAGACATTGGTAAGGCTCCTCGACATCGTTACTGCTCCTTCTTGGGCTGGCCATAGACATTTTGATAACGGTCAAACAGGGAATCGATCGCCTCTTGAGGGATCGGGACGAGCTCTCCGCCCTGGCGGGCGATGTGCACCGTCCTGGCCACGTCCTCGCACATCACCGCGGCCTTGACTGCGTCTTCCGCGTCCTTGCCGATCGTGAAGGGGCCATGGTTGGCCATGAGCACCGCGCGCGAGCGGTGACCGGTCAGGGTCTCGACAATGCCGCGGCCGATCGAGTCGTCGCCGATGATCGCGAAGGGACCGATGGGAATCTCGCCGCCGAATTCGTCTGCCATCGCCGTGATGACGCACGGGATGGGTTCGCGGCGCGCGGCCCAGGCGGCCGCATAGTCGGAATGCGTGTGCACCACGCCGCCCACGTGGGGCATGTGGCGGTAGACATACGCGTGGGTGGCGGTGTCGGAGCTTGGCGCCCGCTGAGAACCCTGCGTGCCGGGGATGACGTTGCCGTCGAGGTCACACACCACCATGTTGTCGGGGGCCAGGTCGCCGTAGCTCACGCCTGACGGCTTGATGACGAA
>Ga0209100_1001169_pt1 | contig 18738 bp, 20 predicted proteins | sample lystaG_FD_185480 | JGI IMG/M metagenome (GOLD analysis project Ga0209100, IMG submission 185480) | Glacier valley bacterial and archeal communities from Borup Fiord, Nunavut, Canada, to study Microbial Dark Matter (Phase II) -... | ecosystem: Environmental > Aquatic > Freshwater > Ice > Glacier ...
TTTTGTCATTTTCAGGGATGGGAAAAACTCCTGGTCATGATGTATTTGGAGGCATTCTATCTGAATTTTTAGATTCGTTTCATTTGATTCCCTATACCGTATTTATCCTTGTATCAACGGTTGTTACGGTCTATGCAATCCGGCTGAAATGGTCATTAATACCGGTTCTCGGACTTTTGACTAATTTGTATCTTATGAGTGAGTTAGGGATTACAAACTGGATGCGTTTTGGAATCTGGCTTGTAATTGGTCTGATACTTTATTTTAGCTATGGTTCGCGAAAAAGCCATTTAAATCATCCCAATCTGGCTGATCTGCAGATTGGTAAATAGCCTGATTTTCATTCTATCGACAACTAATCAAAACTACAACAAGTTTTGATTACAGTGTTAAATATCACAATTTAAAGGTGGTACAGTTTGGTAGATTTCCATATTGAAATATTCAAATTAAGTCTATTTAACGGGAATGATGGATTTATATCTTCAAAAAATGATATTTTTGCTTAATAGTATCTGCTGCAAGAATATTTTTCATTGATTGCTCAACTCATTGGTATATGGTTCGTCGTTTATTCCAGGTTTTTCTTGTTTTTTCAATGCTTTTAATTGTCATTCAAGTTGAAGGACAATCTTCGCGTGTACCTGCCGGCACATCAAAATTAAAATATTTTCAAATTCCGGGCAGGGTAAAACAGGATAAAGGTGACCCTTCAGGGGCAGTAGTTAGACTTATTGACCTTGATTCGAAACAAATTGAAAAAAGTCTGGCAATTCCATCTTCCGGTAAATTTGACCTTGAGCTCACCTTTTTTAAAGAATATAAAATCGCCATTTCCAAAGAGGGCTACTACGATAAAGAAATTAATGTATCAACAGTAATTCCCCGCGATGTTTGGGAAAAGGACAGTGTATTTCCTCCGTTTTATATTGTTGTTACTTTGTATAAAAAGGTGCCGGGTGCTAAACTAAGCTTCGAAGGCAAGTCAATTGGCAATGTATCCTATTCTCCGAATGGTACACTTGATAATTTCGATTCGAACGTTTTAATCGATGATCAGGCTATTCAGGATGAGATTGATACAGCTCTTAAAAATATTGATGACAAAGATTTTAATCAAAAAATGGCCGAAGCACTTGAGGCTGAGAAGAAAAATGATCTGTCTGGTGCTTACAGCCTCTATAGTGTTGCTTCCAAAATAAAACCATCCGATAAATTTGTAAAGGAGAAATTGAAAGAATTGGCCTCCGATCTGAAAAACCTTGGCAATGAAGCTAAAATTCAGGCGGAGTACGACCGGCTTATGGCGTTGGGCGATGCCAATGTGAATAGTCTTAAGTATACCGATGCCATTCAATACTATAAGGGTGCATTAAAGGTAAAACCAAATGATGCGGTGGCTGTTTCAAAGATTGCCGATGCGGAACGACTCCTTGCTTTGGCTGGCGAAAAAGCAAAGAAAGATGCTGAATTTAACCGTCTTATTACAGCGGGCGATGCAAATGTGAATCAGTCAAAATATGCGGAAGCAATTCTTAGTTTTAAACAGGCGTTGGACATCCGACCTGGTGATTCTATTGCTTTGGCGCGCATTGCAGATGCTGAAAGGCAACTTGCCTTGGCAGGTGATAAAGCGAAGAAAGATGTTGAATTTAACCGTCTGATCGCTGCCGGAGATGCCAATGTCGGTCAATCAAAATATACTGAAGCAATTCTCAATTTTAAATCAGCGCTTGATGTTAAACCAAATGATTCAGTTGCCCTTGCCCGAATTGCAAATGCCGAAAAACAACTTGCCTTGGCAGGTGATAAAGCGAAGAAAGATGTTGAATTTAACCGTCTGATCGCTGCCGGAGATGCAAATGTCGGTCAATCAAAATATACTGAAGCAATTCTCAATTTTAAATCAGCGCTTGATGTTAAACCAAATGATTCAGTTGCCCTTGCCCGAATTGCAAACGCAGAAAAGCAGATTGCACTTGCAGGTGATAAAGCGAAGCAAGAAGCTGAATTTAACCGTCAGATTGCTGCCGGTGATGCCAATGTTGGTCAATCAAAATATGCAGAAGCAATTGTCAATTTTAAGTCAGCGCTGGGCATTAAGCCAAATGATTCAATAGCCTTGGCCCGGCTTGCTGAAGCTGAAAAACAATTGGCGCTTGCTGGTGATAAAGCGAAGCAAGAAGCCGAATTCAACCGTCAGATTGCTGCCGGAGATGCCAATGTTGGTCAATCAAAATATACTGAAGCAATTCTCAATTTCAAGTCAGCATTGGGCATTAAACCAAATGATTCAATAGCCTTGGCCCGGCTTGCTGAAGCTGAAAAACAATTGGCGCTTGCTGGTGATAAGGCGAAGCAAGAAGCTGAATTTAACCGACAGATTGCTGCCGGAGATGCCAATGTCGGTCAATCAAAATATAATGAGGCGATCATCAATTTTAAGTCAGCATTGGGCATTAAGCCAAATGATTCAATTGCCATGGCCCGGCTTGCTGAAGCTGAAAAACAATTGGCGCTTGCTGGTGATAAAGCGAAGCAAGAGGCTGAATATAACCGCCAGATTGCTGCCGGAGATACCAATGTTGGTCAATCGAAATATACCGAAGCGATCATCAATTTTAAGTCAGCATTGGGCATTAAACCAAATGATTCAATAGCCTTGGCCCGGCTTGCGGGTGCAGAGAGAGAACTCGCATTGGCGGGTGATAAAGCGAAGAAAGATGCTGAATTTAACCGTCTGATTGCTGCCGGAGATGCCAATGTCGGTCAATCAAAATATGCCGAAGCAATTATTAATTTTAAGTCTGCACTCGACATCAAACCAAATGATTCAATAGCCTTGGCCCGACTTGCCGGTGCAGAGAGAGAACTGGCATTGGCAGGCGATAAAGCAAAGCAAGAAGCTGAATTTAAACGCTTGGTTGCGACCGGAGATGCCAATTTTGGTCTCACAAAATATACGGAGGCACTAACTTTCTACAAAAGTGCATTGATATTGAAAAGCAATGAGGTGGTTGTCGCTAAAATTGCAGAGACAGAACGGCTTCTGCAGCTTGCTGAAGCTGAACGTGCTCGTAAGGAATCTGAAAGTCAGGCAATCGCTTTGAAACAGCAGAAATACAAGGAAGTAATTGACAAAGCAAATCAGCTTTTTAATGCGAAGAACTTCCCCGAATCCAAACAGTTTTATCAACAGGCATTATCCATTGATCCGGTACCCGTTTATCCAACTGAACGGATTCGCGAAATCGATAAAATTGTGGCTAAGATGCAGGCTGATGCGCTTGCGAATGATCAGGAAACTGCGAAAGGGAGGCTTTATAACGATGCAATGAGTCGGGGGGGAACCTATTTTACTGCAAAGCTGTATTCTGAAGCAATTTCATCTTATAAGGAGGCCCAGAAAATCAAACCTGCAGAAACTCTACCTCCTCAAAAAATCAATGAGATTCAGCTGATTATTGATGGCTTAGCTGCCAAGGCACTTGAAGATCAAAAATTTGCATCTGATAAAAATCTGAGCGCGAACGAAAAATTCTATTTGGAGAAGATTAAAATCGCCGATGAAAACTTTAAGAAATCGCAATGGTCTGTTGCCCGATTCTACTACATTGAGGCGTTGAAATTCAAACAAGCTGATAACTATTCACTCGACAAGGTGGATGCTTGCGATAAGATGATTGATTCTGGAATCACAGAAGAAAAGATGCAGGATTACAAAAATAAAATTTCGAGGGCTGATGCTGAAATGAAAGCGAAGAATTATAGTTCTGCGAGATTTTATTACCGAAGTGCCTCCGACATTCTGAAGTGGGAAGCCTATCCGAAGGATCAATTAAAAGAGATTGACAGACTTGTTGCCGAAAAGTTAAATGAATCGGATCAGAAGCTGTTTGCAGAAAATCAAAGCAAAGCCGACGAAGCCTTTAATCGGCAGGAATACCCGGTTGCCCGTTTCTATTATAATAAAGCGAACGAAATAAGTCAGAGTGACCATGTTGCATCGCGTCTGAAGGAGATTGAATCAATTGTAAACGGATCTGAAGCTAAAAAGATTGACGCTTCTTATGCTGATTTTATCAAAAAAGGCGACGATGCTGTCAAACAGAAAAATAATTCAATTGCCCGCTTTTATTATCAAAAAGCAATGGCATTAAAACCAAATGAAAGTTATCCGAAGGGTGAACTTCAAAAAATTGATTCAGGAGTAGTTAACCCTTAAGTCAGGAATTGATTTGGATTCTTGAATACATTTATACTTTAAAAATTGATATTTATGAAAAATTTATATATCCAGTTGGCAGAAGGATTTGAAGAAACTGAAGCCGTCACAATTATCGATGTTTTACGTCGTGCCGGGCTGAATGTAATTTCAGTCTCAGTTACCGGAAATCGGATGGTAAAAGGATCTCATAATATTGATATAAAGTCAGATATTTTGTTTGAAGAAGTTGATTTTACAACAGGGGAAATGATCATCCTTCCCGGAGGTATGCCCGGATCGAAGAATCTGAATGAACATGAAGGATTAAGGAGGCAGATTATTGACTATCAAAAGCATGGGAAGTATCTTGCGGCTATTTGTGCTGCACCAATTGTATTTGGAAATCTCGGAATACTGGAAGGAAAGAAAGCCGTTTGTTATCCTGGATATGAGTCTCATCTGGTCGGCGCAGAAGTCCGGAGTAACCCTTATATCGTTGATAATAATATCATAACAGGTCGTGGAGTTGGTGCTGCGCTTCAGTTTTCTCTTGAAGTAGTCAGAATTCTGAAAGGAGAGGAGAGCGCAATTCAGCTCCGGAAAGCAATGTTGGTTGAGTAGAAGTAATATTAAATCAGGTTTTTATCCTATTAATTTCTTATAATGGCGAAGGCGAGAAGTTCGTTAACCGGTTTGCAGTTGGGTGTAATGGTTATTCTAAGGGTGGCAATAGGCTGGCTTTTACTTTATGAAGGGATTGGAAGGGCAATGAATTCAAGTTGGTCATTGACTGGCTATTTGTCAGGTTCAAGGGGATTTTTTGCCGGGTATTTTATATCGCTGACAACTCATTCAAATCTGATGTATGCCATTGAAATTATCAATGAATGGGGATTGATATTGATTGGAATGGGATTGGTATTTGGTTTATTTTCACGATTTTTCTCGCTGACTGGACTGGTCTTTGCTGTAATTGGTTACCTGTCGCATCCACCATTTTTTGGTCTGAATTATACTTCTATAGTACAGGGCAGTTATCTTATAGTGAATGAGTTATTTATTCTTTTTTTCCTGTTTCTGTTGTTCGTTTTGTTTCCGACATCGCACCTGGTTGGTCTCGATCGGTTGATTTTTGGGAAAAAATAACTGGTTATTAAAATATTCTGGAATCCCTGCTGTTCAATAAATCTTTCGCACACCTTACACGAAAATCCGGCGGGGATTCCTTTTTTATAAAAGACAGCAACCTTCAATTTCTGATTTTTAGTATAGATTATTTTGCATTTTAGATTAATTGAAATACTTTTAACAAATATAAAATCAACCGTTTTATCCAAAATGTAATTCTTAATAAATATGGTAAACAGACGTAATTTTCTTAAATCATCAGCAGCTGTCGTTGTTGGAGGTTTAGTTGCGAATCAATTAATCACTTCATGTGCTGCTCCTGCACCTAAAAAGAAAGTAGGACTTCAGCTTTATTCATTGCGTGATGCAATGAAAGAAGATGTTCAAGGAACGTTGAAGAAGGTGGCAGACATGGGTTATTCTACTGTCGAAACAGCTGGTTACAATGATGGCTTAATCTACGGATTAGCTCCCCTTGAATTCAAAAAAATTGTTGAAGGTTTGGGAATGAAGGTAACAAGTGCTCACCTTGGACAAACTTACTCGAAAGAGAAGGAAGTTGAAGTGATGGAGTGGTGGAAAAAAGCCTGCGGAGCTCATGCTACTCTTGGTGTGAAATACATGGTTCAGCCTTTTATGCCTGTAAATGACCAGACAACAATTGAAGATATCAAAATGTACTGCGATTATTTCAACAGTGTCGGTTTCGAAACCGCTGCTTCCGGTGGAATTGCTTTTGGTTATCACAATCATAGCTTTGAATTCCGTAAGATTGGCGATAAACTGATTTATGATTATATGCTTGAAAACACCAGCCCGAACCATGTATTCTTCGAAATGGATGTTTATTGGCTTCAGGAAGGCGGCCAATCGCCTGCAGAATATATCAAAAAATACGATGGCCGTTTCCCTGTTCTGCATATCAAGGACGAAAAAGAAATTGGTGTGAGCGGGAAAATGGATTTCAAACCAATTTTCGATGCTGCTTATTCGAAAGGATTGAAAGAGTATTATGTTGAAGTTGAGCAGTATACCAACAACGATCCTTTTGCAAGTGTGAAACAAAGCTATGACTTTCTTGCTAAAGCAGAATATGTAAAATAAGTTTCATTATCATATAATAGAAAGGGACCTGTTGAATACAACACGTCCCTTTTTTTCTTTAGATTGAAAATTAAAGAGTTACACCCATCTTGAATATTGCGATCTCTTTGAATCCTGTTTTCTCGTGATTGAGTTGTTCTCCTTCTGCAACTTTGATGATGTAATTTAGAAAATTATCGAGTAACCCACTCATCGATTCTCCGTTAAGCAATTCACCTGCATTAAAGTCGATCCAGTTCCGTTTTTTCAGGTAGATTGCTGTATTTGACGAAATTTTCAACGTTGGAATAAAACTGCCAAACGGAGTTCCGCGGCCGGTTGTGAACAAAACCATCTGGCAACCGCTGAACCCAAGCGCTGAAGTGGCCACAAGGTCGTTTCCAGGGGCTGAAAGAAGATTAAGCCCGTTTCTATGAATCCTTTCCCCGTATTTTAATACATCAACCACCGTTGCATTGCCACACTTCTGTGTGCAACCCAGCGACTTTTCCTCCAAGGTTGTGATCCCGCCTGCCTTATTTCCCGGTGACGGGTTTTCGTAAACCGGTTGGTTGTGAGCTGAGAAATAATCCTTAAAATCGTTGATCAGATTCACCGTTTTATTGAAAATATTTTCATTTTCAGCGCGTTCCATCAGTATTGTTTCCGCGCCAAACATTTCAGGGACCTCCGTTAAAACGGTCGTTCCGCCTACAGTAACCAGGTAATCCGAAAAAGCACCAAGCAATGGGTTTGCGGTTATTCCTGAAAAACCATCAGAACCGCCACATTTTAACCCGACCCTTAGCTTCGAAAGAGGTAAAGTGGTTCTTTTATCGTTTCGCATCACCTCATAGATTTCGCGAAGGATTGTTACACCTTCGGCGATCTCGTCCGAAACATCCTGTGCTTTCAAAAAGCGGATCCGTTGTTTATCGAATTCTCCCAACGATTCGCGAAATTCTTCCATTTGAAGGTTTTCGCATCCAAGGCTAAGCACCAGCACACCACCGACATTTGGATGTTTAACAAGATCAGCAAGTGCCGTTCTTGTATTGATATGGTCATCGCCGAGTTGTGAGCAGCCGTAATTGTGTTTGAAAACTTCTACAGCATCAATCTCTTTTGGATGAATCAGACTTTTAAAACGGTCGATGATTTGCTGAGCCTGACCATTTACACAGCCAACAGTCGGTACAATCCAGAGTTCATTGCGGATTCCAACCTCACCGTTTTTTCGAAGATAACCCTTAAAACTCCGTTCTTCAGAAGAGGAAGTGAGTTTACGGAGCTTTTGATTGAACTCATATTCAAGGTTTCCCGACAGGTTTGTTTTTAAGTTATGCGAATGGAGATGCGAACCAGTTTCGATTGAGCAGGTTGCATGTCCGATCGGTTCACCATATTTGACAACGTTTTCACCTTCGGCAATCGGAAATAAAGCGATTTTATGACCTGCGGGGATTTCTTCATTCAGAGTGATCTCCTGACCATTGATCTTGATTTTCTCGCCCTTTGACATCGTTTCCAGACAGACTGCGACATTATCGCGCGGATTGATTTGAATATATTTGTCCATTCGCAATCTATTTATGGCGTTTAAATGTGTACTTCATTGATTTTGTAAATACTGATATAACTTACGATTCCAAACCAATCTTCATCAATGGATTGGTCTCATTCAGAACTGCCTTTACTGCCTTCTTCATACCAACCTGTTCAATCAAAAATAAGTAGCATGTTACCGAAATCGTCAGGTTTGGAACATCGTTAAGATCCTGTTTCCATACTTTATCCAGTTTTAGTACTTTTTTGACAAGGGCTTCAATTGAAACCGGCCGTCCGTCGCATTCCGCCCAGGCTTCCTTATAAAAATCGAGGATCCATTTATCGTCCTGAACTTTATAGCTTATGCCATTCGATTCTCCCTTGAAATAGGCGATCATTGCTGCCAGCGAAAAAACTATTTTCTGAGGCAGCATTTTATGCGTTTCGTAATAATTCAACAAAGTCGGGAGGTTTCGGGTTTCCCATTTCGACATAGCATTGAGTGCAATACTCTGCCAAAGATGCCGGATATATGGATTTCTGAATCGCTCAAGAATCTTATTTGCAAACGATTTAAGCTCTTTCTCTGTTCCATCGAGTACCGGTAAAACTTCGTCATAGACCATTTCCTGCATAAAATGTCCAACCTCCAGATTTTCGAAAGCTTCGCGGACCGTTTCCATTCCACTAAGATATGATACCGCGTAACTTCCCGTATGACATCCATTAAGGACTTGTACTTTCTGTTCGCGGAACCGCTTCATGTCTTTAACGAATTTCACTTCCAAACCAGCTTTTTCAGCGGGAAACTCTTTCTGCACCCAATCCGGACCTTCGATTACCCAAAGATGGAAATATTCGCCAACAACCACCAAATTATCTTCGTACCCCAATTCTTTTTGAATTGCATCAATCTCGTCTTTTGGAAAACCTGGCACAATTCTGTCGACTAATGAGTTGCAAAAAGCACATGAATTATTGAGCCATTGAACAAATTCAGGTTCCAATTTCCAGTTTGCACTATGTTTGAGAACATATTTCTTCAGAAAATCTGCATTGCGATCGATTAACTCACAGCAAATTATAATTAAACCTTTGGCAGGATCGCCCTTAAAGGTTTTATAGCGCTGATAAAGTAAAGCTGTCATCTTACCTGGAAATGAGTTTTGCAGATCCATCTCCATACGATCGTTTTCATCCCAGGCAATTCCTGCTTCGGTAGTATTCGAAATGATAAACCTTAATTCAGGTTTGTCAATAACATTCTTATATTCATTTAACTGAGTATATGGATTTAATCCGCGTGTGATACAATCAACCAATGTAAACTCCTTGATGGGCTGGCCATTTTTGATCCCTTTCAGATAAACGTGATAAAGGCCATCCTGCGCATTAATCATGTCAACCAAACCTTTTTCAATGGGCTGCACAACCACAACGCCGGTTTTGAAATCTGCATTTCTATTCATTTTGGTAACCATCCAATCTACAAACGCCCTCAGGAAATTTCCTTCACCAAATTGAAGAATTCTTTCAGGGTAAACCGGTAAATTTGGTACTGTACTTCTGTTAAGTTTTAACATCGTTTATTTCTTATTGTTTGATACTTCTCTGTTTTGAGATTTTTGTGAAAAAAAATCCGTGTTCGCACACGGAATTCGACAAAAATAGATATATTTTCATGGCTAAATATTTTCAAATAGTTTGGAGTAAGCTATGTATTTATTTGTCAGGTGAATGCCTGTTTTAGGGCTTGGTGATTTAATGTAAAATTAATATTTACCATCAATGGGAGCGAAAAATCAGCTGTTGCCAGTAAACGAATTGCTATTTTTAGCTTTAAATAGAATCCTGATGTTATGGTGTATGTGATTACCGGTGGCCCTGGGTTTGGAAAGAGTGTTCTGATTCAAAAACTTCATGAACTCGGTTACCCGTTTGGGGGCGAAATTGCACGACAAATTATTGAACAACAAATTGCCAATGGGGGAGAGTTGCTCCCTTGGAAAGATGCGTTGGGTTTCGAAAAAAGAGTCATGAATGAACGGATCGAATTTCTTAAAAGTATTGAAGTTGAAACGGTTGCATTCAGTGACCGGGGATTACCCGATCAGGCCGCTTTCTCGAAGTACAAAGGGAAAGCGGTTTCATTACAATTAAAAGATGCTATAACTTCGAATTATTATGCAAAAAAGGTATTTTTGACACCACCCTGGCGACATATCTATCGAAATGATACAATCAGAACAGAAACCTTTGAAGAGGCTGAAAAGATTCATCATTTTATCGTTGAAGCATATCTGGACAGTGGTTATGAATTGATTAATTTGCCATACGTTTCACCAGACAAACGAATCGAGTTTATTTTGAAATCGTTATAAACCTATATATTAATAAATTATGAAAATTTCAGATCGCAGGAATTTCTTAAAAAATGCTTTTATTGGAACGGCTGGCCTGGCGGCTTTTCCGGTTGTTTTATCCGCAAACGAATTGGATATGGCGTCACCTTTGCCAAGGATCAATATCAATTCTCTGAAAAACAGCAATGTAATTCTTTTTCAGGGAGACTCAATTACCGATGCAGGGCGAAACAGGGATGGCATAGACCCCAATAACCAGGGTGCACTTGGAGGCGGATATGCTTTTCTGGCCGCTGCCACTCTTTTAAATACATTTCCGGCAAAGAATCTAAAGGTTTACAATAAAGGGATCAGCGGAAACAAGGTATTTCAGTTGGCCGATCGGTGGCAGAACGATTGTCTCGATCTCAAGCCTGCAGTTTTAAGCATTTTAATAGGCGTAAACGATTACTGGCACAAACATAACGGTAACTACGACGGAACGGTCGAGATTTACGAAAAGGATTTCAGGGCCTTGTTGAAAAGAACGAAAGAAGCACTTCTGGATACGAAAATAGTTATTTGCGAGCCTTTTGCAGTTTTGGGTTGTAAGGCCGTAGATGGAACATGGTTTCCCGAATTCGATCAGTACCGTGTTGCCGCCCGAAAGCTGGCCGTCGAGTTTAATACCATTTTTATACCTTACCACGATATTTTTGCCAAAGCTTCCAAGGTTGCTCCTCCAACCTACTGGACTGCCGATGGCGTTCATCCTTCTGTTGCCGGAGCACAGCTGATGGCTGAAGCATGGATGAAATATGTATTTGGAAAATAAGGTCAACAGAACTGATAATTACATATTATTACTCCTTTTTACTATTCCCTGATTTAAAAAGTAAAACCTCCACATTTTCGATGGTTACCAGGCAGCCATATCGCATCGATTCCAATTGAGGCCTGATGGTTTCATGAAAATTCCGGACTTTCTCCTCTTCGTCGATAAGCTCAATAACGATTGGCAACTTATCGGTGACTTCCCAGAATTTATAGGAATGGATGACAGAGCTGGCGCCATATCCAAGTATTCCTTTCAACACCGTGGCTCCTGCAAGCCCTTCCTTTTTAGCTGAAAATACGATTGATTCAGAAAGCAGATCCTGTTTTATATGGTCAGTTGAACTGATAAAAATCCGGAGTAAGGCGGTTGGAGCGTTGGTTTTCATTTCAGATTGATTTTATGAGGGTACGGCCAAGATAAACAGCAACTAATCCAAGGAAAAAACTCAAAGAGGCATAAAGACTTACTTTAAGCCATTCTTTTTCCTGAAGCAGCATGAATGCATCGTTGGTGAGCGAAGAGAATGTTGTAAATCCGCCACAGATTCCAACGGTAAGAAAAATCCGTATTTCAGGACTTAGCAGATTTCCGCGTTCCGACATCCCGTAAAAAACTCCTATCAAAAGACTTCCGATGATATTTACCGTGAATGTTCCCCAGGGAAAAAGCGAAAAGGTATTTTCCTGAAAATAACGCGAAACCAAAAATCTTAAAACGGTTCCAATAAATCCCCCTGTTCCTGCAATCAATAATGATTTGAGCATAAACTGTATTTTAGTTAAACCGCTGTAAACGCAGTGAATTGATGGATGACAAATCGCAGATCATACGTGCAATCGCAAAGATAATTAAAACGATAACTTTACATCAGCATCTTAATTGCATCCTTCAAAAAAACGTGTCAAACGATTTAAACAATAATAAATTTCGAAATCAGGGAAGATGTGTCAGAAATTGGAATACTTTTAAACTAATTATCCTGAGCAATGGATTTAATCTGAGTTAACTATGGATCATGCAATTAGACTATTTCTGAAAGAGTCGGTAGAATTGGAACTCAATATTGGAGATCTTTACCAACTGTTCAGCGTTAAATTTCCCGAGGATTATGATTTTTGGTGGAAAATTTCGATTGAAGAGATGAACCACGCGGCACTGATTGAATCTATCAATGATATTTTTTGGACTGACCTTTTGCCTTTCGAATCAGTAGAAAAGCAAACAGAAGAACTTCGGAAAATAAATCACATTGTAAAAGAACGAATTGTACAATACAAATTGGTTCCGCCAACACGATTGGAAGCATTCAAAAATGGTTCTGAGTTTGAAAACTCCATCGGCGAATCACATTTTGAAATATTTATGACCTCAGCTCAAGAATCTCCCGTTGTAAAAATTTTTCAAAAGTTAAACGGTGAAGATAAAAACCATGCGGCACGTATGTTAAGCTATATGAAAAACAATGGCATCGCTTAGATACTTCAAAATCAGCCTTTAATCATCTTCCGGATCGCGTTCCAATCTGGGAGCATACTGAAAATAGAGCTTTTCGATGGCCATACGAATGGACTGATTAATCGGCAAACGATTAATTGCGAGATCCGGATCAATGCTGAAAAGCTGCATGGAGTAGTTTCGGAAAAGTGGAACTTCTTCGGGTGTTTCGATCCCCGATTGACGGGCACTGGCAACAGCATCGGGACAGCTTTCTTTCAGTAACTTACAGGTAACAAGCTCTGGTGTACCTTCGCGGTTAAGACGGTAACCAAAACCGAACAGTCTGCATATCAATCCCCTTTTCTCGTAATTTGTGCACCCCCAATTCCCGTCTTTCCATGCATCGGGTGAAAAAAGAACGCAATACCCGGTTTTGTCGCTTTGATCGAGCCTTGTCAGAAACTCGTCCACTTTCCCGTTTTTGTAGAGCCACGAAGCCAATGGGATAAATTCGATAGGACTTGCTTCGATATCGGTTTTCCGGCAACAGGCACCACAAAGATGTAGACACTTCATTCCTGTTTTTGAGGTCATCCGATCGATATGATCATCTAACTCTTTGAAAACCTCTTCAACAGCTATTGCAATTTTGTCGAATGCCATATGGGTGAAAAATTAGTTCAAAAACTATTCTCCTGTAATTTGTTTTTCCTTCACAATAATAAGCATTCAATCGGTAAGATCATTGTCAAAGTCAATATTACTCAGTGAAAAGTACCTTTTGTTATGAATGAACAAAAGAAGGCAGGCAATCCTTTATTGAATAGATGAACGGCCTGGTGAATAGAAGCAGAAAATCTCAGCTTGTAATCTATTTATTGATTGGTTGTTAATTAATTTTAATTAACTATTGAATGTATGGATATCAAGATGATTTTTATTTCTATTGTTTTACTTGCTCTTGCATTTGCCGGGTTAATGATAAAAATTTTGAGCCGTCAGGGAAGTGAGTTTCCCCGTAGTTCGTGCGGAGGTTACGGAAGTGATACCAATGAAGGACCCGAAAAATGCGCTGTTTGCGAATTAAAAAATACGGACAAGTGTCCATCGAATATTTCTTCTGAAAAAAAATGAGATCGGAATGTTAAAAATTGGATATTCTGTCGCATATATCGGAAAAAAATCACTTTATTTGAAACTTAGTTCTGAGGTTTATTGTTTAACATTTGATACCGCAGCGTTGCAGATTATCATTAACGCCCGTATCTGTTAAGAACTAATTAGTATTAATTTAAAATTGATAAATATGAAGAAAGCAACCTATTTGTTTTTGATGATCGTCGGGATGACGCTAGCATCGGTAAATGTAAATGCCCAGGATGCTAAAAGCACTACAGCTCCTGTTAAAAAAGAGGCTTCAACTTGCTGCAAGAGCGGCGAGAAAATGGCTGAAGGTAAAACTTGTAGCAAAGAGGCTGCTGCTGCGTGTGCCAATAAAGGTGCAAGTACTGCAAACACAGATAAGCCTGCTGGTTGCTGCAAGTCCAAAGCCGAAGCAACTACATCAGAAGTGAAAGATTCAAAGAAAGTCAATTAAATTTCTGAAATTTAATTCATAAATATTTCCCCGGTCGGACAGCGTTCTTACCGGGGATTTTTTTTAATGGAAAAACAGGTACCCCAGGAAAATAGATGCAATAATTCCGACAAACTCAGCAGTCAATGCGCAGACAAGGGCGTGTCGGGTCTTCTTGATTCCTACTGAACCAAAGTAAACTGCCAGGATAAAGAATGTTGTATCGGCACCTGCCTGCACAACACACGATAACCGGCCAACAAACGAATCGGCTCCAAAGACTTTCATTGCATCAACCATCATGCCACGCGAACCGCTTCCGCTAAGTGGTTTCATCAGGGCGGTAGGTAGTGATCCTACAAAATCGCTGTTGATGCCGACCGCTTCGACACACCATCTGATTCCAGCAATCATGTATTCCATTGCACCTGAAGCACGGAAAACGCCAATCCCGACAAGGATAGCAACAAGGTAAGGGATGATTTTCACTGCAGTTGTAAAACCCTCCTTGGCTCCGTCGATAAATGCTTCATAGGCATTGATCTTTTTACGAAGACCCAGCAGTAAGAAAGCGATGATAATCGAAAAGAGAATTACATTGCTGAATACTTTCGAGAAGAGCGAGAGATTTTCCTGCGAAAGTGTACTGGTCCAGTAAATCAAGCCGGCAACAAACACCAAAATACCTGCCAGATAGGAAATAATTGTGCGGTCCCATAGATTGAGGCGCTGGTAAATAGATACTGTTATCAGTCCTGTTATCGAAGAGACAAAAGTGGAAAGAAGGATGGGGATAAAAACGTCGGAAGGATCGGCAGCACCGAGCTGCGCCCGGTAAACCATGATGGAGATGGGTATAATTGTGAGACCCGAAGCATTTAAAACGATGAACATGATTTGTGCATTCGAGGCCGTATCTTTAATGGGATTGGCTTTCTGCATTTCATTCATCGCCTGTAATCCCATGGGAGTGGCAGCATTGTCGAGGCCGAGCATGTTAGCGGCAAAATTCAGCATTATAGGACCGTAAGCCGGATGATTTCTTCCGAGTTCAGGAAAGAGTTTGTTGAAAAATGGTCCGATCAACCGTGAAATAATATTGACAATTCCCCCTTTTTCGCCGATTTTCATGATTCCCGACCAAAAGGTGAGTACTCCGGTCAGACCCAGCGAAATCTCGAACCCTGTTTTGGCCATTTCGAAAGTCGAATTCACCATTTCCGGGAATACTTCAAAATCGCCAAAGAAAATCAATTTTACAAGCCCGATTACAAAGGCTATTAAAAAGAAGAATATCCAGATGTAATTAAGGGCCATGAAGATAAGGTTTTACAGGACACGGATGTTGGTTTGAATAATCAATTACAACGCGTAAAAATAAAAAAATCCGGGGATGAACCCGGATTTTGACTTGAACTATTTTTTATATTAATATTTTCTGGCGAAATCGTCGGCATACCCATTAATTTCACTGTCTGTAAGGTCTGCACCTGATTGGATGATAAACCGGTACCTAAATGTGGATGATTTTCCGGCAAGAATGGAATAATTCAATGTTTCTTTTCCTTTTGTGAAAACGCTCCAGCCCAGCGGATTGGCGGCAAAAAGACCGTAGCCTCTTGAATGCCAGTAGGTCGGATAGCTCTGATTTTTAGGATGGTCACAAATAACAACGGCAATCTTTTCGCTGCCGATTATGCCGTTCAGATCCATCCATTTAGCGCGTGTACTCCAAACGGCATCGTCTTTGATTCCTTCGCTGCTTCTGTAACTTCCTGAAACACCATCGTTACTCATTTTCTTCACGGTGGTAGGATTGCCCTGTGCATCAGTCATAATCACTTCATCTTTCGATGGAAGTTCAAGTTGACGTGCAACACGGATCGCAATCATCCCTTCCTTGTTATCTTTCATTGAAACCGTTTTGCCCGTAGCTGTTAGCGTCGAAATACGGTCGATAATTCGGGTTTTCCCTTTAGCAATAAAATGATATTCAGTCTTCTCCGAAATTAGTTCTTTCCCTGAAGGATCAATCCAGCTTTCGGTTGTCACCATCATCGCTTCTCCATTACCTTCTTTTAACTGATTAATTTTAATATGCTTCACGGTACCATATCCGCTTTTCTTATCGGCAGGGATGGCTTCGGAGTTGTTCCAGAAATCGAACCCGTCAACATCGCCGTAATTAAACCAGATGCCAATATGGTGAGGATGATCTACACGTTCGCCTGCTCGTGGTTTCAACGGGTAACCACGTGTTATTTCGGTGCCTTCGGACGTCATAACCGGATAGAGTACCGGTTTCATCACATTGTCGGGCCAGATGTAGGAGGTAAACAGCTTTCCATCAATCATTACATCTACCTTTTTATCAGCTTCTTTGACAACAAACCCGATTTTCAGTTCTGCCTCTTTTTTCGCTTTTGCATTCGCCGAAAAGGAAGAAATCGCAATTATCAATGTGAGCGCAATCGTTTGTAACCGCATAATTATTTTAGTATTAAAGATGGTTGAATTCGTAAAAATAGTAATTTATTGTTATTTTCACGGCTAAATATTTAATGAATTAGAATGCTACTCAATTCATAAGATGACTTCACCTGCACATGTGGAAATTATTATAAACCAAATTATTCATTTATGAAAAGTTTCATATGGATTTTAGCCGGGCTGATTACTTTGGCAGCTGGAATTTATCAAAGAGTAACTGGTCCAACCCAACCTTTTAAAACAGAAGTAAATACAGGAATTCAAAAGTTCCCAGTTGTATTTCAGCGATCTCATTCCGGAACAACCGATTGCCCGATTGTTCTTCAAATCAGCGATATTACGGTTAAAGGTGCTTTGCTTTTCAGAAAATACCCAAGTAAAGATGAAATGACAAAAGTTGAGTTGAAGCGGGAAGGAGATAAGCTATCGGCGCTTCTTCCAAATCAGCCTCCTGCTGGTAAACTTGAGTACCGACTTGATCTTGAAAAGAATGGAACTCCGCTTGTAATTAATAATGGCATTCCGGTATTGATCCGTTTCACAGGTGAGGTTCCTAAAGCAATTTTGTTCGTTCATATTTTACTGATGTTTTTGGCGATGTTTTTCAGTAATGCGACTGGTATGTTGGCTTTATTCGGAGTCCGTTCCTATAAATTTTTCACCTTTCTCACATTCGCGATCTTATTTACCGGTGGTCTCGTTTTTGGTCCTCTTGTTCAGAAGTATGCATTTAATGAGTGGTGGTCAGGTATCCCTTTTGGCTGGGACCTGACGGATAATAAAACATTGATTGCCATAATGGTTTGGTTAATGGCACTCGAAATGATCAAAAAAAAGCATGCCGCTTTCTGGGTTATTATAGCCTGGGCTGTCACAATTGTTATTTTCTCTATTCCCCACAGTTTATTTGGAAGTCAGCTGAATCCCGAAACCGGAAAAATTATTCAGGGAGCTATTCTCCCGTTTCTGCAACTCTTTTAAGATTAAAACCATCTTTTTGGTGAAACATCATGTTTCCTTCTGTAAATTTGGCGTTTGAAATAGGTTAATAATCTAAAGAATGAAAAAAATAGTTGCATTATTCATGTTTATCGCATTGTCAATCAGTGCTTATTCTCAATCGGATAACTGGTACTTCTCTTTTTCGATGGGCGGATCGTGGCCAACGGGAACTTATCAAAAAACCGATATCGACAATAATGAATCGGGGTTCGCAAAAAAAGGTTTTGCAGTTTTGTTAGATGCTACCTATCCAGTCAGTAAGCATTGGGGATTTAAAGGAATGGCGATGATGAATACCAATCCAGTGGACCGTAATTGGTTGGGAACGAAGCTTGAAACACGTATGAAAGCTTTTTATCCGGTTATTGATGAAGCAGATCGTCCGTATCTTTCGTTAAGAGCAAATTCGTGGATGTGGAATGCATTGCTTGCAGGACCTGTCTTTACACTCAATTTTGACCGCATTTACTGGGATTTTCAAGCGCTTGGCGGGATGAATGTTGCCTACCTTCCACAGCAGAAACTTTTATACGAGAAAACAGCCAACAATTGGTTCTATCTCGATAGAAACACATCAACCATCAATGTTTCGTATGGACTAATGGCCGGTACTGCTGTCCGTTTTCCGGTCACGGACCGGCTTAATTTAAAAGTAGCCGTTGATTACTACCGTTCAAATGCCAAGGTTCAATATGAGCAGATCCGGGTCACCAAAGGTACATCAACAGTTACGACCGAAAAACTTGGAAGCGGAAGTTCTGATATCCCAATTGAAATGATTTCGGGTACGATTGGCTTCGTGTATTATTTGAATTAAGCCAACCCCTTTTAAATCAGGAAATCCGGAATAGTGATGAATGATCGCTATTCCGGATTTTTTAAAACCGCAATTATCATTATTGGATTGCCTTGTCCAATTTATTGGCGATTGGTTTCACCGAGATTTTAGAACCTACCGCCCCTTCCATCCATCGTTGCGGGATCAGTCTTCCTTGTTTATAAATCCGGTCGATTTCGTTTGGAAAGCTTTTACCGATCAGGTGTTCTTCCAGTTGAAATTCAATGATTTGTCCGTAAGAATAGGCTG
>Ga0209100_1001170_pt1 | contig 18727 bp, 13 predicted proteins | sample lystaG_FD_185480 | JGI IMG/M metagenome (GOLD analysis project Ga0209100, IMG submission 185480) | Glacier valley bacterial and archeal communities from Borup Fiord, Nunavut, Canada, to study Microbial Dark Matter (Phase II) -... | ecosystem: Environmental > Aquatic > Freshwater > Ice > Glacier ...
CGCATCGACCTCTTTTGTCCAATCGCTGGCTTCAGATTTTACTGAACGCATTGTACATCACCCTCTTAGCAGTCCGCAAGCCAAGTGACCCACTAGTGGCTCAATCCACACTTGCCATGTTGGTTAAGTCTCAACAGGATATCGATCCTTTCGAAATGGTATGGGGATATTCCATGACACGGGTGACAGAACACTGGTCAAATGCCAATTCCGACGAAAAAATAGAGGTTTTACAGGCATGGCAGGAGGGATTTACTAACTTGATTGAGGCAAAGAAGCGAGAAATTGTGCTCTTGCATAATCAGCAGGAAGTGCATGACACCATCAAAGTTAAACAAGATGAGATTGCCCGTTATCAACAATTTCAAGCCGAGTTCGCTGAGTGGGAACGTCGTTTGCGCGATAACGTAGAACCTTACGAAGGTCTCATCATCGTTCGCGAGCCGCTCGCTAGCCGATTTCCAAGCGCATGAGACATGTTATAAATAGCTAAAAATCGATCCGGTTACTTACGGCGTTGCCTTTTTTGACTACGCTCAGCGCTCTTCTCGATCCAATTCAGCATCCATTGCGGAATACGCCCAGCCTGATAAGCTTCCAAGAAGCGCTGTTCATCAGGCGACAAATCCACCTCAACAAACGCTTTTTGTGGCGCATCCACCAAACCGAGCAGGTAAGGTACTGTACATCCCAAATGCCTGGCAAGAAGCACAATTTCTGAGGTCTCTGGCAGCACCTCATTTGCCTCGAATGTGATGTAGCGTTCAAGCGGAATGTGCGTCCATAAAGCCATCGTTTCTATGCTCAGTTCGAGTGCCTCGCGGCGCTGCTTCATGCGATTTGCCAGCATATTCTCCGCTAGCCTTTATTTCCAGAAACGCTCACTAGCGGGGATTTCAAGCACATCAGCGGCATTGCCCAGCACCATTCCCATTTCTGACTGATCCCACCCATACATTACACACCTAAACCAATTAGCTTTAGCAAAACCAAGGGCGACCACAGCGCAAACGCCCCTGAGCATCGATAAAGATAAGTTTTTCTCATACATGTGTAAGGTAACATCTTTAAACTGTTGAACTGGGCCTTCATTATTCTTTTGAAAGCTTAGTTGCATAATCACTGACTGATTTCCATGGATTATCGCTGATGAGATGCGGTATATAATTTCTTGGTCTAATACATCCTTGACTAACTCCGTAAATGTAGGCATTGGACGACCAATGCCGATCCGTTTTTTATTCTTGTCTCGAATAGGTGGATAACCAAATGTCAGGCTTTCGCCCTCAATTTCACCAAGCCGATTTTTTGCCTCGCCAACCCCTGCTGTATCGCCCACCGAATTTGCAATAGCTTTCTGTTGAGTCAGATTTTCATAACGACGGGCAAAGCTTCTTGCGATCCGCTCTGAAACATTAATCTTTGGATCGATTAACCAACAAGCGATTGCGGACGCCTCGAGGATTGCACGAAGACACGTCCAAAGGGAAATGGGTAGAACGGGTTCGATCAGCGTTCTTCTAAATGCAGTTAGGTGGTCAGCGGCTGATTCTATCAGTATATTGGCTTCAAGAAATGCGTTGCTTAAATTTATCCCAGAGGAGAGAAACAATCCTGACGGTACATTTAAGGGGGTTTGGATCTCTATGGATGCTTGCGATGCATCTGTTGGTTTGGCATCGTATTTGTTAAGGATACTAGCTGTTTCATCATACAAGCGATCTAACGCTTGTAACTTTCTAGCCAAAATTTCGCTATCTGTCATTGTAACCCCTAGCTTATTTCATAAACCAATCATTCAGTTGCTATTTATAACAATGCCTCTTATCAATTGCTAGCCTTATCAGACGAAGCGAGCAAACGTATTGCGGACGCTGCGTATCGATACAGCAAACGCACACCTGATAAGACCACCAAAAATATTGAGGAAGTTCTACAGCAGGGTCAAGCGCTGCACCTTGTTAAACACGAGGACTGCGCGCTGTGGCTGCGCCAGGCGTCACAGCGCGTAACACATCCGGGCTGCACCATAGCGCTAGCGACACGTAAACACCAGCTATCTTGGCTGGCTGCTACGCGCTGATCGTCCTGGGTGTGAATACGTAAACAGCATCGAGGCCACTCATTTTTGGGATGTCAGGTTCGCGTGGTGATTTGCTAGAAGGGTGACCCGATATTGATATACACAATGCGGCATCAAATTTCGCTTTTCAGAAAGTCCGCACCCGACCTTGAAAGCCCACCTCCCTCTTGTGGGCGATGGATTTAGGGTGAGGGCAACCGCATTTCTTTCCCGCCTTGCGAATGGTAATAAACCGGTTGACCACACCCAGTAATTGAGGGTAGCAAGCTCAATCTACCTCCTAGGAGTGTAAGATCTATAGGTTAATTACATCGCAAAACGCAGCAAATGTCTCTATTGGCTTGTGAGACTGATCTTGATAAATAATCTTGGCATGGGGGGACGATTCCTCAACGCGAATTATGGATGATTCCTCATCCCAAATGGGCGACTGCACCTCGTTTAGAAGGGATTGGAACAGTTGATCCCCATACGTCAGGAATTGCACAGTATCAGGGTGTTCGTCAAATCGTTCAGGGTTGAAAGTGACTGCCACCTGCGTATCTGATGTTTCTAGCAGGTAGGCATTTGGAATATCAGGATGCGGAGTAAATCGTTCGGCAAAGTGCGCTGAACTAATGAAATACGTTTCAAGTTCCCCGAGGCTGATGGGTACTGTTCGTCGCGGCGGAGCTGAAACGGTCTCCGTTACATCGTAAACGCCGAGCGCGTCAGGCTGCTGGTCAATCTGATCGCGAATATCCCGAATGGTGTTTTCAAATTCCTTTTCGCGTTCCTCGGAAGATAACATCACGAGACGTTCAATTGCGCGCCCTACCTGCGCCAAAATAGGTTGAAGTTGCCCAACTATCCCTACGAACCATTCTATGCGGTCTGAGAGCGCCTGATAAACACGCGCCTCGATGGTATCTTCATAGAAATAGTTTCTAATCCACACAACCGGATAGGTTTGACCGATGCGATCGATTCTTCCAATCCGTTGTTCCACACGCATGGGGTTGTACGGCATGTCGTAATTGATCAGGATGCCGCATGTTTGTAGATTCAAGCCTTCACTGGCCGCCTCAGTGCAGAGCAATATTTTGATCGTCTCGCCTTTACGGAAATCCGTCTTTATCGTCTCTTTGGTGACCACTTGCCATGCGGTGCCGGTCCAGACCTCGCCCCCCCGCCCACTGTAGCAAGCGATCTGACTGCCGTACACAGCTCGAAGGGCTTCACGCAGGTAGTCCATGGTGTCGGTGTACTGTGTAAAAACGATCACGGTATCGCGTTCACGGAAAAGTTGGGCAAGTTCGGACAATAGCTGTTCGGTCTTAGAGTCCATGGTAGCAAGGTCAGTGAGGTCGGTCAGGAAGCGTTCGATATAAGCGACCTCTTGCTTGTAGAGCGAATCCAGGTCGGTATGAACATCCAGCGTTTCGCTCACATCCGACGAGAGTTCTTCCTGTTCGAGGTCGTCGTCGTCTAGAAGAACGATCTGATCGTGTTTCATGCTTTTCAAAAACTGAAGTCGCCGTTCAAGGCTGCGCCGGACCGCATAGAAACTGCTAGTCAAACGACGGCGGTAAACCGTCATGATGAATCCCAGTCCTGTCCGTTTGCGCTCGTATTTGCTATAAAAATTGGTGATATAGTCTTCGATGCGATGGTAGAGTTCAGTTTCTTGGGCACGCATGGAAACCCAGATCGTTTGTGGCTCCCGTGTGGGAACAGTCTGATTGAGCAAACCGAGCCGAACATACTCTCGCAAAAGATCGCGTGTGTTACGCAGCATGTAGCGTCGCAGTGGCGTGTGACGGCGTGCCAATTCATAGACATAACTTCGATCTTTTTCGGTCAGCGCCTTGATTGTCCGATCTGGGCTGGTGCTGCTAGGTAAACGTTCCACCCGATCCGCTACCACACGCCCCAGTTCAGAACGCATTTGGCGAAGCAAATTGGGTTCGAATGTGCCACCTTGTTTCAGGTAATCCCCCACCATTTCGAATATGAACTTCCAATCGACCTGATCATAGGTGTGCATCAAGCTGCCAAAGAATTCCAAAAATGCCGATCCGCGTTCATCGATATGCCCATTGGCATCCTGGCTCCATCGGCCTTCCATGCCCATTAACACGAGCAGATCATAAATTTCTAGGGCATTAACTTGCATGGGTGTGGCCGTCATGAGCAGGGTTGCCTTACGCTGGAAACCGGGATCAGTGAGCAGATCGAGCAAGCGATTGGGGCGATACTCGGGATTCAGGAAATCTTTGCGGCGCGCATGGTGCGCTTCATCGACCAGCACCAAATCCCAGGGGCGCGCTTGTGTAATTTCCCGTTGACGGTCGCGCCGCTTGGCAAGCTGACTCGTGGCAATCATCACGTCAAATGCGTCCCAAGGGTTGCCGGGACGTACTCGCAGTTCGTGGTTGAAGTAATCAGCAAAGCGCCCTTTGTCATAACGCGGGATGTTCAGCGCAAATTTCTCATAGAGTTCTTCCTGCCATTGCCGAGCAACCGACCGCGGAGCAAGGATCAGGCAGCGCTTTATGCCCCCCGAGATGAGCAGTTGGCGGACAATCAAGCCTGCTTCGATGGTTTTCCCCAAGCCAACTTCGTCACACAAAAGGTAGCTGTTTGGGTATGTACTCACGACCTGCTCAGCGACATGCACTTGGTGCGGCCATGGTTGGATGGCGCTTGTCGCCGCACCCAGCGATGCGGCATTAGGCAGGTAGGGTGCATCTCGCAAAAATTGGAATGCCCATCGTTCCTTGACTAATTGGGCTTCACGTTTAAGTGCTGACTGATCTTTTAGATCCAGGGGTTCAGGTGCGGGAGCGAGCGGATCGTGGGTTGGGGCAAAAGCTGGAACGTATTGAAGCAAGGCGTCGCGGGCGGCCTCTGGAATGTCCAATGCGATCCAATCGGGTTCAAGCTCATCCCAGGTACGGTTAAAACGTTGGATTACCTGTTGAAGGTAGGCTTTCGTAGTGTCCCAGGAAAAGTAAACGCTGAACTGCTCGTAGTTGCGCTGCCAGGCCGTCATGGATTCGTTCACGCTGCCGCTAAAAGCGACTTGTTCGCCGTCGGTATCCGTGAAAACACCTTCCTTAGGATGGTAATAATCCTGCACATTGGCGAGCGGTAACCCGGTCTGCGGATCACGCGGCAATACGACGCGAATATCAAGTCGGCCATCTGCCACCAACCAAGCAAGGACTTCCAACCTGTGGCGCATCACATCGTCGGTAGGGTTGTGTAGGGCAGACAGCAACCGATCCGTTACTTTACCTTCCAAAGCACTGCCCTGGGTGATTGCGGCGACATCTTCCTCGCTAAGCTGAGCACCAACCAGCAACCGCATCGTGCCGCCGTTCGCCACCAATGCGGCCACACCCTGCGCTGCGACCGCCAAAGCCGAGCTGCTGAAGAACCCAGCGCTGCGGTCATATTGCACACAGCGTTCCAATGCCGGAATGTAAAACGCTTTGAGTCGATCATCCCGCGGCCCATAGCTGATCTGCCAGTCATAATCACGCAAGAGCATCAGTCTTCGTCGCCTTCTTCGTTGATCTCATCAACGATGGCTTCTTCATCACTAAACAACGGAAGCGCACTTTGCTTTGCTTTCAGGTCGATGACCGATTCGACAGGCACCGCCATATCCGAAAAGAAATTCAGCCGCAGCCGTTCGAGCAACTCTGCTTCGGGTCGTACATATTTCCCCTTGGATTTTGTGCGCGGAATGGCATTGATCATCGACTCGACACCGCTGCGGAAGGTTGAGTCATTGATCAGGTCTGTCCGAGTCAGGAACGCTTCACAGGCTTGCGTGCCGTCTTCTTCCAATACCAGCAGGGCAGTATGGATCGCATCGATGACCGTCTCGAATAGGCTCAAATCGGGATCGACCATGCCTTTCTTACGACGTTGGATGGGCATTTGCAACACCACCGATCCAGATTTCCGTGCCACCAAGCGTCGATGATCGCGGATTTCTTTGTCCAGGTCGATACCGAGTGCGATTGCCAGTTTGCGCGCTTCATCATACGGGAACTCGACGGCTTTGAAGGCATCCCACGCCATGAGATACCAATCGGTGGGCAGGTCGAACTTGACTTCTCGCCCCAGCAGCAGGCCCTGTTTACGCAGCGACATGACCTCGGCGCGGGCCAAATTGAGCGCCGTTTCAGGGCGAAGCGTGCGGGGTTGCCCACGTTCATCGATCTCGCTAGTCAGGACAGGCCAACGCTCCGAGATAACCGACAACGCTGGGCCAAAGGTCGAAATATACAGGTCTACGCCCCGAACACCTTGGGCGGCGAATTCTGCGGCTTTTTCGCGAGCCATCCGCTGTACCTGACCGCGCAGATCGTCCCACCAGATGGGTTCGGTTGAGGCAGCACGTTTCCGGCATACAAGGAAAATCGTACTTGCTGCGGCATTTTTCTTGGCCTGATGCAGCGAGTGTTCGCTCTCTGTGTGGACGGGCCACGATGCCCGCACCACGAAGCCAGCGTTGATCAGCGCTGCCGCCAGCGTATCCCATGCCTCGACGCGCTTGTGCGTGAACATGATGGTCAGCACGCCTTCTGGCTTCAGGACGCGGTAACACTCGCGGAAAATCGCCTCCATCTTGTGTTCGTAATCTTTTTCAGCGAGTTTCCCTTTGTTGCGTCCCATCGCTGCAAAACGTGCCTTATTCGTGACCGCCTCATCGTCCTTATTGGTGAGTTCACCCTGAAAAAATTCAGGGAAAAGATGACCCACACTACGCTTGAGCCAGACATAGAAAAAGTCGGAGAGTTCGGCGTACATCACATTATCGTAGTACGGTGGGTCAAAGGTAATATTATGAATGCTCTCATCCGCGATCTCTGTCAAATTGGCTGCGTTTCCATTTGAAATGCAAAGTCGTGCAATTGGTGATAAGCCTTCATCGTTCCATAACGGATATTGTGAAGAACTTGCAAGGTTAGCCAAATCCTCATAGGCATCAGCGATCTGTCCTGCAACCCATGGGACAAGGTTTGCGGAAGCATCAAATTCAGCATGGCTCCAAAGGAAAGCAAAATTATGCTTGTCAAAGATACTGCGAATGCCTCGGCTTGGGTCTAGCCGCGATTGGCGTGTGTTATAGATTACCGCCTTATCAACAGCTATAGCGAGGTAAGTCTGAATAGCACGTGCGCGAGGAAGATCGTTATCATTACCCATTTCACCGGCAATACGCTGCATTTCTTCAAGCAACACGACCGTGGAAAAAAGCTGACGTGGTGTGAAAAAATCTCGCCAAAAAAACATCCCGTAGAGTCGATGCCCGCGATCATAGTTCGAGATTTCATCAATGGCCTCAGTCGGCACCAACCCGACAGCTTCCCATTCCGGTAATTTTTCGGCAAATGCTGTTTCGGCACGACGTACTGTATTTAGATCGTCTTCTGTGGGAGCACGGAAATCAAAACCACCTGGACGCTTGATCGCAATCGCATAAAGCGTTTGCCCCATACGTCCAGCCTGTGCTTCAGCTTTGATATAGTCCCCATCAATTGACTCGCCCGTCCATGGCGACAACCCCACACCATCGCTCACGGTTCCGCGCTCGGGGTCAAAATCGATACCAGTGCCTCGCTTAATCACAAAACGGGGGTGATCAAAATGTGGATCGGCTATCAATTGGACTGCAACCTTTTCGTTGTCAGTGTTTAACCACCAATTGGGGGAAAGAGGTACAGGTTTACCTGTTGTGGGGCACGCTACTGTACGCGCCCAGAGATACGCAGCGCCTTCGGCTTCCGTAGGTAGTGCTGAGAAATATGGTTGTAGCCGTGTATGCACTCGCTCAGACCAGAGTCTTGTCCATTTTCGAATATCACTAGCTAAACTCTGACCAAACCGCGCTGGGTAGTCAAGCGTTGCTTTAAGAATGACTGAGGCAACCGGATTCAGCTCATTCGCATAAGTAGTGAATCCATAACGAAGTGCTTCGAATGGAATAGAACCACCGCCTGCAGTTACATCCATCGTAATTGGATCACGTGTACCCCATGCATATTCCAGTAGATCACGCATCATTATTAAATCTTCGGCTAGCGGATTAACAGTGAAAGCACGCGCTGATCCATAAGGGTTCGCTATTCTTGCTGAACCTTGTTCTTTTGCCTGCTGAATAAGCCGTCTTGCAGCAGCTGGATCGCCTTTGATACCGAGGAGCCTCAGAAACCACGCACGATAACTTGTCTCGTCGGGAAAACGCTGATGTAGCGCCTCCGGCCAGTCAACACTCCATTGAGGTAGCATCCCGCCCAGGATCGCGGCACGGCTGGCAGTCAATGGTCGGCGGGCAAACCAGACATGCAAAAAATAGAGCGGTGGTAACGCACTGCTTGCACCGCGTTCACGTTGGCTTTCCGCGCCAATCGCCTCGAAGGGTAGCCATTGTTCGATCAGGACGTGTGGGGTGTGGGAATCACTCATACGCGCCAGTCCTCTCGGCGGATCGGTAGAATATCAAAATCGGTGTCGTTACTGACGATGGTCGATCCCATCCGGTCCGCCAGGGCTGCCAGTAGCAAGTCAGGATCGCTCAGTTGGCGACCCTGGCGTCGGGCATCAGCCCAAAACTGTGCGGCCTTCTTCCAGTCTGTATCCTGGAGCGGTACCCAGGTGAACTGGGGCAGGATGCGCTGGTTGAGGATGGCGAGCTTGGTGGTCGCGCCGCGCCACAGGAGTCCGCGCAACAGTTCGTAATGGATCGGTCGGCAGACCGCCAGCGTATCCTGCCGGAGGAGCGCTTCTCGCAGGTGGGCCAGCACGGGGCCTTGTCGGGTGAGCAGGTCGGAAATCGCATTCGCATCCAGCAAGTAGATCACAACCCCTTCTCCGATGGTTTGCTCTTGGTGCGCATGGCATCAACAATCATCTGCATTTCTTCCTCAGACGAGTCGCCCCAGAATTCGTCAATGGCAGCGTTCAGTTCGATCATGATCTGATCAACCTTTTCGCGTTCGGATTGGTCTTGCGCTGCCAAATGCGTTCGTACCTGTTCACGTTCTTCTGGGGATAACTTGTCGATAGCTTCAAGCAAGGTATCAAGGTTCATACAATCCTCCTGATGGGTTACGCCTACCCACCCTAATCGACTCGCGGTTCCTCGCTGTACGCCTCGGAAATTTTGAAATCCTTGTTTTCTGCCAGACGGAAGACTTCCGCAACGATGCGATCCCGTTCTTCGGCGGGAAGTCGCATGAGTTCAATGGCGGAGTAATGGGTGCGCGGTTGTGCCTTCAACTGCTCAATGAACTCCAACACCCGACGCTGCGCCTCTGTATGAAACTCATGCAGTCGGTCGATGATGGCTTGTTCTACTGTATTCAACTCTACCCCCGATACTATTCTCGGACAACTTGCTCCTTCAACAAACGTAATATCCAAATTGGTTCGGCGATAGTCAATCCCTTACCTAGTTTTTGGGCCGTTCCAGAATACACATATTGTAGACAGTAAACTGATTGTTAAACCCGGTCGAATAGGAATAAGCTGAAACAACACGCCAACCGTCTTTTGTTCCGCCTATGTCTATTTCACCACAGTCTACAATCTTTGTCTCATACACTGTTTTCGATTGTGCAATTGGAGCGACCGTTGGATACGGCGTCAGTGTTGGCATCATCGTGAAGGTCGGATAAGGCGTTAACGTGGGTGCCGTTGTGTATGTCGGTTGGGGCGTTCCGCCGTTGGATGCTGCTACCAGCGCAGATTGGAGTGGCAATACCTTCGTAACGATAACAACACCGATGAAAAGCGTTGCAACAAACAGGAGTAAATTAACAAAGGTCAACAGTTTGACACCGCCGGAAATTCCGTTGAGGGCTTTCAGTTGTTGATCTTTTGCGTCAAGCGGCGTGGTTGTTTTTGAATTACTTGTGGCATTGGGGATTTCCGTCGATCTGTTTTCAATTCTAGTGGAGTCCATTCCTTGAGCTGGGTTCGGCCCGATTGCATCGATTTTGCTTAACCATTCTTGCGCTTTCGGGTGATCCATTGTCTTGAGAATCTCTCGCGCTTTGTCATATTGCCTCCGTGCAATAAACTCACGGGCTTGTTCAAACTTTTCTTGGGCCATTCGTTGTTAGCTCCTAATGCGTCGTTTCTCAGTTTTTGGTGAAGCGCGAGGAAGGCGTGACTATTCTTCGGCTAGCGACATCCGTCGCGCGAGTGATGCATTCCCTATACCGCCCCTGGTATTTTCGATTTGGGTTCGTTCGTTTCTTGTCGGATACTTGGGCCTCCTTCAAGTTCGGTAGAACCTATTCCCATATCCGCATGTCCCACTACCAGTCGCGAGAGGCGGAAATGGTTGTCTGACTTGCGCCACCAGAAATGAAGTCGATAACCAATGATATGCGCACGCCATGCACCCCATTCACCTTCTTTTCCTCCGGAAACCTGATCATTTCCTGACATGATATGGTGAACATGATTTGTCTCGATTATTGACTGCGTTGAATAGGGTCTCAATCGGCGTGCAATTTCACGGAATATACGGCCTAACTCATCGAAGCGATTTTCGAGATGCTGATCAACTAGGGACTTGTTAAAGTCGCCCGTAGAATCAATTGAGGGTAGTTTACTATCTTTGTACCACTGTCCGTCTATCTCCATTTGACGTATAGCCCATGCCAACGCCTTCCCCGTATTGCGCCATACTTCGCTTAAACCTAATTCGTTGGGTGCAGCGAATAGACCGAGTTCAACCCTATACGGATGTTCTTGGCCGGAAATCTGCAACGCAATCGAACAACCCGAAGCGGGTTCTACAATGTTTTCCTCGTTCTCTTGGAGCAAAATCGGATGAGTTACAAGCGATAAATCAGGATGATCGGCTTTTGTGGTATGAAAATAAGCGACAATCCCCAGCATTAAGCGAAAGGCGAGGCGAAGATTCTCTGCCGTGTGACGTTCTGCTAATCCAAGTTCAACTTTAACGTGAGCGGCTTCAATATACGTTTTTCGCCCAACGTCGATGAGTTCGGGATAAAGATAATCAACATCATCCGCCTTCAATCCATATATTTCTTCGAATTTGGGTATAGTTGCCAAAACAACATGATAAATGTGACGTAGATCAACCGCGGAAATGTAATCGATTTCGGCGCGACTCATAGCTTCCTGTATTTGCCGAAACGCAGGCACATCGAGGTGCAGTCCGGTTGAGTAGAGGGCTTCCGAGCAAACTTCGGCGATCAGAAACCGTTCTTTTTGAATGAGCATCTCATCTTGCCATTCAACGAGATGATCGACGAAGCTCCGCCATACCGTAGATGGCGCATCGAGAGGAGGGCACGCAAATAGGATGGGATCAATGAGTAAGTACATTGTTCGGCTTGGTCCTTTTATTGAGCGTTGCGTTTTTGATCAGCTTTACGGCGCTTCTTTTCGGCAGCAGCATGAACAATGAAGGTAGATTCAGTCTCAGCTTGATCAAAAAAGCCTTCTGGCCACTCTAAGATTGCCCCGTACTCGTTAGAGGCAACACGCTTAAATTGTGCAGCTCCCTTGTGTTTCTCAACGAAATAGATGTTCGTTTTCCTAAGTAGAGCATCGCCGTCAGCTTCAACGATACGCAGTCGTATGCGGTTAATGATATGCTCACTGTGTGTTTCGACGATACATTGTTTGTTACAAACATCTGCCAAACCAACAAAGAAATCACCGAGGAGAGATTGAACTTTAGGGTGTAGGTGGAGTTCGGGTTGCTCGATTAATAAAGTACACGGGGCTTCGGCAAGCAAACACATAACTAAGGTTGGCAGCACCTGACTAACGCCTACACCAACGCTCGTTAAAGGCATCATCCTGTCGAATCCAGACTGCTGAACACGCAATTGATAACCGATGTTTGTGATTTCTTCGATTGCTACTTTGTCAACTAGTCCCATATAGCCGAGCCATTCTGTGACGGCGTCACTTAGGCTAAGGGTAATCTCAGAAAAAGTTACCTTGCCATTTTCACCTGGTATTGGATTTGGTGCCAAGACGCTGACATGTCCATAATTTGCCAGAACTGCGGCGGTATATTCTCCTTTAAGTCCTACATCTCGGGAATCAGGATCATTAGGAATGGAATAAATTACTCTAGGATCATCACGTAATGGGCCAAGATAATAGACACGGTGTTCAAAGTAATCGCGTAACTGATTAAGGGCATACGCAAGCGGCTCAGGTGTTATTCCTTCAACCTCACGGTCTTCAGTCTCCATTTTGATAGTTGCCTCAGCTTCAGACCGATTAGCGTCTTCACCTGCTGATTGTAGCCATGCTGTCAAATAGCTGTCGTTAGGCTTGCCTTGGAAGAATTGTCCCATTCTCCCAACGATACTTCGAGGTGATTCTGTGGGTAAAGCGATCTTTTTCAATTGCCTAGCGTAATCCAATATATCAGCCACCGTACGAATTGTCTCTAAGTTCACAATGTGGGGAGCGGGTAACTCCATCTTCTGAGGGATGCCCTCAATTAAATACCGCCCGACTCTTTCGTTTACAACCTCCTCATAATATCCATCCCGACGACTCCAATCTACCTTTTTGGGTCGAGGGTCAAGAATCTCCCGCAGTTCTGTAAACAGATTCTCCAACTCACGATTGAATGTGTCAATTTGGCGTTCTCGAACTCGAAACGTATTTGGTATAAATTGCTCGAGAATTGCCGCTACAGGATGGCTTGTAAATAGGTTTTCAACCTGTTCTTGTAAATTTTCACTGATGGAAAAGACATAGCGTAGTGAATCATCTTGCTCGTGAATCCCGAATGCGATTTGCTTCGGAACGAACTCTGTAAACCGTTCTGGATTTGTATCAATTGTATACAAGGCCTGGTGTAGACGGAAAAACGGTTTAGCCACCGTTGCCGACTTCGTAAACTCTAAAGCGAGGTCTATCGACTTGATCCGAGGTCGATCTCTTTTGAAACTAAGGCTTAAGGCAATTTCCAAAGGATCGTCTGACCGTTCGAAATGTGACACGTCTAACGGTGTTCCCAACCGAACAAAATCACCATTTAATGACAGTTGCTGGTCTCGTGAATGTACCTGTAGCGTCTGGGTTATGAGTAGTATGGATTGCAAAAGTGTACTTTTGCCGGAACTGTTAGCGCCTACAATAAGTGTAATTGGGCGAAGATCAAGTTCGATCCGATCCCTAATGGCTTTGAAATTGGAAAGTTTCCACGATGTGATCATTTATCCCCCTAAGTCAACCGAACAGAAAATTATTATCGATTTTAGACCGAACAGTGAAATTTCATGTCGGGAGCTACTCCCCCGCCAGCAGCATTCGTAGCGCACGTACCGCGTTGACTTCGGTTGCGAGCGCGGTGCATTTGCTATACCAATAATAGGCTTCTTCCGATGGCATAGCGTGAAGCCCGGCGATGATTTTGTCGATCCGGTCGGGGCGCGTAAGCGGTCGCACACTCAAGAACAAAAGTCCCAATCGGATGCCAATTTCTTCTTCAACCTGAAACGGTGTGCGGCGGCTGACTGATAGATCAGTCACCTTGTAACCGGAATGACGTAGTGCATCAAGCACCGCATCACTCACAAGGCGTAGGGGAAGCCCTTCCAAACGGCTCACTTCGGTTGGTTTATCTTGCGCTTGCGAGCCATCGATACTCGCTTGTTTGCTTTGCCAATGGGTCAACACCAGCACATAAGGTGGCTCACTGGCAGCAGGGTGCAGGTAAATCTCAAATGGGCAACCCGACTCATTCTTGCGGGTGACGGCTTTGGAGGGGCTGATGGGTCGGACGATAGGCTTTGGAGTTGTATCTGTAGCGCTGACTGTTGATGGCGGCACGGTCAACAACACGGTTTCCATGAGTGCGTCAGGGATTTCAAATAGGTTGTATTTGCCCTTAAAGTTGATGGGTTCTGACAGCCGTTGTGGATCAGTCAAACGCCAGCCAACTAGATCGCCGGGAAAACCCTTTAGATAGAGATGCTCTACTTGGGCAGCATCGAAACTTTCCGCATCGAAGTCAATTATGTCTCCAATCTCAACAGTGCCAACGATCTGACCGCGTGGTAGAGTTTGTGCGTCAATGCCGTAATGTTCACATGCTGTTTTATCGATCTCCTGTGCCGCATGAACGGCGATCTTCCCGCGGTAAGTGGTACGCCATGTTCGTAGTTCAAGCGTGCGGCGGCCTTGCAAAATAAGCTCTGCCCAAGGCTGACGAATCGATAAGGCTTTCATGACCCTATTCCCCTCTTTCCCCCCTGACGACCATGTAGCCGAATTCTAACTTGGTGAATGCGGCCTTCATCGCTGAAAACTGTCCACCTTCGACTTCCAGCCCACCTGGAACAACAATAGTCAGCGTAGTCTGTGCCGTAAGTTGCTTGGCATCGCTTGCCATGCTTTCAATCATACTCTTGGCTCGACGATAACGATCCCAACCGAAGGTGACATCCAAGGTCAGCCCTTCGCGGTTGTCGTATTCGGCACTTAACCGTTGCTCGATGATGAAGCTACCTCGTCCTAACTGAGGGATCACCAAGCCGAAAGATTTGATCTCTTTCCCGCCAGTCGCACCTTCGCCCTCTACGAGGATCGTCAGCTGGCCAAGATGACTTACTTTCGAGTCCTTGCAGGCATCGGCTAACTGTTGGAACGCCTGACCCGGTGCGCCCTCGCCACGAAGGGGAAGCGCCGCAGGTGGCATCGGTGTTATCCTCGGGCTGGGGCGTGTTGTACCTCCAACAGGTTTCACGATGAGCGGTTCTGGAACTACTTCGACGTGCAGCAGGTTGAGACGTGTTGCCTCAGCGGAATCATAAAGCAGATAGTTTTCCCCGATTTTGACGATGGGTGGTGGATTTGTTGCGTTGTGCGCCTGCTCTTTGTCACCGTCGTAGTAGACCCAGTCACCTTGCTCGATCCCGTTCGTGATCGTTTTTTTGATTTGGTTCACATCCAGCATCATGCGCAGCGACGTTTTGCGTGCGAACATATCGAGCAGTCCTTGCGTACTGATCTTTACCATCCCCACATCCCATGCGCGCGCGCGAACATATCTCCCAGACAACATCGGGGTTTCGGCAGTGATGACTTTCTCGATTTGTTTCAAAAAGCGCAATAGGGTGTCACTTTGATCGCGCGCAGTATCACCCTGCTCCTGCGGTGGAAGCTGTTCGCGGGCTAAGTTCCGGTTTTCGCGCGGTGACTCATTGCTTGGGTAGAAAAGCCATCGGTACGCTTTCGTAATAGCGATTCGCACATCGAGTTCAGCAGACTGGCGCATATTTTCGAGCTTCTGCCGCTGCTCTGGGAAAAACTCACGCATCCGCTCGGTATCGCCAGTAATCCTTTGGATAGCCAGGTAACGTTGGGTTACGCGCACCATATTCGGCACTTGCTGACGATCCGCCACCAGAAAGACAAGATTGTTTTTATAGATACGGTAGCTCTGCTGTGCGCCTGTATATTCAAAAATCCGCAGGACAAGTTCGGGCGGCTGGTCGTCATCAACGGCCACCTGTGCGGCATCATAGTGTGTAATGACGAGTTGTGGTGGTTGCGCAGCATCATCATCCACATCGCCTGGTTCGCTGGGAAATGCTAGGTTACGTGTAGTTGGGCTTGGACGGAAAAAACCTGGCTTCCATATTTGAGGAATGCGCCCGTCGATTTCCGCTTTGGCACGTGACAGCCCGACCATGCTCATTTCGTCTGCAACAATCTTATTGAGTGACGGTTCGGTCTTGAAACGGTAACGGTGCCCATCGTACTCAATGAACCAGCCTGTTTCGACCAACCGATTGACGGCACGCAAAATGAGGGCAGGATCATCATCTGGCTGCATCACGGATAGGGTAAGGTCGGCAGGGTCTACACCCGACGTCCCGCCCTGAGTTAGACTGTGCAAAAGCACGGCAGTCCCGGTATGCTGGGCATAGCTTACCCCGCCAGTTGCCTGATCGAGCGTCTGCGCATGAGATTGTGAGCCACGCAAAGGACTCACTATGTCGGCTTCGATCACCTGCTGAAAGCGAGGCCGTTCCAATCGGCTGGTCAGGTCGTTTGCGATGCCTTCGTTCGCCAAATTGATATGGTGCAGGTGGATCATGTAACAATCTGCGGGTCTTTGAGTCCAAAGGTCACGCACCACAAGTGCCAGAAGACGCAATGCACCGCGTGTCTTCTGGAAATTCGGAATGGTCGATGTCTTGCGGTTCAAGGTGTTCAGCAGTTCAGGATGAAATGGGTAATAAGCGGCCAGTTCCGAAGTATAGTCCGCGCGAAGCGATCGTGATGGGATGTCGGCGTTTCCGTTAGCGAAGGTTTGGTAGTAATCACCATATGTCTGCGCCGTCAGATTTGCCGCCTCTGGATCGATGGAGGCAAACAAACGATGGGTTACGATGGCCGCGATCTCGTTTTCAGCAGTTGGTGTGATTACGCGCTCTTGGCGCGCGGCGATCCGGCCCGCTTCTGAGAGCGCTCGTGCGATTTCTTGTCTCAGTTCCTCTGTTTCAGTGCCAAATGCGTCCGCATTATCAGCCAATGTAAATACTATAACCACATGAGGGCGACTAGCGGCAAACTCGAACAGAGACATGAGAAATGCGACAGTTTGCTCACCAAGGTCAGATTTTCCGGTTGCGGTAGGGATCGTCTTTGCAGAGCGTAAATGGCGTGCGATTTCGTCGAGCATGATCAATACTGGTCGATCCCCAATGGTATCCATCATGCTATCGAGCATACTTGTTCCCGGTGCTGTTTTAGTCTGTTCGCTCTCGGCTACCGCGCTGTAGAAATCCGTTCCCCTTCCAACGCTATTCCCAATTTGATAAACGATCTCGCCCCACAGAGTATAGGTGCGTATGCTGCCATGATCAACGCCGGATGAAGGATCGAGATCGGAGCCAACAATGCCCACCGTAAGAACAGTATCTGGTTCAGGTATCAACTCACTGGCGACAAACGCATCGGAGATCATGCCGCTGGAGGCATGATATAGCGCTATCAAGTTGTGTGTCTTGCCACCGCCAAAGGCCGTCTCCAACCGTATGATCGCGTTGTTTGATGCTTGTTTCCCAGTCAAACGTCCAAGTGCTTCATTTAGAAGCAGCCGCAAACCTGCCGTCGGATAGGTGTTATCGAAGAAAACCACGGGGTTTTGGTAGACTGGTTCAGCCCGTCCTTCGATCACATCACGCAGACGCGCTGCAAAGATTTCCTCTCGCAGCTCACCCGAAAATAATTCATCTCTAGGTACGCAGGTCTGAAATATCGGCAGCATCCGTGATTTTCCCTTGCACGACAAATATACTTGATGAACTCACTATTAAGTATACCTGTCAGCACATTGAATAGGTAATTTGCAAACTTACGGCATCACGCGACCCACGGTGAGATATACGTATTGCGGCGTGAGAGCGGCAGTTCGACTCCCACCGCCCTATCGTCCGTTCACTGGCTTGCACCACCTGCCCAATCGTGGCTAGCCCTTTGCCCGTCCCGAACAACCGCACCGCTTGCCTGTGCCGTCGTGCTTCGACGTCTTTGCTCGCTTGTTCTATTGCCTGTCTTTTGTAATGCCGCTGCCATCAGCACGTCAATCATTAATGCTCCGAAGTACTTATAGCCGACTGCGCTCAGCCCTCCTGGCAATCCATACCGCTTCCACTTTCGCTCGAATGTCTTTACCCTCGAATGTATATTTTTTGCGTATCATTGATGTCTTGCTCGTACCCTTGACCCCTATCCAACATCCCCCTTATCTGGCATCCCCTTTCATTTCAGTCCCGCGAAATACTCCAGCAGATAATCATGGATAAAGATATAGTCACCACCCACCCGACGCAGCATCTGGCGATCCACACAGTAATTCAGAAACGCAGCATAATTCAACGGTGAAACCCCTGCAGGGTATAACATTCGGCGCAGCACAATGTGCTGAATAACAGCACTACCTCCATATACCAGCCCGGCGACCAGCCCGGCGACCAGCCCGGCGACCAGCCCGGCGACCAGCCCGATGACCAGCCTGCCGACCAGCCCGCTGCCCAGCCCGACGAACAGCCCGACTAGCAACCTAATGTTCGTCCCGTATTGCCGAAGTTGCAGCTCAGTCTCTAACCAATACGGTTGCAACCCCTCGATAGAGAAGATACTTAATCCTTGTTTTCGCATCTTGCCCGCCAGCCACACTAACCACTGAATCGTCTGTTCCTGTGTATAGGGTGCGCTTCCACTTCCCCGCGCCTCAAGAACTCTTTCGACATAAGCCTGGAATAACTGCTTGCGGAACTGCTCTGAACTCATCTGCCCTTGTTCAACCAAATGGTTCGTTTCGCGTCCCCGATACGCCCAAATTGCGACATTCAAAATCAGCGGCGTTTTTGCAAATTCCTGTAACGCAATGTCCGTCAGCAATGCTGCCCGAACGCCTTCCACCGGAACGCCCCGCCGGATTAGATCGATTAGATAGGTCTCTACCTGCTCAGCCGTGAGGGGTTGCAGCGCATAGGCATCAAGCTAAGGGTGCAAAGAGAGAGAGGGTGGTATTTTCCAGGCAGTTAAACCTAAAAGGAAAGTACCATGCCCAAGATCAATGATAACCCACACTCAACCCGGCTCCATGAATTTTTG
>Ga0209100_1001172_pt1 | contig 18706 bp, 18 predicted proteins | sample lystaG_FD_185480 | JGI IMG/M metagenome (GOLD analysis project Ga0209100, IMG submission 185480) | Glacier valley bacterial and archeal communities from Borup Fiord, Nunavut, Canada, to study Microbial Dark Matter (Phase II) -... | ecosystem: Environmental > Aquatic > Freshwater > Ice > Glacier ...
TTTAATATTTTATTCATTAGTCAATCGCCATCCTTTTTTAATCTTATACCTAGTAAATATGCAAAGGTTTTAAATATTGCGGATATTAAAAAAATAATTTTTATATATTAAACAAATTTTTTAAAAGTTGGCGGTACACCTAATACACCTTTTCGGAGGGATGGGCAAAAATGCACTATTTATTATTTAAAAATTTATAATATGATTCTGTTTAGTCAAGATAGTTAGCAAGTACCTCAAGTCTGTTATGTCCCAAAATCCTTGTTAAATCTTTTTTAACTTCTAGCTCAATTTCTCTTTTTATATCTGCTTGCCTTGATGGATCCTTTTCAATCTCTTGTGCTCTTTCATTTGTCCTCTTCTCTATCTCTCTATTAAAGTATTTTTGAGCGAACTCCTTCCTAAGTGAGTGTATACCACAACCATTATAACTTTTATCTTGAGTTATTATATCTCTTATTCTCTTAAATGCAGTTACATAACTTGCTTTTTTATTAGTGAATAACCTGTCATGATCTTGCAGCTTATCTTTAAAATAATCATATACTCTAAGAACAATCTTAATCTGTTTTTCAGTTAGATCTTTAGCTAAAATATCTCTATCTCTTCCACCTTTACTTCTATGGATATGTATACTTTCTAATTTACCATTTTCAAATTTAAAGTCTTTTTTACGTAAATTAGTTATTTCAGAATCTCTAATTCCTAAAGCTAACGATGAATCAAAAGCTAATCCATTAGTCTCTTTTGATTCATAAGCTTTTTCAATTATTTTATTATGTATTTCCTCTGGCATTCTAAGTTTAATTTGTATATTTTCTGTGATATATTCTTTGTAGCTATTATCAGCAAACTCAGTTTTTGTGTTTTTCTCTTTATTAAAAGCACTTTCTAATTTTTTAACCTGGGAATAATATGTTGCAGCTGTATTAGCTTCATACTTTTTTTCGCTGATATTTCCTCTTTCTATAAATTTACTAAACATGTCGGATTTAATTTCATCTAAATATCTTACTCCATAATTTTCTTTACAAAAGTTTGCAAAAGCCACGCAAGTCTTTCTAGTAGAATTATATGTGTTTTGGCTATAAATTTTATCTTTTGTATAAGCATCGATGTTCATATTATTTTCTAATGCATTTCTCTTATCTGCATGTCTACTCCTTCCAAAACCATTCCTAAAGGAATTGCTTAAAATTTGTGTTACCTGATACGTTAAACTAGCTCTTTTACTCATTTGTGTTCCTCCTCTTTTATTATCTTATATATTTTTCTGTGAGGGATTAAGCGTCAGCTTACTTTTGTAAATATAAATACTATTATTTAGAAAAGGGCATAGAATAGCTATTCCAAGTTTATTTTAAAAGCGCCTCCGCTTAATCCCTACAAGACTATAATCTCAAAAATTTAGAAACAACCGACGAGCTTTACATGTAAAAAATGAAAGCCCAAATTAAAAATGCAACTCTGTTAACACCTGTTAATCTAAAGTTGCCGAGCAATAAATTGCCCAAACCAGAACATAAAATTAATAGATATGCTACATACACTCACAAAAGTTCCGAACGTGCATGTAGCAAATAATTTAAACAGTTTTAGCCCTAAAAAAGGGCCCTACTTTTTTAATTTCTGTAGTCCCACCTACTTTTTAGCATTTAGCCTATTTAGTTTTGCTTATTTTGTTTTACTATTACATTCTAGTACGACTTTTTTTTAAAAAAGCCTTATTTAAAAAACAAATCAAGCTTTTATCCCTTTATTGTAAATATATAAGGCTAAAACCCTTATATATCAACGATATAAAAATTTAAAAAATAATTTAATTTTTTTGCTATAATAGAACTGTGTTAATTTATAAGAAGAAATTAAGAGGAGCTGAAGATATAGTATGAATGAAGTTAATAATAGTATTAAATATAATAAAGAGCTGCTTGAGAATACGCTACTAAACACTGAAATTTTTACTTATAAAGAGGAATCTCTAATTATAAATATAATCCCAGAATTAAGGCCTATGGTAAATTGTTCTCAAAACCATCCGGCTCACTATCTTGATGTATTTAGCCATACCATCAAGGTAATAGAATACGTTGAATGTAATATTATACTGAAGCTTGTAGCATTGCTTCATGATTCTGGTAAACCTTTTGTTAAAACTAATATAGATGGAATTGAACATTTTAAGAATCACAATATTAAAAGTGTTGAAATATCTAAGATTGTTCTAGCTAAACTTGGATATGAAAAATTAATTATAGATAGAATTTGCACATTAGTAAAATATCATGACCTGCCAACAAAGCCAACTATCGAAAGTTTAAATAAAACAGCTGCTGCAGTTGGACCTGAGAATTTAGAATATTTATTTAAAATTCAATTAGCTGACATGAAAGCTCATGAAGAGAGCTACGGAAATAGAAAGATAGAAATATTAAACCAAGTAATTAAACTATTTGGTGGTATAGAAGAAATAAGCATTTCAAAATTATTTTATCAAATGAGTAAAGAAAAACATCTAAATGATGAAAATATTAGTGTTTTTATACAAAATTATCTTCATTACATTATGCGTATAAGTAGTAGTGAAAATTTGCAAACTATAGAGCGCTTATTCACTTGTGAACCTAAAATCTATAATACTATCCCTCAGAATGTGTATGCTTATATCGCAGCCACTGTTGAGCAACTAGCTACTGAATTGAATATTCCAGCACCAGAATGGATAAATAAAGAATTTTATTTTTTAGAGGAACCCTGGTTCCCAAAGGAAGTTTTAAAATATACAAAATTAAAAGAAGTATTAACAAAAGTATCTCCAGAGCCATTTAAAAGAAGAAACCTTTTTGTATCTGTTAATGCTATAACTGTGATGTAAGCTACCTATTAAACAAAGTTGCTTATATTTTATAAAGGGGTCTCGCCAACATTTCCGACAAAACCCACTCTAAGACATAAAATGGATAATAGCTTATAATTCGCTCACTCTAAAAATGGAAATATATAATATGTAATGGTATAATTTACTTGTAAATTGTTATGGAATCGTAAACTGTGATGAACTAAATATAAGGGGGAGAAACTATGAAATATATTAAGAACATAGGAGCTTTTATTATTGGGTTTATAGGTTATTTTATTTTTGGATGGATCAATAGAAGTTACGGACAATCATTTCTACATGGTACTTCTGACTCAGTTATGATACTACACGCTATATATCTACTTGGAGGGTTAATTATAACATGTACTACTTTAATCATGTTTAACACTAAAAACCATAGTAATAAATAGAGCTGACTTGTACTTTTCTTCATCAGTAAGAGTAGAAATGATCTTACTTTATTTTTTATATAAGCACCATAAACGGTCATTTTAGGTACTTATATAAAAGACTTAAAAATAGTAAATACGGTTTAGCTTTTTTCTTTTTCTCTTAATTTTTTAATTAGCTATTGACTTTTAAACTGGCAAAAACCATGATGGCAGGTAATGTTAGCAGAAGTTAAATGGACATAGGCTTTTCTTATCCCCTCTTTTCAGCTTATTTTGTTGCACAACAAAATAAGCTGATCGAGTTGCCCTTTTTTATATCCCCTGTATGGATACTAAATAAATAATAGCTTTGTTTATCAAATAAGCCTACACAAACGGTTTATTCACGCTATTGTACCAAGTTGAAGGCGTACATAGGAACGCCATGTTCCCTGTTAAAGATGGCAGTTTAAAGCCCCTTCGTTTTCATTTGTCAACTTGTCCTACTATCCGGTTTATAGCTCTATTCCCTCATTGGAAACTTGGCGAAGATGCGGCATCCCCCAGGCACTAGGGTTTGAACCAAGACTTAAAGCTATATTCACTCTACACCACATTGTCGATTACTCGTGTTTTTGTTTTAACTCTGCATTTTACGCCCCATATAGAAGCGTAAAGACCAGTTTCTATGCTTAAAGAACCACTTTAAGCTATCACACTTTTATCTCTTAATTTTGCCCATTAGGCTCTTCTTGTCTGCTTTTTGCTATAGTAGCTTTTCCATTACTTAGAACGCTGTAAGGCTACTTAATATCGGAATAAATATGTCCCTGCCCCGTTACACAGGTAGCTCCCAGTTTTATATAGAGCTTCTCTCCCGTAGTTTATTTACTAATAAACTAATTCAATATTCAATTAACCTCTGCATCAGACCACCTACAGAAATTACCTTTTCAGGATTTATGGTTATTGTCCATTCCTATTTTCTATTTCCATTATTTTTTTGTTCTTACGGATCTGCTTGTCCTTTATTTAAAAAAGACAATAGGAAATACATCCTTCAAATATTATGTTTTTTGAAATTTGAAGGTATTCATTTATTAAGTTTTATAATATGTATAGATAATATAAGAAAATCTTATATTTACTAGCATAGTGATTAAACAATATAACAATATATAATGATAACAATAAATAATGATAACAATAAATAAATATATATTGTTCTTATAAAATACGCTTATGTGTTGATATTACAGGTTTTTATAACAATAATTATTCAATAAAACAAAAAAAGGTCTTTAGGTTTAACACCTAAAGACCTTGAACTCTTCTTTTAATTTTAGTATAATAAGCTATATAAATAGCATTAAGCTAAATTTCTGAATAGCAATATTCAGATTAGAAGTTCTCTAACGTCATTTTAAGTGTTCAAGCACTTTGAATGTTTATCTTATCTATTGGATTGTTGTCCAGTAAATAAGGGTTAGGGACTTTTTTTATTTTATAATAATACTATTTTATTCTAATTGTGACAATTAAGCAATAGTTATGATTAGAATTTTCCATTAAAGGGATACCAACAACAAAATTAGGATTTTAAATGTTACTAAATATATAGTTTAGAAATCTGCTATATCAAAATTGGGGTCATAGTCTATTAGAAATAATTGTTAAAAAACATTGAATATCTATTATAATAGAATATGCTATACTTATAAGAGCATACTTTATAGTATTATTATAAACCCACTTTCCAGTGTATTTCTTAGTATACTCTCTTAATAAGAGTGTGGGAGTTAAGGTGCTTTTAAGTAAAAGTAACGCAGGGGTCTTTATAATATATACCTAAATACAAGTTTTAAATAAAAGAGCTATCTGAAATTATTCAGATAGCTCTTTTATTTAATTTTTTTCATAGGGATCTCTGTAGTAATGGAATAAAAGTTACTACTCATGTTTAGTTTTGATGCTGGGTGCACTAAAATAAGCCACAACAGAAATGTTGTGGCTTATTTCCGTTGGAATATAGGTAGGTGGTAATCTACATCTCCTACCGCATTTCTGCGTGGTGGCGGCTACCTGTTCCGCCCTCTGATACTCCTTCGTTACAATTAATCTATGTATTTAATTATTTAACATTGTACTTACAGTTATAGTATACCAAATTTATACCCGTTATGCAGTAATTTTCTATATTTTGTAAAGAACTTACGGGGTTCTTTATAGTAACGGAATAAAAAAACTGGACAAATACCCCTATACAATAATGTTTGTTTTGAATTTGGAATTTGGCATTGACATTTGGATGAAAAACGTATAAGATAGTTAAGAAGGTACATGAACCTTCTTGATTCTCTTTAAAATATGATATGGGGGTTTTTAGCAATGAGTGTGTCTGGAAACAGGTTAGAAATGAGAATAAGAAAGGCGTTAAGGGCAAAAATTATTATAACCAATAGAAGTGAAAACGCTGAAATTAACGAGCAACTAGGTATAGCACTTAATATTAAGACAAACAATCAAATAACTGATGATGTAAAAGCAAAACTTGATTCATTTGTTAAACAGCAAGCTTCTGCGCGTGTAATCATTGATAAAATTTATCCCACCGGTGGTAATCCTGAACTACGATCAAACTTGATTAAGCCTACAAAAATAAATACTAATAAGCAAGGATATTTTAGAGTTTTACTTAGTGATAGTATAGCTGTTGCTTACTTTCGTTTTGATTCAAAGGATTCAGCATTAAGGGATGAATTAATAGAATTGCTAAGCAGTAATCACAATAATCATATTAATTCAGTTATCGGATCAAAGCATACTGCGGTTGGCCTATTAACAAGACTTGAAAGTGATATTAAACAAATGGACGAAAATCTACTTTTTGATATTGTAGTTCAAATATATAGTCTACTTTTTTAATATATTCAATCTAGAAATCACCTTATAGGAGTAAATCCAACTTAAAGAATTCCCAACATTAAAATATGGAGATATGATGGGAGTACTAAAAATTCTTGAAGATAAAGTAAGTACATATGAAATTGAAAATTAAGGGGAGAAGTTACAGATGAACAATCCTATAGGACCGTTAGAGGATAATCCAACTAAAAAACAAGTAGTTGGAACATTGAGACAAGATATTATAGATTTGTTAAATTTAAAATTGCCTGCAGCCGATATATTAATGTATCCTGGTGCTATTAATCATATAAAAAAAGGACACATGGATATATTTGAACAATATTTTCAATCTATTCCTGATATTATAAGTAATCCTGATTATGTAGGAACTAATCCCACAGTACCTAACAGTGTGGAATTAGTAAAGGTCTTTGAAGACAATATGCTTATAGCTGTAAAATTGGATCCTACTGGTTACTTATACTTTTCAAGCATCTATGATATAACACCTGGAAAACTACAAAATAGACTAGATAGTGGAAGATTAAAAAAGATTTCTCCTTAAACTAACCATTGCTTTAAATGTACAAGACATGTATAATTAGATTAAAGCCAGTACATAACTGGTAGTAAGTCTATAAAAACATTTTGCAAATGAATACTAAACACTAAAAAAGTTAAATATAGTAGTAATGGATTGTTGAGGTTCGGAAAGGTTCCCGACACGCTACCTGTGAAAAGGTAGTTACCAGGTATGCAGGATACACCGCCCTGCCATCAATCCAACGTTAGGAAATCCTCAGTGAAAACTGAGGATTTTTCCATTTCATTTACCTTTGTTTTATTTCTAAATACTACAATTCCTTTATATCAATATTTAAAATATTAATGTGCTAGTGACTAGCACATTTTCTTACCTTTCTGGTATTTATAAAGTTTATTATATTACTGACCGAGCCTCTGGACTTAATTTTACAACAACATCATTTTCAACCTCAAACAGTAAAAAATCTGTATCTTCTTTAACACACACTTTTTCATATTTAAAACTGTTATCTTCCAACATTTCAAACAAGCCAGTTTCTTTATTTAACTCAAAAACTGGACATTGATTATGTTTAACATCTCCAATGTAGATTGCTCTTATTTTTTTCAAGATTAATACCTCCATATAATATTAATGTGTTAGCTGGGGTAGTTCCAGCATCTTTGTAACCTATGTAAAGTTAGTGATTCACGTACTTAGAGCACAATCTTATTTAGTTTATTTATCATCTAAATTCTAATAAGAAAGAGAAATAACATAGTTTATGCTGAGTAGAAACTATAGCAAAAGTGCTTTAAATTTGGGTTCCAATGGAATGTAACTATTAACTACGAGTTATTAAGGCTAGTTATTTTTGGTTTTTTTCAAAAACTGATTATGTTCATTGTCCTGCAGCAGACTAAGAATACATTCTATAGCAACTACCAACTCATATTCCGTAGGTTCAAAAGTAGTTAAATATTTTTGCGAAAACACTCCAAATTTATACATATACTTGCTATACCAGTGTTCTAAAGGATTGTCGACAGAAAACAACTCATAAGATACAGATAATGTTAATAAATATACTATTGTCATATAAGGAATTGCAATGTAGAATATCACCATAAAAAATATGAAAAATTGAGCATAGACAGTTCCACAATCTAAACTTATCCTAGAGGCATCCAATACATTTTTTAAATTAATTAGATTATTATTCTCATAGGTATTTATTACCTTATGTTCAGCTCCATGAAATCTTAATGTACTTTTGATGTTACTAAAAAAATAAACAAGGATTATTAAACAGCTAATTGTAATGATTATGCCCCCAACTACCAAAGAATATATAAGTAGTTTGTCTTGCTTGGGCGAATTTAAACTTTTCATCATTATTCTTGCTATATCAATAATCATAAAGCCAATTATAGAAAATAGACTTACAAGTTTAACTATTCCTCTTACAAAAGGTATTTTTAATAAATAAATTTTTATTTTATTGAAAAAATTTCTATTAGCATCAACATATTTAGATGATTGATCCTCAACCTCTATCTCGATATTCCCACTTTTGTTATAATAGCATTTAACTTTTACTTTATCTGTATATAGATTAATGCCATTTTTAAAAGCACTCCCACCTATATTTAGCATATATACCTCCATTTTTTATAGTTCAACAAGTCTATAAACATCATCTATATCATCCTGAGAAATCCCCAGGTACAATTTAGTTACTGCCTGGTTCGAGTGATTGTAAAGCTCCATAAGAACTGCTATAGGTACTCCTTTCTTCCAGGAGTGGTACCCAAAAGTTTTTCTAAGTGAATGACATCCTATATGTTCTTTTATCCCCACAGCTGCACAAGAGGCCTTTACTATCTTACTTGCCATAAACCTAGTTACAGGTTTATTATCTCCCTGCCGGCTTACAAACAAGTAATCCTGAGGCTTTATCTTGCCTAACTCTTTCTTAAGTCTTTTAAGGCATTCTATTGCACTATTATTAAGCAGAAACTTTTTATTTTTACTAGTTTTCTGCTCTGTTATATACACATGAGTCCTGTATTCTTTTTCTTCAAAGTCATATACATCACCCCAATTAAGGTCCAGCATATCAGATACCCTAAGGGCTGTATTAAGCCCTAGTACTATCAAAGTATAGTTTCTAATACTTCCGGACCCTAAAAGATACTTCTTAAGATCCTTAATTTTCTTTTCACTTCTTATTGGCTCTACCTTTTCCATTTTACCCTCCATCAAAACATGCCCCCAGGGGGCATAACTAGTTACACCTATTTATACTATATATTATATTATGTGTAACTAAGTTTTACAATAGAGAATACAATAAAAGCTCCAAGTCTTATATATCAAGACTTGGAGCCTGTTTTACCACATCAACTCAATTCATATTGTGTTAACCTCACATAATATTTAAATACTTAATTAATTATTATACCCCAATATATGGGCAGTTCTTTGCATACCTTCAAGGTAATACCCGGTTGCATATGCATCAACTAATGGATAATCATACCTAGAATTCGTATGGGCACTAAAATATAAGTCACCAGTTTCACCTATTTTAGTTATTATAATGGCGTGATGATAACTTTTAGTAGAAGCATTCCATAAATCAATAAGATCTCCAAAATCTATACCGTAAAGATGTGTGTTATCCATTGCAACAGGACCTTTCCCTGTGTTACTAATGAGAAAATTCCATTGATCTCCAACATTTATCCATGCCGAACCAGCAATAAGTGTACCATTGAACCATCCCATAGAGCCTGTATTCATAACTGGTGCTCCTGCATATATTGATTGTGAAACAAAATTAGCACAATCATCTTCAAAAGAGCGATAACTATTATTTTGTGAATTAGCCCATGTATGAGCATAATTAACAGCTGCCATACGATTATAGTCCACTTGCCATGTATGGCCCTCAAATGTACCATTAGGTGAAGGTAGTAGAGTAGCTAACTTGTTCTTACGAGATTGACTAGCATTTTGTATAAATTGTTTATATTCATTAACCTCTGTGTCTATATTTTTTGATCTCTCTTTTAAATTTAATATTTTTTGATCTAAATCATTATTAGTATCACTTACAACTGAAATTTTTATAATATTATTTATACTACTATTAGAGTTACTACTATTAGAGTTACTATCTTTAATTTTATTAATTTTATTAATATTTTCTATATTATCAATATCATTATCTATAAGCCACTTATCGTCTATTTTTTTTAATGTAATTATATGCTTTGCATTTAATTCTTTTGAAACTATACTTGGATCTCGGTCATACGAAAATTGAGTGTTTTTAGATAAATCAATAGTACATATGCCATCATTATAATTTATCGAATTATAATTTATATTTATAGAATAATTTAATAAATTATAATTAAGTTTTTTATACCATATTCCTTCTCTCGAGTTTCTTAAATTTATAAATTCTTTAAGCTTTTCATTACCAATAATAGTATCCTCTTGAACTGCTTGTCCCTTTTTTATAGATTCAAATTCACTTTTAAAATATTTAGTTATTACACCTTTGATTTTATTTGTGGTGTTGGTATTTTCTGCAGCATAAATTTTATTAACCGGGGAAAATGTCATTAAAGATGTTACTGTAAATAGTGATACTGTAAATAGTGATAGTTTTTTAATAAGTTTTTTATTCAAGACTATTCTTCCTTTTAATTATTGTATGTACAATTACCATTGTACCACTATATTGGCATAATTCAAAATAAAGTCTTAAATAAACGATTTATGTAAAATTAGAAAAAATATCTTTTATTATAATAAACACTTGGAATAATGCTTAAAAATGTATTATAACAAAATAGTACTAAGAAGCAATTAATGTAAAAAATAGATTTTTTACATTAATTGCTTCCATATGTATAAATGATGATACAAAATTAGAATAACTATGATACCATGTTATTTATAGTTTGAGTATAAATAAATTATTTGGAGGAGAATAAAATGCATAATAAAAAACGGTTTTTTTTAATACCAATAATAAGTATTATTATTGTTTTTATTTTAATGTACAACCATATGAGTTATAGTCACAACAAATACGTTGATATAAATGATTTGGTAAATAAATCTTATACAAGTTCACAAGGATATGATTCTTATATTTCAAAACATATGTCTAAGGAGGTATATAATAGTTCAAATGGTTATATTACCTATAAAAACTTTGAGTGTAAGAAACCTATTAAAATTTCTTTAAAGTTAACTGAGATTAATCAACACAAAATTAATAGGAAGATTTTTGTATATATGAAATATGATTTGGATTTAATTGACGCTGAAGGAAAATCGGTTTCAAGATCACGAAATATTCCTGTTGTATTTACAGTTTTAAAAAATAATAATGATTTCTATATTGAAAATAAACAGGAATACGAAGAAGGTATAAATCAAGTGCCCAATATATACAAATAATAAAATTTAAGTAATTTAAAATTTTATAAACATATATAGGTTGTACCTAAAATAGTGAGCTAAATAAAATTTTAATAAATTTAAAAAGCTTATACCAACAAGAAATTATTTAAAAATAAAGCAAGAGGATCTAGTACCAAAAATATCAAAGAGTTTTAGCAGAAAAAGTGTCCGTTAATAAATAGAAACCATACAAAAAAGAGAATTGTAATTATATAAAAGTGTCAAAGAAAATATTGTTAATTTACTTTTGTAAATTAACAATATCCTAAGAAGAAGATTTAACATAACCTTCTTCTTAGTTCTATCTAAATATTTTTTTAAACCATGGCTTATTATTAACTTCTTCTTGTTCCTTTTTAAATTTGTCCTGCTTCTCTTGCTGATCCTCTCTCCACTTAGTTAATTTTCTATCCAATTCACTGAAATGTTTTTCTTGCTCATAATCCAGAGTTTTTTTAAGTTCTTGATTTTGCTTAACTAAAATTTCTATACTATTTGTTATGCCTTCAAGCCTTGAATTTACTTTATTTTCAATACTTTCATCTATTGTGCTTTTTATCATGCTCATAAACTTTTGTAATTCTTTATCCTTGATTATTAAACCTTCCTCATTTGTAGATGGTTCACTATCAGAGGCTACTTCTTCTTGATGTTCAAGTACCTTTTTAATAGCTTTATAATTTAACCCTTGATTCTTCATTTCAAATATAAATTTTATGGTTTCAAGATCTGTTTGACTATATATTCTTTCACCTGCGTTATTTCTTTTAATTTCTAATCCTATAGTTTTTTCTATGTATCTTAAGTTGAAATTTTCTATACCTAGCAACTCACATACTTTCCCTATTGAATATGTTTCATCATTAATTATAACCATCTCCCTATTTTGTTAGCCTAATAAGCTTTGTTAGCTTATATTAAAATTCTTATATATAAATGATTACAAGCCTAATAAACTTTATCACCTAATATAAAAATCATATTATTTTGTCAGATTATATAATTCTATATTTGTATTGGTTATTCCTTCTAAATCCTACATATTAAATAAAACTTTTTTAAAAAAAGGTAAATAGAATTATATTAAAAGTAAAACGACTTTTTCATAGTAAGGATCTTTAATTATTAATAGTTAAGTCTTAACAACAACAGTAGTTGTTTTAATAGTTTTATATAACTACTAGTTTTAAAGGTTTTAGGATATATAGAAGCATTGATATAACTAGCTTTGACACAGGTGAAGACGACTTTTCCATAGCGAAAAACGACTTTTCCATAGCCAAATGATACTATAGAGACGACTTTTTCATAGTGAAAGACGACTTTTTCATAGTAGTACGACTAAAACAGTATTGGTAGTACGACTATTTACAAAGAGGTAGTTGTAAGGTATAATATAACATATGAGGTGATATTGTGGAGGAAATAAAGAAAGTAGAAAATAAATTGGTGGTACAGGCTAATAGTTTAATTGAAGCAAGTTATAAGCTTAAAACAAGTCAACAAAAATTTTTGAGAATAATGGCTTCAATGATTAAAAAAAATGATGAAGATTTAAAAATGTATGAGTTTAAAATAAATGAACTGCTAGAGTTATTTCAGGTAAAGGACCAAAGTAAATACAAAGAGATACCAAAACAAACAAGGGAGCTCATGGGGAATGTATTAACTTTTAAGACAGATAAAAAAATAATACAAGTACCATTTCTAAATTATTGTGAATACGAGACTGGTGCAGGTATATTAAGAGTTCAGTTTCATCCATTTTTAAAACCATTTTATTTATATCTTAGCAAAGAAAATCCATATACCAAATATGAACTTAAAAATATACTGCCACTAAAAAGTATATATTCAATAAGGATTTATGAGTTGTTAAAGCAGTATGAAAAGATAGGCAAGAGAACTATTGGAATTGAAAAATTAAGAGAGTTATTCCAGATAAAAAAAACTGAATATGTTCGATACAATGATTTTAAACGAAAAGTATTACAACAAGCTCAAAAGGAATTACCTTTGAAAACAGACATATCTTTTGAATTTGAAGAAATAAAGACAGGTAGGAAGGTAACGTCAATTGGGTTCAACATAAAAGCAAACACAAAGGCTATAGACGAAGTTTGTGCCACTAGTGAATACAAATCTAAGGTTGGAAAAGAGAAGCACTCTACAGAGCTTATAACCATAGTTAAATCTATATTTAAAGAAAATATTACTGATTTACAATCTAATAAACTACTAGATACTGCAAAAGGCAATATAAATATTATCAAACAAAAGTATGATTTAGCTAGTAATGTACCTAAAATTGATAATATAGTCGGTTGGATGCTTGATGCAATAAAAAAAGATTACATAGCTCCTAAAGGTAAAATTAAAATTGACTCCTTTAACAACTACGAGCAAAGATTATTCGACCCAACAATGGAATCAAAGCTCCTTGGTTGGGATAAAAACGAAATTGATGAAGCTACAGATGAAAAATATCAGCAGGGTATGATAAAGAGTGAAAAATAATGGATATAAAAAAGGCAGTGAAAATATTATCAGCTAAAGAAAATAAAGAAATATTAGAGGATGCAAAGGCCACGCTTGCTGTTGAAGGTTTAATAATTACAGAGAAAGAATCAAAGCTTTTTCAATATTACCTTGAAGGATTAATTACTAAAGATGAAATTTTAAATGTCATGAAGAGCAAAGGTATAAATTAAATAATTCGGTAATTGGAATGATATAGCAAAATTAAATGAAACAAGATACCCAGAACGTTAGATCCTGGGTATCTTGTAGTGTTCTTTGTATTTATTTTGTAATGGCTGCATTAACTTTTTTACTTTTCGGAATAGCTCTCATACCCTCTAATTCTTCCAACAGGGCTTTATATTTATTCTGATACTCTTGTACCTCTTTGTTATATTTCGATTGGTCAAGGCTTAACTGAGCCTGCTGAGCCTTCTGTAATTCTAATAATGCCTTGTCCATAATTATACTTGCTTTATCCTTTACCTGTTCAATATCAGAAATATGTTTATCTTTTAACTGCTCCTGGCTCTTGCCTAATTCAATAATAGCTCTCTCGTGCTCCTTGTTTAACTTCTCGATATCTTTATTTAAGCCATTGACAGTGAAGTCCTTACCCTTCAAGCTATCTTTTAATTCAATATTATCTGTCTGCTGTGAAGTAAGTAAGGCTTTTACAGTTTCATTCTCTACCTTATAGCCTTTATATTCCTCAACTATTCCCGCCATTGTATCAATTTTATTCTTATATTCTTCATTCAAGGCCTTTATATTATTATTACCTTCTGTTAACTCGTTAACCCTTTGTATATGTTCATTATTTAAGTTAACTATATTATTATTTTCCTCTATAAGGCTATATTTAGAAGTTGATAATAATTCAATTTTACCTTGTAAGTCTAATATTATAGAATCCTTTTTGCCTAGCAATTGTTGCTGCTGTTCCTGCTGCGCTTTAGTTATATTATCTATCCTGTAGCCCAGGTTAAGATATATATTATCTATCCTTTGTGTTAAGCTCTGCAATTCTTTTAGATCCTCTGCCACCTCAGGAAGACTCTCTTTTGTTTTTTCTAACACATAACTATTAATAAGGCTCTGCATGAAGTCCTTTCCTGTCCTCAATCCACTGTCTTTTATTAAATTGTCAATCTGTAGCTTTAATTCCTCAGGTACCTTAACACCAAATGTTACATCACTCATTATTTTAGCTCCTTTAAATATATTTATATAGTTGTTTAAATTTATAAAAGTTAACTGGTTAACGTGTTGTTATAACTATGTTTATAGGTTAACTTAATATTATTATATTACAACTATAACCTAATGTCAATGGATTTCTAAAAAATGAAAGCAACTCAGATATTTAAATCCAAATTGCTTTAATGAAACCAACTATTTATTAATCTTTTACTTTCATTGTATATTTTCTGTTTATTATTATTCTCATTTCTTGCTTTGTAATATCTCCGTTAATTTCCTTCTCTACAAGATCCATATATTCTTTTGGCGGCGTCCACGCTCCATCTAATTGATTCATACCAATAGCAAAATCCCAAGCTTTCCTTTTCTCCTCTTTTGATGAATTAATTTCTCCATCTAACTTTAAAGATGGTTCTCCCAATACTTCATTCTCTATTGGATAATCCATAATACAGTATCCCCTCTTAATATTTTATTATTAATTATCTTTCAAGTTCATTTTCCATATCTTTACGCTTGAAAGTATTTGTAATAGCTTTAACTTCTTCTTGCAAGGCTTGTTTAAATGATTCTTGAGTATTACCACTTAGTCTAGCTATAGTTTTACCTAGAGCCTTATCATTGATTTTAAGCTCATTAGACAAGTCTTTATTATCTTTACCAAGCTTCTTAACCTTTCTTCCTAGATTAACATTTTCAGCATGATAATAGATATTGTCACTTTTAAGACGCTGGTTCTCAGCTCTTAGGATATCAACATCTTTATAACTATCTTTTACTTTGCTAACTTCTTTTCTGATTTCCTCATAATTTCCTTCTTTAAGCTTTTTAATTTCAGTTTTAAGACTTTCATTTTCTCTCATCGTAACCATTCCTACCTTACCCAAAGATAGGTTTTCATCATATTGCCCCTTAGAAACGATTATCTTGCCCTTCATAAAGGGAACATTTACTTTCTCTAGCTTTACATCATCATAAGCTGTCATGTGCTTTAAATCGCTTTTAAGAGTGTTTAATTCACTTTGTACCTCGTTAGAGGTTTTAGCTAATTCAGTCTTACTTTTATCTAATATCTTTCCCTTCTGGTCAAGCTCTGTAATTTTAATATCAAGCTCCATGGACTTATTCTTTAAAGTCTGGTCTTTGAAGGCATTAATTTCTATATGCTCTTTTCCACCTTCACCCTTTTGAATTTCAAAACCCTTTGATTTTAGGTATACAGGTAGCTCTTTTTGAAGGCTTAGTAAGCTCTGCCGGTTGAATAGTATTTTAGCTGATAGTTTACCCTCTACTGTTAAAGGAATACTGCATAGGTGCATGTGAGGGGTAGTTTCATCCATATGAACTACAGCTGATACTATATTCTTTTCACCGTAAAGCTCTTTAAGCTTTGTATAGGCACTTTCAAAGAATTTCTCTTGTTCTTGAGGAGGCAGTTTTTTAAAGAACTCCCCATCAGATGTTATTAAAGTACTTGTCATTACAACTGCATCTTTACGTATAGCCCTGTCACCTACATAGCCTTCTTTGATGATCTCTTTTACTTTGTGGTTATAATTTATATTCTCCTGGTTATGTAAATCATAATTAAGATCTGCCTTGCTATGGTCTATATCTTTATTTTTGGTATTTAAACTTTCTCTTTGATTATGGATCTGCATTCCTTTAACATCACTAGCTTTAAATTTTTGTACATGGCAAACTAAATAGCTCATTTTTCTTCACTACTATTTTTTACTGTATATTTTTGAACCAACAAATTCACGATTGTATCAATTTCTATCTCACCATTAATTTCCTTATCAATTAGTTCTAATAATAAATCACTTGGTTTGTATTCTCCATCTATTTGATTTAAGGCTATAGAGTTTTCCCAGGCTTCTCTTTTTTCTTTCTTTGAAAAACTAATTTCTCCATCTAATTTTAATAAAGGTTCTCCAATTATTTCGGGTATTATTGAGTATTTCATATTTAGCCCTCCATACTTTAATTAAATTTAATTAGTCGACTTCACTCTAAAAAAGGAGCGATAGCGACTAATAACTTTAAGTAAAGTATAGCACATTATACTTTACTCCGTAAAGATGTGCTCTCCGAGGGGACAGGACATGGCTTTGCCATATTGAAAAGCCTTTGGCTTTGATTAGGTATTAGGGTAAATCCCTAACAAGGGATTTTGTGTGACGTGTTATAACATAATCAATGCTTGCACCGATAAAAAACTATTCCAAGGAATATACTAAAAGAATTTGTGCATATTATTTAACCTCTAATAAGTCCCTTGTTATTTTTTATTAAACTTTTTTCGCACAATTCTTGAAATTTTACGTAATTAGGAATAAAGTAATAGCTTCCCCACATTAGTTCAGGATCATAAAGACAAGTAAATTCTTTAATAAAGGCCATCTTAAAATCATCACTAAATTCATAAATTAAATCATTCTTGTTAATGCTTGAAATAGCTAGCTCATGAAGAAGTTTTTCTTTATCGTTTTTAAGTATTTCATATTTTTTTTCATCGATTAATACAACTAACTGTTCAAGCATTGCAAATATAACTTTATAGTCAATTTGTGCTTCTATCTTAATATTATTATCAAGATATGTAATACCCTCGCCTTGTAATTCTTTTGCAGTTCTTAATGCTTCTTTTAATATTTTATTCATTAGTCAATCGCCATCCTTTTTTAATCTTATACCTAGTAAATATGCAAAGGTTTTAAATATTGCGGATATTAAAAAAATAATTTTTATATATTAAACAAATTTTTTAAAAGCTGGCGGTACATCTAATACACCTTTTCGGGGGGATGGGCAAAAATGCACTATTTATTATTTTTAAATTTATAATAGGATTCTGTTTAGTCAAGGTAATTAGCAAGTACCTCAAGTCTGTTATGCCCCAGGATCCTTGTTAAATCTTTTTTAACTTCTAGCTCAATTTCTCTTTTTATATCTGCTTGCCTTAATGGCTCTTTTTCAATTTCTTGTGCTCTTTTCGATGTTCTCTTTTCTATTTCTCTATTAAAATATTTTTGAACAAACTCTTTTCTGAGTGAATGAATACCACAACCATTATAACTTTTGTCCTGAGTTATTATATCTCTTATTCTCTTAAATGCAGTTTCATAGCTTGCAGTTTTATTAATGAATAACCTGTCATGGTCCTGAAGCTTATCTTTAAAATAATCATATACTCTAAGAACAATCTTAATCTGTTCTTCTGTTAAATCTTTACTTAGAACATCTCTATTTCTTCCACCTTTACTTCTATGGATATGTACACTCTCTAATTTACCATTTTTAAATTTAAAATCTTCTTTGCGCAAATTAGTTATTTCACATCCTCTAAGTGCTAAAGATAATGCTGAATGAAAAGCTAACCCATTAGTCTCTTTTGATTCATAAGCTTTTTCAATTATTTTATTGTGTATTTCCTCTAGCATTCTAAGTTTAATTTGTATATTTTCTGTGATATATTCTTTGTAGCTATTATCTGCAAACTCAGTTTTTGTGTTTTTCTCTTTATTAAAAGCACTCTCTAATTTTTTAACCTGGGAATAATATGTTGCAGCTGTATTAGCTTCATACTTTTTTTCATTAATATTTCCTCTCTCTATAAATTTACTAAACATGTCAGATTTAATTTCCTCTAAATATCTTACTCCATAATTTTCTTTACAGAAATTTGCAAAAGCCACGCAAGTCTTTCTAGTAGAATTATATGTGTTTTGGCTATAAATTTTATCTTTTGTATAAGCATCGATGTTCATATTATTTTCTAATGCATTTCTCTTATCTGCATGTCTACTC